>Ga0190272_10000240_pt1 | contig 32894 bp, 29 predicted proteins | sample Popmic504T_FD_133746 | JGI IMG/M metagenome (GOLD analysis project Ga0190272, IMG submission 133746) | Populus adjacent soil microbial communities from riparian zone of Shoshone River, Wyoming, USA - 504 T | ecosystem: Environmental > Terrestrial > Soil > Riparian zone | place: USA: Wyoming...
CTGTGCGTTCAGCGCCTCCTGGGCAGACTTCAAGTCTTGCAGACGTTCCCGCTCTTCGGTTTCCAAACGTTCCGCTGTTGCCAAAGCGCCCTCGCGTACCGCGATAAGTTCACGAATCTTTGCCTTCGCTTCGCGCGCTTCGCTGGCCAACTCGTTCAGTTTGGTGACTTCCGCCTCTGCGTCACCCTCAGCAGACTCGATAGCTTCTTCGGTCACCGCCATTTGTTGCTCACGCGCTGCAAGAATCGCTTTGTCAGCGTTCAACTGGCCGATGACCGCGGTTTGGGAATCAGTGACCGACTGAGTAGCAGCAAGCCGCTGCATAAAATCTGAGGGCGACTCGGCGTCAAGAACGACCTGCAACTCCCCGTACCCGCCTGTTTGATACTGATAACGCACAATGCGGGCGATCAGGATCTCCGATGCGTCGATGCGTTTCTGCGCCATCTCGATTTCGAGCAGCACCTTTTCTTGCTCTGCTTGAAGCTGGCGCAGGCGTTGACGAATCAGGTCTAGCCGGTCGCGGGCAGTACCGAGTTTGCCCATGGTGGACTCAAGGGCAGCGCGCGCTGCGGGCATTTGCGAACGCGACCGCTCGAGATCGGCAGCTGCCTGCTGCAGTTCTTTCGACGCCGCCTCAAGGTCGTGCCGGGCATCCGAAATCTGGTCGTCGATGCGCTCTTGTTGCTCGTCGAGGTCGTCCGCCTGAGCGGGGGCGAGCGCGCCAGCAGCCAACGCCGCGACTATCAGCAGCGTCGGAACGATCTTACGGGCGCGCACAGAGAATTCCCTCCCTCACCGATTCATCGGCCTACACACGAAGGTACTTCAGCAATGTCAGGTAGGACACCACAATGGAAACAACCAGCCCCACAACCATTACCAATATCGAAGTGGTCGCCACGTGACCCCAATCGATGAAACTGGTCTCGTTGAAGGAAAATAATCGGCCAAATAAATGATCAATGAAGAAGTACTTGCCGAGGGCTAGGTAGCCACAGGCCAGCAAGGCCCCGACGACGCCTGCGAAAGCGCCCTCAATAAGGAACGGCAACTGGATCGAGAGGTTGGAGGCGCCGACTAGCCTCATGATGGAGGTCTCGCGTCTTCGGCTGAATGCCGCCACTCGAATCACCACAACGATGAGCAGCACCGTGGCCAGCATCGCGATTCCGGCGATCCATAGGGAGCCGACGCGGAACCCGTTCAAAACAGTGAAGAGCGTGTCGAACAACTTGCGCATGTCGACGACGTTCTCCACTCCTGGCCTGCCGACGAAGGCACTGGAGACAATCGCGTAGTCCTGCTCGGGATTAACTAGTTTGACGCGGAACGACTCCTGCAAGTCCTCCGCAGTGACATTGGCTAAGAAATCAGAATCCCCGAACTGCTCCTTAAAGCGCGCGTAGGCGTCTTCTTTGGACTCGTAAAAGACATCACTCACCTGGGGAAGGTCTTGCAGGTCAGTTTGGATCTGGATCAGTTGCGCGTCGGTGACGGCGCCGTCGGGACATGTCGGCCGGTCGTTGTCAACGTCGCGACAAAGGAAGAGCGAAACCTCAACGCGGCCGAACCAGAACTGCTTCATCTCGTTGATCTGCTGGCGGATCATGTTGGCAGTGCCGAGCAGTCCCAGCGCGATGCTGATAACCAGAACAGCTGCGATCGTCATCGTCAGATTGCGACGCAGACCGATCGCGGCCTCGCTGACAATCAGATTGATACGCATGGCTACCTTCGGAGTTGTTGTGAGTTGGCGGTTGAGTTACCGGGCAAATCCGTAGACCCCGCGCGCTTGGTCGCGCACGAGAAGTCCACGTTCGAGCTCAATGACTCGACGACGCATCTGATCGACGATGTCGGCGTCGTGGGTAGCCATCACCACCGTCGTGCCGGTGCGATTGATGCGATCGAGCAACTTCATGATTCCCACGCTGGTGTGGGGGTCGAGGTTTCCGGTGGGCTCGTCGGCGATGAGGATCGCGGGGCGATTGACGAACGCGCGCGCGACAGCAACTCGCTGCTGCTCACCACCAGACAGTTCCCCCGGGTAACGCCCCTCTTTACCGGCCAGCCCGACGAGCTCTACCACCTCGGGTACCACCTTGGAGATGACGTGACTGGGGCGCCCAGTGACCTCTAAGGCGAAGGCGACGTTTTCGTGCACCGTCTTATTGGGCAACAACCGGAAGTCCTGAAACACCGTGCCGATCTGGCGGCGAAGGTTGGGGACTTTCCAATTAGAGAGACGGGCGATGTCCTTGCCGGCGACGTACACGGTGCCGGACGTTGATCGTTCTTCTCGCAGCACCAGCCGCAGGAAAGTGGATTTCCCTGAGCCGGAGGCTCCGACGAGGAAGACGAACTCGCCCTTCTCGATTTCCAGAGAGATCGAGTCAAGGGCGGGTTTGGCCTGCGTCGGGTAGACCTTGGTGACGTCGTCGAACCTGATCATGGGTAGGCCCGGCCGGGTCGGGGACAGGGGAAGCGCGGCGAGCCGCGTGCGACCGGGTGAACGTGAGTCTACGTGCGACGGGGGTGTGGCCTGGTCAGCCACACCCCCGCACGTCGTGCGTGTCTTGCTCGCTTGGAACTAGTGCTTGCGGTGATACCGCTCGGCGATCAGTCGGCCAGGTCCGATGAGCAGCAGCGCTCCCAGACCGATGAGCAGCATCGAGATGGCTAGTGCCGTCCCGACCGGCATGCCCGGGCCAGTGGCGGGAAGGGCCGCTGGCTGGGTGAGGCGAGTGGCCTCAACCGTTGCTTCCTTGCTGGTGTTCTTGTCACCGGGTTCGCTGCTGCCAGTCTCGATCGGAGTGGTGGTGGTGACCGTCTCCGACGGCTCCGGCTCAGTGGTGGTAATCGTCTCCGACGGCTCCGGCTCAGTGGTGGTAATCGTCTCCGACGGCTCCGGCTCAGTGGTGGTAATCGTCTCCGACGGCTCCGGCTTCGTCGTGGTAATCGTCTCCGACGGCTCCGGCTCGGAGGTGGTCGGGCCGCCGCCACCACAGACGATGATGTGGCTGATCTCCTTGTCGCCGTTTTGCCCACCCGGGTTATAAACACCGTCACCGTTGGTGTCCGCCCAAACGGTCTCGCCTTCCGAGGCGTTCAGGAAGATGGTGTTGGTGTAGGGGTCGACGTTGCCCGCGCCAGATTTGACGATGACCTTCGCGTAATCCTGGGTCAGGACGTAGGAACTTTGGTCCTCGCCGTCACCCAGGTCCGAGCAGTTGTCGCCCCAGTGGACGGGGTGGTTGGCCGCGGCGGAGAACGGTTCATATCCGCTGACTGTGGCGTACACGGGCGCATCTTCTGCAGATGCGGTCCCTAGCCCAAGCCACGGCAGTGGCGCCAATGCCACCAAGATTGCTCCGCCCCAACGAGCCATCCTGGTTCGCCCGGTAACACGCATGACCGATTCCCTCCTGATCAGAAAGGGCCGGTCTCACCGCTCACTCCCCGTGACCTCTGGACTCCGCTTGTCCAGGGTGACCGCATTACTGGTCACGGATCGACGCTTCCCTCTGGGCGTACTCTAGCCATAGCCAGTAACACGCCGTGGCATCCGTATGGGCGAGTTCACCCGAATGGCTGCGCCAAATCGGTCACTCCGCGTCAAAGCACGCCGATCGGGGGAGCGCATCTCCTGACAAAACGGTCATACCGCGCGCACCGATTACTCGTGCTGCATACGCCAGCGAATTCCGGCTTCAATAAACCCGTCAAGATCACCGTCAAGTACGGCCGAGGGGTTGCCCACCTCGTAATCGGTCCGCAGATCTTTCACCATTTGGTAGGGCGCCAGCACGTACGACCGCATTTGATTACCCCAGGATCCGGCCGTGTCACCTTTGAGCGCGTTCATCTTCGCTTGTTCCTCTTCGCGCCTTCGGACAAGGAGGCGCGCTTCAAGAACGCGCAGCGCGGCGGCGCGATTCTGGATCTGCGACTTCTCGTTCTGGCAACTGACCACGATGCCGGTGGGGAGGTGGGTAACCCTTACGGCGGAGTCGGTGGTGTTGACGCTTTGCCCACCCGGGCCACTGGAGCGAAAGACATCCACGCGAATCTCGGTCTCGGGGATGTCGATGGAGTCCGTCTGTTCCACCACGGGCAGCACTTCAACACCGGCAAACGATGTTTGGCGTCTCCCTTGGTTGTCGAAAGGAGAAATGCGTACGAGTCGATGCGTGCCTTGTTCCACACTCAACGTGCCATAGGCATACGGAGCTTTGACGGCAAAAGTCGCAGACTTTATCCCTGCCTCTTCGGCGTAAGAGATGTCATATACCTCTGTTGGATATCCGTGCCGTTCACTCCATCGCAAGTACATGCGCATCAACATTTCGGCCCAGTCGGCGGCGTCAACGCCGCCCGCCTCGGACCTGATAGTCATGAGCGCTTCCCGCGAGTCGTACTGGCCAGAAAGGAGCGTGAGTACTTCTTGTTCGCCAATTGCCTTGGTGAGGTCGGCTAGCTCGCGCTCCGCCTCGGCCAGTGCGTCGGCGTCCCCTTCGTCGTCAGCAAGTTCAAACAGCAAGGCAATGTCGTCGACGCGTTGACGTAATGCCTCGACGCGGCGAATCACGCTCTGCACATTCGACAGGCGACTGGTGACCTTCTGCGCGGCCTCTGTGTCGTCCCACAGATCGGGGGCGGCGGCTTTCTCCTCGAGTTCGGTTTGCTCAGCGCGCATATTGGGTAAGTCGAGAACCGCCTCGATGCTGCTTAGGGTTTGCCGCAGTTCGGCGATAGCCTCAGCTTGTTCGGGGGTTGCCACGTCGCCCGAGGGTACGTGAAACGTCCAGAACGCCCCCGCCCGCCTCAACTGCACTGATCAACTGGCCGATCGAAAGCCGAAGGCCCGGATCTCGGGCCCTTGTACCCGTCAGAGGAGGAGCCTGTGGCATCGCTGCGATCAGTAACGGCTGGGATCGGCGTCATCGCCGCCTGCGGAGTGGTCGCCGCGATCTTGCCAGCGCAGGCGGAGGAACCGGAAGAGACCTCCTCCACGATGCGCTTCGCCGCGAAGTCGGGCCTGGCTCCTACCGCCGTTGACGATCTCGCGACCGTGACCGAGAACAGTTATGTGCGGATTCGTGTTCTGCACAACGACTCAGATGCCGAGGATGATCCGCTATCTGTGGCCGAAATCATCGCTCAGCCGGCGAACGGTACAGCGAACATTCACAACAACCGTATTCGTTACTGGCCGTTGGGCGGCTTTCTTGGCCAGGACACCTTGACCTATCGCGTCAGCGACGGCACAAGCACCGCTGACGCTGCGGTGACCATTGATGTAGTCGCCGACACCAACCAGCAGCCCGTTGCCGCGACTGACACCGGTGCAACGAAATGGCAGACGCCGCTTCGCCTCAACGTCCTCAGCAATGACACTGATCCCGACGGCGACGCGCTCACCGTCTCCACAGTGACCCAACCCCAACGGGGCAGCGCAGAGATTGTTCGCGATGGTGCCGCTATTCGGTTTTCACCTGAGGGTCAGTTCGTCGGGGACTCCACGTTCGACTACGAGATCAGCGACGGTAGGGGCGGCACAGATACCGAGAGCGTGACGGTCTCGATTGCACCGCTGTATGCGGTCTCGCTCCTTCGGCCGAAGAAGACGGCCGCGCTAGCCAAAGCGAGCATCGCAGGCAAAGTCACGTCGAGAATGAACGGGCCTGTTCGTGTGGTGGTGCAACAGCGAGCCGCTGGCGGACGCTGGAAGGCGCTGCGCGACACCCGAGTGGACGCGGACGATCGATTCGATGTCCGTTGGTCCACGGGCCAACCTGGTCGGGAGCGATTTCGGGCACGGGCGACGTGGGATGACGGTCGCAAGGCCACGAGTCGCGTGATGCGGGTGCACGTGGTGCCAACCTTCAACCCCGACGTCAGCACCATCACCAAGCGCGACGTTCCAAAGACATGGCGCTCAGGGTGCCCCGTTCATCCCTCGTCATTACGGAAAATTCGGATGAACTACTGGGACTACCGAATGAAACTGCAGCGCGGCACGCTGATCGGAGCGTCATGGGCAGCGGCCGACTACGTCTACTTCTTCCGCCGTGCCTTCGAGTCGCGTTTCCAAATCAAGAAGATGTACCCCGCCGATCGTTATGGCGGCGTCGATGAGAGGGCGATGCGGGCGGGCAATACCTCCGCCTTCAACTGTCGGCATGTCACCGGCAACCCCTACCGAATGTCCCGTCATTCCTGGGGTGACGCCATCGACATCAATACTTTTGAAAACCCTTACGTCACCGGGTCACGCGTCTACCCTGCCGCGGCTGCCGGTCCCTACTACTACCGACGCAGCCAGAACCTACATGATCCGGGCGTCATCACCAGGAACTCCTCGATTGCGCGCGCGCTGTTCTCGCGCAACTGGTACTGGGGTGCACGATGGGCGGCTCCCGATTACCAGCACTGGTCGAAGACCGGCGGATAGCGTGCGACTCCCCCACAAGTTCACCGACAGATTCACCGTGACGTTGGGTGGCATCCTCGTCTCGGCTGCCCTCCTCAGTGGATGCACCACCCCCGTTACGAGTGCAGAAGTCACCGAGCCCACGCCGTTGCCTGAGGGTGCCCCTGCAGCACCGGAAACGACTGCGCCAAGTACCGAGTCAGGCCCGCTGCAACAGGCAGATCTGCCGACGCCGCAAGCTCTCGGAGATGGCTGGGAGTACCGCGTCGACCCAGGCAGTATTGAAGACGGTTACGCCGGAAGCGGGGCTCCGGCTATCGCGCGTGAACCGCAAGACGTCGTGACTGCTATCACTCCCCTGGGCTGCCGGCCCGATGAACTCCCTACGCCAACCCATGCCCTCGAAGTCACCTACCAACGGCTGGAGACGCCAGCGGTTGCCTTGTTGCTTGAATTCACCAACTCGGCCGCTGCTCAAGAGTTCTTCCAGCGTCACAGCGACGTGATCCGCGAGTGCACAGACAGCCGGCAGATAAATGTTTCGATTGACATCGACGAACCAAGGCGGTTCATCTCTGAACGCACGGAGAAGGCTGGTGCATCCCTGACGTGGACGGAGGGCGTCGCCCCTCGCGACTCGCAAGTGCTCCTCGTCGCCGTGGGACAGGCGGGGGAATCGACAACCGTGGCGAACGCGCTGGGCTGAGTTAGGCAGTTGCCACTGGTAGCCGAATTACAAACTGGCACCCGCCCTGAACGTTGCTCACCGCTATTTCGCCATCGTGAGCGTGCACGATCCCTTGAACGATGGCCAGGCCGAGGCCGCCCCCTCCATCCAAACCGGGCGTTCGCGCACTGTCGGCACGCCACCCGACCTCAAACAATCTCTCCAGATCCTGTCCTGGGATCCCGCCGCACTCATCGGTGACGCTGATACTCACTGCGTCGTCGCTCTCGACGTTCGCACGTACGATTACCGTTCCGTCATGGGGTGTGTGCCGAATGGCGTTGCTTACTAAGTTGGCTATGGCGCGACGCAACTCTTTTCCATCGGCCTCAACAGTGCATGGCACCTGCGCGAGCACATCGAGTTGCACACCTCTCTTGGCCGCGAGCGGCTCAGCAGCGGCACGAACGTCGCCGACAGTGTCGGACAGCGAAATGCGCTCCGTCACCAGGTTTAACGATCCGGCCTGGATCCGCGAGAGCTCGAACAAGTCGTCGACCAAACTTGCCAGGCGATCGACCTCGACAATCATCTGGCGGTGGTAACGCTGCGGGTCGTCGACGACGCCGTCTTCCAGCGCTTCGGCCATCGCGCGCATCCCAGCCAAGGGAGTGCGTAGATCGTGCGAGACCCAGGACACCAACTCGCGACGGGTCTGCTCAGCTTCCTCCGCCCGAGCGCGCTTGGCCGCCAACGTGGCCGCTTGTTCTTCAAGTTCGCGGAGGTGGCGTGCCATGAGGACGCCAATTCCAACAGACACCGCGCCGGAAACTAGGCAGACGACGAGCACGACCCCGAGGTCGTGGCGGGAGAGGAACATTTCTTGCGCGGTAGCAGCTACCCCGAACACCGTGCCGACCACTGCGGTGATCGGAGGGACGAGAGCGGCAGCGCGTAAGGAGCGTCGACTCAGCGCAAGCAGTGCAAGCAGACCCAGTGCGCCAGCAATCCCGGCCGCGACGATCGCGATGATTGCGATGGAAAGCCAAGGATTCACGGCGATGTCGTTTCGCTACCTACCGGATCCCACCGGTATCCCAGCCCCCAGACCGTGACAAGTCGTACGGGATTGCTAGGAGCGGGTTCAATCTTCTCTCGTAGTCGACGCACGTGAACGGTCACCGTCGACTGATCGCCAAACGACCAGCCCCACACTTGCTCCATCAGTTTCGCTCGATCGAAGGCAATACCCGGATGCTCCATGAAGTAGGCGAGCAGGTCGAACTCTCGCGTGGTAAGACTCAGCAGCTCCCCTGATCGGGTCGCCTCATGGGAGGCTCGATTCAGACGAAGGTCGCCGTCCACTAGTTCCTTCTGGGAGGGGACAGAATCGTCGCGAGCACCCGAACGTCGGATCACCGACTGCACGCGCAACACAAGTTCGCGAGGACTGAACGGCTTCGTCAGGTAATCGTCTGCGCCGACCTCGAGTCCCAACACCCGGTCAACCTCTTCGCCGAGCGCTGTCAGCATGACGACCGGCACGTCGCTTGTCGCGCGTAACTGTCGGCAGACTTCTAGGCCGTCGATGCCCGGCAACATCAGGTCGAGAACCACCAGGTCAGGAAGGCTGTCGGCGGCAGCCTTAAGGGCCGACTCGCCATCCGCGCAGGAACGGACACTGAAGCCCGCTCGCTCCAGGTAGGTGGTCACGACCTCGGCAATAGTCGCATCGTCGTCGACGACGAGCACATCAGCCATCTCTCCAGCGTAGTGCCGAAGTCGCTACGAGGGCCTTACCGAGTGATGACGGCTACGGACACTCAATGCCCACGCAGTCGCGGAGATCTGTCAGCCGCTCGTGAAGGGGCGCAACGTCGGGTTCGTTGCCGTCGATGCCGTCGCGGAGGACGTTCTCCATCTGGTAAGGGTCGTTGACCAAGTCGTAGTACTCCCGCCAGATGATTACACCCGTCGTCACGTCGTACCACTCGACGTATTGCCACTCCTCGGTCCGAATGCCAGCCCACGGGAACATCTGCGAGTCGGGGCTCTTGAAGTACTCGTGGAGGACTTCGGTCCGCGGCGGTGCGCTCAGGATCGACTGCCCGTCCAATGGATAGGTGAGAGTCGGGGTCGCCTGCGCTGCCTCCAAGGCAGTGGGCAGCAGGTCTATCTGAGTCACCAGGCGCGCAGACGTCTCACCCTCCGGCAGCACACCTCTCCAGCGCACGAGGAAGGGCACCTCGATGGACTCGAGGTACGGGAAGCGTTTCTCCGAAACTCCGTGTTCACCCCAGAGGTATCCGTTATCAGACATGTATACCGCCAGCAGATTCTCGGACTCGCCGAGGAGATTCATCTGGCGCACCAGGCGTTGGACCATGTCGTCGACGGACATCAGCGTCCGCAACATTTGCGTGCGCTTGCGGATGTACTCAGCCTCGGACACGGGTGCACGGTTGCGGACGGCCTGAGGCTTGTCGCTGATGTCCGCTTCGTTCCAGCTCGGAGGTTTCTCGACCGCGGGGACTTCAGCCGTCGCGTATTTTGGCTGTGGACGGTACGGATGGTGCGGAGCTTGGGGCGCGACGTACATGAACCAGGGCTTGTCGTCCTCAGCCTCGAAGTCCTGGAGGAAGTCGGTGGCGAAGTTGCCCAGATGCTTGGTGTAGTAGCCGCTCGTCTGCCGCGGCTCGCTGTTGAGGTTGAAGGGGACGTCTGAGTAGCCCCCTGTCGTCGTGGCCCACTGCGTCCAGTTCATCGGGTCGCGATGGAGGGGATAGGTGTTCATGTACTTGCCGACGATGGCTGTGTTGTACCCGGCCTCTTGCAGGTAGCCCTGAATCGTTGAGTCTTGGTCGAAGTTGGCCACCAGCTCGTCGAGCCCATTCCCGGTGATCCCGTTGTTGTGCGAGTAACGACCCGAGAAGAACGATGCGCGTGACGGACAGCAGAGCGCCGTAGTGACAGCACCATTGACATACTCGGTGCCGCCTCCAACAAAGAACTTGCTGACGCGTGGCATCACTTCAAGAGTTTCGGTGTATCGCTGATCGTCGGTATTGATGATGAGAATGTTTGGCGGGCTCGGAAGTAACTCGTCAGCCCCCTCTGCGGCACTGGTCTGAGCGGGCACAGCGCTCGCTCGCGTAGGCGAGAAACTCGGCCACGTGCAGGCGATGACGATGAATACGAGAAGAGTGAAGAGCGCGGTTCGCGCGTGCCTCCGCGTCATCATGCGCTCAAGGTAGACCCTAGTTAGGGATAACGGGGGTGCGTGCAGTCGCGGACGCTGCAACTGTTACGCCATCACTTGCCCCGGGAGTGACTCCGTTCGTCACCGGCAACGCGACTTGAGCCCTCAACTGCACCTGGATGGTCGTTTCTGTGGTGTCGATGGTGACTGTGAGGCGTGGGAAGTCACGCTCGATACCGTGAGCGACCAAGTACTCACGAGCAGCAACCGCTGCTGCATCTGCTTCGAGCGGAAGTGGTCCAGAACTTGGCAGCCCGTTTTCGTAGATGGTTGCGCGGTCAACAGCTTGTGCTCCTGCTAGTGCCGCCCCGTCAGCTGCCGCGATCAGGGTCCGCCGTTCGAGATACAGCGTGCTGACATCAATCACCACAGTGACGAACAGAGCAGCGAGCACGACAAGACCAAGAATCAAGATGAGAACTGACCCATCGTCGGTCCGTCGACTCATGGCCGAACTTCGGTGTGGAGGTCCACCACTTGCGTGTGGCTGGCGCTGACTGGGACGCCTGCGAATGCCTGACCGCCCCATGCCGGAACGAGAGGTAGTCGGACAGTTGTGCCATAGGCAATGCGCACCGTGGCACCCGGGGTCAGGCACGGAGACGCGGAACAGGAGATGCTCAGACCGTCTGCGTCGAACTCGACACCATGATCTCGCAGAGCAACCATGGCGGCCGCCCTCGCTTGCTGCTCAGCTTCTGCGGTTGAATCCGCACGGACAAACACACGAGCAGCCTCGCGCGTTGCTGAAGTCGTCCCGTAGGCCGTGCGTTGTATGTCGAAAACTGCCATGAGGAGGTATGCCAGGGGAACAACGATGACCACAGCAAGAACCACGAACTCAAGCATTGCGGCGCCTTCGTCGCTGGCGCGCTCTGGATAGGACACTACGACTCTTCCATCGCGTGCCCCTGAACAACGAGCGCATCTGCTGGGCCGACCCAACCAACAATGGGGAGTTCAGCGCGAACCTCAACCACAATGGTGGGAACACCCTCAACGTCCTCATACCCCGCGTAAATGTCGCCCGCGAACTCACCCGGCAAGGTCTGCTCGATGAGAGTTCGTGCGTAATCCGCGCCGTCCGCTGGCTCGCGGTCTGCTGACGCCGCATATCGGGCGCCTTCTGCCGCAGCCGACACCAGGCTGTTGCGAATATGGAGCGCCATCCCGAGCTGGACCAACGCCAGCATTAGGGCGACCACCAAGACAGAGACGAGGACAAACTCAACGACAGCTGAGCCTTCGTCAGAGGAACTATTCACGGTCCAGTGACGCGATCGAGCGCCGACGAGAAGATTGAACGGAGTTGGTCGTCGGCAACAATCCACAAGGCCGTCACCAAGCCCGCCGTCATCACCGTGACGAGCACCCAACCTGGAACGTCACCCCGATCGTCGACAGCGAACCTCATCATGCGGCTGCGGATGCTTTTGATTGTCTTCACTGGCCCTCCTTGTTTGGTGAATGATGTGCTGGCGAACGTCCACATTCCGCGATGTATGGGACGCACGTGCGCATGTGGTTCGGCACTAGGGCGTCCCAAGCGAGAGCCCATAGAAGCCAGGGAACAAGGCAAAAATCACCGACAGTGGCAGGACGAGAAACACCACGGGAACCATCATCGCGATTTCCTTGCGACCACCTGACTCAATGAGTTCTCGCCGCTGACCTTCACGTGCGTCTGCCGCTTGCGCGGTCAGCACAGACGCCATGGGCGTACCACGGTCCAGCGCTACTACCAATGCATCCACGAAACGACGCACCTCAGGAACATCGACTCTTTGCGCAAGTCGGACGAGCGCGTCGACCAGTGAGGATCCTGCGCGTAGCTCGGACAAAGCGCGCTCGAGTTCTCTGACTAGTGGCCCGTGGCCGACGCGACTGACTCGTTCGAGGGCAGTGACGACTCCCTCGCCTGCACCAACCGCGAGGGCAAGCAATTCAACAACAGTGGGAAACTCCGCTTCCATTTCGGCGAGGCGTCGGTTGACTGCAAGGGTGAGCATGCGATCGCGCAGTAGCACTCCCGCCACGAATGCCAGCATGGTCAAGAGGATGACCGGAACTGGATCCGCGCCTACGCCGCCGGCGTACCGGGCTCCCATCACGATGGTCGAGGCAAGCAGGGCACCGAGTCCCCACAACAGTTGCTCAAGGCGAAATCGCTCAACCGATGAATCGCTGTCCATCCGGTCGAGTCGGGATCTGACCGACGACGTCCCGCCTAGCAGTTGGTCAACCCTATGGGCCGCGGCTGTGAGCACTGGACGGATCAGTCGTTCAAGCGTTGGCCAGGGCGTCGCGGATGAAGGTGACGCAAGGAGGCGCGACGGTCGAGTGACAAGTCCGAGATAGGGCACGACGCGACTATCAAGGCTGGGCCGGCGGAACAGGGGTAGGTACGTTAGGACGAGGGAGACACCTACGGCGATACCGAGGCACGACATGACCAGTAGGGGTGTCACTGCAGTACTCGGCGTTCTTCCGGCAAGCGACCAAGTCGGAGCATGAGCCGATACGCAACCAGCGAGACAACTGCGCCGAAAGTCAGCACAATCATCCCCGCTGGCGAGTCATAAGCTTCTACTGCCTCCGGACGCAGAGAGAGCAACACAAGAAGAACCCACGGGGCAGCGACCGCAAGTCTGGCAGCGTTGACCGTCCAACTTTGGCGACTCTCGAGTTCACCTCTGGTGCGCAGGTCGTCACGAAGGAAACGCGCAAGTGCACGGAGGAGTTTGCCGAGATCGTTTCCCCCAACCTCACGTGCGAGCCGAAGTGATTCCATCACGCGGTCTCCTACTGGATCCGCCAAGTTGTCTTTGAGGTGATCGATGGAATCGTTGAAGCTGCCTGACGATCGATAGTCAGATGCGAAATCTGCAAAGGCCGACTGAAGGGCAGTCGGACCAGATTCTGCGAGTTGAATCAATGCTTCGGGCAGCGAGAGCCCAGCCCGGATGCCCGACGCAAGATGTTCGATGGCATCAGGCCAAACCTGGTGCAGTTGCTCTCTCCTGCGTCGCTGTTGATAGCGCAGCAAAGCCCATGGGGAGAAGCCACAAATCACGGCAAGGAAGCTGGCGATGACTGCCGACTCGGATATACCGACCGCCAGGGTCCACGTAATCGCAAAGGCGGATGCGCAAACAAGGACGAACCGATGCGCGGGAACATCTGGCATTCCCGCCTCAATGAGAGCCCGCTCGACAAAGCCGACCGACGTTCGTCTCGGGGAGGGTGGCACCAACCACGCCCAAGTGATGAGCAAGATGCCCAGAGCAACACACAGCCCCAGTACCGGCCCCCTCATGGGCTGGAGACCAATCCGTCAGAAAGCAGGTCCGCAATGTTGTAGCCGCACTCCTCAAATCGTTCGATGTGGGGTGGGAATCCACCCGCTCTTCGCAGCTCACCGGCAGTCATCGTGAAGATTGGTTCCACTTCGACAACACCGTCCTCAGTTCTGCCAGGAACACCGGCAATCTCTCGAATACGACGACGACCATCTCGATCGGTGCGGGCGTGGATAACGAGGTCGGCACATGCGGCCACCGTCGGTACGACGAAGGCATGTCCCACATTTTCGCCCGCCAAGAGGGGCAGCGTGCAGAGTTTCGTTACCGCCTCTCGTGCGGAGTTCGCATGAATACTGCACATGCCGGGAACTCCACTGTTGAGCGCGATGAGCAAATCGAGGCACTCTTCTTGACGGACTTCGCCCACGATGATCCGCGAGGGCCGCATGCGCAGCGCTTCCTTAACAAGTCGGCGCAGGCGAATCTCACCAGTGCCCTCGAGGCTTGGCTGCCTCGTTTGCATCGCAACTACATCTGGCAGAGGAATCTGCAGTTCGAATACCTCTTCAACTGTGATCACTCGCTCCGACGCGGGGATAGCAGCTGCCAGGCAGTTGAGGAGGGTTGTCTTACCCGCTTGCGTACCTCCCGCAACAATAATGTTGAGTCCGGCCACAACGGCCGCTTCTAGAAACGGCGCCACTGTCGCGGGGATCGTCCCAAGTTTGACCAGTTGCTCAAGGTTGTTTGCCTTGACGACAAACTTACGGATGTTTACTGCCCAATGCTCGCGCGTGATGTCCGGGATTACGACGTGAACTCGACTGCCATCGGTGAGCGTGGCGTCTACGAACGGGGTGCTTAAGTCGATCCGTCGATTGGACGGCTTAAGCATGCGCTCGACGAGGTCACGCACTTGACTGTCGGTCAGAAGTTTGGGTGTCAACTCACTGCGGCCACCCTTGGCAATGAAGATGCGGCCGGGAGAATTGATCCATATCTCTTCCACCTCGGGATCTTCGAGGTAGGTCTGCAGCGGGCCGAATCCAGCAACTGCGTCGACCACCTCTTGAGATGTACGCGTTGGGTCGAGCAACGGCGCCACGGCACCGCCGAGGCTACGGTCGGAGTAGTCGGCCACAACTTCTGCCACCAACTGACGGACTGCGCCCGGGTCCAAGAGCGGGTCGAGGCCCCTCAGGCGAACGAGTTCGCGGACTTCGTCCTCGACAGCCGCAGTCGCATCCACCGAACTGACCCCCAGACGAGACGATTGTTCGGCGAGGCTAGAGAGTCATGATCAGTGGGAACAACCCGTTTGGCCTAACTGTGGATAACAACACTCCACTGGACCAACGACCGCGACGCACGGTAGGAGGCCGTCACTCAGCGTCGTTGTCATCGGAGGCTCACCGTCCGACGGGGCGGAATTTGGTACGCCCAGAGTGATGAAGGCGTCCTTCTCGCGGGTTTTAGGTGAGGGCGGTGAGGAAGCGGTCGACGTCGGTGTCGTTGGAGTAGTGCGCGAGGGAAGCGCGCACGGCGCTGCCGGAGTCGCGGATGCCGAGTGCCTCCGTAACTTCCCAGGCGTAGTTGTGCCCCGACCAGACGTTGATGCCGGCCCGCTCCAGCAACTCTGCAGTCTGCTCTGGCGTTTGCCCGGCGACGGTGAAGTAGACGGTGGCGGTGCGCGCTTTGGGCTTGCCGTAGACGGTGGTCCGCTCGTCGTTGTCGAAGGCATTGAGAATCCGCGCCAACAACCTCTGCTCGTGTTCATGTGCTGACGTGAGCGAGGTGACCAACTGCTCACGCCTGCTACCTGAGGCGTCGGTGTCCAGAGTCGCAAGGTGATTGACGGCAGCGGTTACGCCCGCGTCGTTGTGGTACGACGGCGTACCCCACTCGAATCTTCCCGGCACCTCGTTGCCTGACGAAGCAAGCTTCATGGGAGTGAGCGATTCCAGCAGGCTGGGCTTGGCGATAACGGCTCCCACATGGGGGCCATCCCACTTGTAAGCGCTGGTGGCGTAAAAGTCAGATCCGAGTTCATTGATGTCGACCACGCCGTGAGCTGTAGCGTGTACCCCGTCAACGTAGGCAAGCGCGCCGACTGTGTGAGCGATGTCGGTGATGGCGCGCACATCGGGCCGGGTGCCAAGGACGTTGCTGGCGGCCGTGACCGCGACCAGTCGCGTCCTGGCATCGAGCAACTCGCTGTACTGCTCGACGGGCAGTTCACCGGTATCAACGTCGACGTTTGCCCACCGGACGTCGACGCGGGCTCGATCAGCCCACTGCACCCAGGGCCGGACATTCGCATCGTGGTCAAGACGGGAAAGCACAATGTTGTCGCCCGGACGCCAGGTGTCTGACAGGGTCTGGCCGAACCGGTAGGTGAGCGTCGTCATGTTCGGGCCAAGCACCACACCGCTGGGGTCTGTTGCGCCCACCAGGTCGGCCACTGCTTCTCGCGCTTCGGCTTCTAGCTGCTCAGCCCGCTTGCTGCTGGCAAACGAGCCACCCGCGTTGCTGGTCCCGAGCCGGTAAGCCTCGGCGATCGCATCGATCACTGCCTGGGGAGACTGGGTTCCGGCTGCTCCGTCGAACCAGACACGATCGGTTTGCAGGGCTGGATAGAGGGATCTGATGCGCTCGACGTCGTAAGTCATGAGCGCATTCTCTCGCGCTTGCCCTTTGTGGCTACTCAGCAGGTGGCGCGGGACGACGCTGGACGGTTCCGGTGGTGACCAAGGTGCGCACCACACGAAGCGCCACCGACAAGGTGGCGAGGTCGAAGTTGTCGCTGGAGGCGATCTCGTGCAGCGTGGTGCGCGCACGCGCCAAACCTTCGGCGTTCGCGTTCTCCCAGTCGGTGATGCGTTCCTCAGGAGAACCACCCGGCTCGGTCATGGTGAGCACGTTCGCCGTCAAACCTGCGAGGGCTCCGTAGAGGTCGTAGCGGAGTGCCATACGCGCCAGTGCGTGCCAACGCTCGTCGCGGGGCAACTCAGTGATGCGACTGAGCATCCTGTCGACTTCGAAGCGGTCGGACAGCGCGAAGTACACAAAGCCGATCTCTTCGGCGCGCTCACCCGTGGTGTTGGCGAGCTCGACGATGTCGAGCAGCGAGAACGCGTCGAGGTGGGCGGCAGTGTCGAGGGCGATCTCCTCGGGGACACCCTCGGACTGGTACTCAGCCGCTCGGCGCTGCAGCCGTTCTTGCTCGGTGCCCCGCAACATCTCCGGGATGACGCCGATGAGCCGACCCACTTCGGAGAAGTGCTCGATCTCGGTGCCGACATCGAGCAGCGACCGACGGTTTTGCAGCATCCAGCGGGTCGCGCGGTCGAGCAGACGCCGGCTTTCCAGGTAGAGCCATGACTGCACACTGGTGGGAACTCGGTTGTCGAGCGTTTGCACGCGGTCCCAGAAGGCGTCGAGATCGAAGATGGCGCGGACGACGGTGGCGGCCCTTACGATTTCGACCGGGGTCGCTCCGGTTTCCTCGATGGCTCGGAAGACGAAGGTGATGCCGCCGCGGTTAATCATCTCGTTCACTAAGACGGTGGTGATGATTTCCCGACGCAGCGGATGAGACTCGAGCCGATCGCCATACCGCTCGATAATCGCGCGCGGGAAGTAGCGCTGGATGACGCGTTGGAAGTACGGCTCATCGGGCAGATCGGAATCGAGGAGGTCGTCGGCGAGCGTCATCTTCGAGTACGCGACCAGCACCGAGAACTCCGGTGACGTTAACCCCGCTGCGGTGGCGTCACGTCGATCGAGCTCGGCGTCGCTCGGCAAGAACTCCAGGGAGCGGTCGAGTTCGCCGCGGTACTCAAGGGAGCGGATCAGACGCTTGTGCACCGGCAACATGGGGTGCGTTTGCTGGCGCGCGTTACCCAGCAACACATTCTGCTCATAGTTGTGACTCAACACATGCTGCGCGACTTCGTCGGTCATGCTCGCAAGCAACTCATTGCGTTGTTTACCGGTGAGATCGCCAGAGCGGACCACGGCGTCGAGCATGATTTTGATGTTCACTTCGTGGTCGGAGGTGTCCACGCCCGCGGAGTTGTCGATGGCATCGGTATTGATGCGCACGCCTTGCTGCGCCGCTTCGACACGTCCCAGCTGGGTGAATCCGAGGTTGCCGCCCTCACCAACGACTCTGGCGCGCAGATCCCATCCGTTGATGCGGATCGAGTCGTTCGCCTTGTCGCCGACATCGCCGTTGGTCTCTGTCGATGCCTTGACGTAGGTGCCGATGCCGCCGTTCCAGAACAAGTCCACCGGTGCCGTCAAGATGGCCCGCATCAACTCTTGCGGCGTGAGGTGAGTGACCTCCGCCGGGAGGCCCAGCCGCTCCTTGACCTGCGCGCTCAGGGGTACTGACTTCAAAGTTCGAGCGAATATCCCGCCGCCCTCGGAAAGCAAAGCCCTGTCGTAGTCGTCCCAGCTGGACCGTGGAAGCTCGAACAAACGCTTGCGTTCGGCGTACGAGAGCGCGGCGTCGGGATTTGGGTCGAGGAAGATGTGGCGGTGGTCGAACGCGGCCACCAGGCGGATGTGCTCAGACAGCAGCATCCCGTTTCCGAAGACATCACCCGACATGTCGCCCACACCGATGACGCTGAAATCTTGACTTTGCGTGTCGACGTCGAGTTCGCGGAAGTGTCGCTTGACCGACTCCCAGGCACCGCGCGCGGTGATGCCCATCGCCTTGTGGTCATACCCCACCGAACCACCCGAGGCAAAGCCGTCTCCAAGCCAGAAGCCGTACTCCTGGGAGATTCCGTTAGCGATGTCGGAGAACGTTGCGGTGCCCTTGTCGGCAGCAACAACCAGGTAGGGATCGTCGCTGTCGTGCCGCACGACATCGACAGGCGGCACAACAACACCGTCGACGAGGTTGTCGGTGATGTCGAGCAAGGCGCTGATGAAAGTGCGGTAAGCGGTGACACCAGCCGCCAACCAGGCTTCTCTTCCGGCGCTGATATCGGGCAGCCGCTTGGGCAGGAACCCGCCCTTGGCGCCCACCGGCACGATGACGGCGTTCTTCACCGCCTGCGCCTTAACGAGCCCGAGGATTTCGGTACGGAAGTCTTCTCGACGGTCTGACCAGCGCAGCCCACCTCGCGCGACCGCCCCGAACCGCAGGTGCACGCCCTCAACACTCGGCGAGTACACCCAGATTTCGAACTTGGGACGCGGCAACGGCAGCTCGGGGATGGCGGAGGGATCGAGTTTGAACGAGACATAGGACTTAAGCGATCCGTCGGTTGCCCGTTGGTAGTAGTTGGTTCGCAGGGTGGCATTAATCAACGACAACACTGCTCGCACAATGCGGTCTTGGTCGAGGCTGGTCACCGCCTCCAGGCCATGTTGAATCTCGTCGGTGAGGCGTTGCCCCTCTGCCAGCCGATCGATGGCCAACGTTGGGTCGAAGCGCGCCTCAAACAGTTTCACCAGCAACTTGCTTAGGTCGACGTTGGCGAGCAGCGCCTGCTCGATGTAGTCCTGGCTAAACATCGTGCCCGCTTGCCGCATGTACTTCACGTAGGCCCGAAGCACCATCGCCTGACGCCAAGAGAGGCCAGCGCTGATGACCAGTGCGTTGAATCCATCGGACTCGACTTGTCCGGTCCAAGCCGCTTCAAAGGCTTGTTGGAAATGCATTTTCATGTCTTCGGGCGGCTCGGCGACCGCACCCGAAGCAACACCGCGATGCATCAAGCCGAAGTCGTAGAGCCAAATCCGCTCGCCTTCGGCCGGATCGATGTCGTAGGGCCGTTCATCGAGCACCTCGACACCCATGCGCTGCAGCACCGGCAGCACTTCGGACAGCGACATTTCTGGACCGGACCGGTAGATCTTGAAGCGACGCTCGCCTGGCTCAGCGCTCGCCGGCTCATAAAGGTTCATGCCGACTCCGCCATGCGGCTCCAGATCCAAAATGCGCTGGATGTCGGCCACCGCGGTACGGGCGGTGAAGTCTTCTTTGTAAGCCTCCGGGAAGGCGTTGCCAAACAGGCGCATCAACGCCAGGGCGCGCTCCTCGCCAAGTTGTTCCAGCAACGCGTCAGCGAGGTCGTCGTCCCAGGTGCGGGTGGCTGCCGCCAGGCGCTTTTCGAGTAGTTGTGAGTCGACCTTGGGCAGAATCTCACCCTGCTTACCTCGGACGACGTAGTGCAGGCGCGCCAGGACCGACTCAGAAACACGGGCCCGGTAGTCGGCTGATTCGGCGCCGAAAGCATCAAGGAGGATGTACTCCATCGCTTTGCGGACTTTCGTGGTGTACCGATCGCGCGGCAGGTACACCATCGCGGAGGCAAAGCGACCATACGCGTCGTAGCGAAGAAACAACCGCACCTGTCGGCGTTCCTGAAGGTGCATGACCGCCAGTGCGATCGGCAACAGCTCATCGACCGACATCTGGAAGAGCTCATCGCGCGGGTAGGTCTCAAGAATCTGCATCAAGTCTTTGCCACTGTGGCTCATGGGTGCGAAGCCACTGGCCTCCAGCACGTTCTTCACCTTGCGACGAAGGACCGGAATCCGCTGAATGCTTTCGCTGTACGCAGACGTAGTGAAAAGCCCGAGGAATCGGCGCTCACCGGTGACATTGCCCTCCGCATCGAATGTCTTGATACCGATGTAGTCGAGGTAGGCAGGTCGATGCACCGTTGAACGACTGTTCGCTTTGGTAAGAACCAGCAGCGTCTTCTCTCGGGCCTTGGCACGTGCCTCAGGGGGAAGCTTGCTGAAAGCAACAGACTCCGTGCGATCACCCCGCAGCAGCCCGAGCCCACTGCCAGCCACCGTGGCCAGCACGTCCTCACCATCGCGGGTCTCCAGGGTGTACTCGCGGTAACCCAAGAACGTGAAGTGCTCGTCGACCAACCAACGCAACAAGTCCCAGGCATCGGCGACCTCAGCACTGGGCAGGGGTGGCGGGACGTCCTTCAGATCGTCGGCAATGGCGGAGGCGGCCTCTCGCATTTTGGCCCAGTCTTCGACCGCGTCGCGCACGTCGCGCAGCACGGATAAGAGCCGACGCTCGAGGTCGTGCATGGAGTCGGCATCGCTCATCCGGTCGACTTCCAGATGCATCCAAGACTCGGCAATCGCGCCCTCAGCGTGCCGCTCTTCAGGGGTGAGCAGCAGGTGCTGCAATCCGCCCGTCAGGCTGCGTCGCACCGAGAACTGCGGGTGAATGACGAGGTGGAGCGCGAGACCCTCTTGGCTGAGCGCCGAGGTAATCGAGTCGACCAGGAACGGCATGTCGTCGGTGACCACCTCGACGACGGTGTGGGCAGACGCCCAACCATGATCATCGACTTGCGGATTGAAGACCCGCACGTTGGCCGTCCCTGATGGCCGATCGAGCGCCAGCTTTCGCTGCGACAGGGCGGTGCCCAGGATGTCGACCGGCTCCCGGCCGGCCAGGGCTTCGGCCGCCACGTGTCGGTAGAAAAGGCGAAGGAACGCGCCAACGTCGAATTGCTCGGTTAGGCCACGGTCTGCTTGCTCCGCGGCGCGGGCGATCAGGTCGGCTTTCGCCTCGTCCAACTTGCTCAGCATGCGCTGCGGCTCCCGTTGTGCGCGTGGCTATGGCCGGGAGTCAAGATTACCGCTCGAACCCCTGTTATTGCAGGTGCGGGTAGCGATAGTCGCGTGGCGGAACGAGAGTTTCTTTGACTGATCGCGGGCTCACCCACCGGACCAGGTTGAGTGGGCTGCCTGCCTTGTCATTTGTTCCGCTCGCGCGCCCGCCTCCGAAGGGCTGCTGCCCAACGACGGCGCCTGTTGGTTTGTCGTTCACATAGAAGTTGCCGGCTGCGAACCGAAGGTCTTTCTGAGCGGCAGCGATGACGGCGCGGTCCTGAGCGATGATCGAACCGGTCAGTGCGTAGGGGCTGACACTTTCCATCTGACGCAACGTCGCGTCGTAGTCGGCGTCGTCGTAGACGAAGACCGAAAGTATGGGACCGAAGTACTCGGTGGTGAAGATCTCGTGGCTCGGGTCTTGCCCCACCAAGACCGTCGGTCGCACAAACCAGCCCTCGGTGTCATCGGCGACTCCGCCAGCGGCTACCTCGATCGTGGGCGATGACTTGGCCATGTCCAAAACCCCGGCAAGTTTCGCGAAGGACTTTTCGTCGATGACTGCACCCATGAAATGAGATAGGTCGGACACGTCCCCCATGGTGATGCCGTTGACCTCATCGGCAAACTCCTCGCGCATGCGAGACCAAAGGCTGCGGGGCACGTAGGCGCGGGAGGCGGCCGAGCATTTCTGGCCCTGATACTCAAAGGCGCCGCGGGTCATCGCGGTGCGCAGCACGTCAACGTCGGCGGACGGGTGGGCCAGGATGAAGTCTTTGCCTCCGGTCTCTCCGACGATCCGTGGGTAGGCGCGGTAGGAGGAGATGTTTTGGCCGATCCGTTGCCAGAACATCTGAAACACCGACGTCGACCCCGTGAAGTGGATTCCAGCAAGGTCTGGGTCGGCAAGTACGACATCGGACACTGCCTTGCCGTCGCCAGTGACCATGTTGATGACACCAGGTGGCAACCCGGCTTCGGTCAGCAGATCCATCAGCAAACTTGCGGCGAACTGTTGCGTGTGTGCTGGCTTCCAGACGACAACATTGCCCATGAGCGCTGGTGCAGTAGGGAGGTTGCCAGCGATCGCCGTGAAGTTGAAAGGAGTGACGGCGTAAACGAAGCCTTCAAGTGGGCGGTGGTCGAGCCGGTTCCATATTCCGGAGGACGACTGCGGTTGTTCCGCGAGAATCTGGCGAGCGTACGCCACGTTGAAGCGCCAGAAGTCGATGAGCTCGCAAGCAGCATCAATCTCTGCCTGGTACACCGTTTTGGACTGGCCCAGCATGGTGGCGGCGTTGAGGCGTTGGCGCCACGGCCCAGCGAGCAGGTCGGCAGCCTTCAGCAAGATGGCCGCTCTGTCGTCGAAGGCAAGGTCTCGCCAGCCCGGGGCCGCGTCCCTAGCCGCACGAATAGCGTCTTGCGCGTCCTTTGCGGTGGCGTTGTGCAAAGTTCCTAGTACCGAAGAATGCCGATGGGGTTGCACGACGTCGACCGGATCGCCGCTGCCCATCGATCGACGAGTGCCGATGGCCATCGTCAGCTCCCGCTGCTGCGACTGCAATTCCTTCAGCGCACCTTCAATGCCCACCCGCTCGGCGCTATTGGGCGGGTAGTTAAGGACGGGTTCGTTGCTGGGCGTGGGGACCTGCGTGATGCCATCCATGAAACCCGACCTCCGGCTTGCCGCGACCCAACTCCTGCTGGGCACCCTGCTCGACACCTGCTTAGCGCCCAGTTCTCGCATCGTGCCATGTCTGACAGAGTTCGGGAATGCGCCGACGTCGACTTGCGGCCCGCACTGTTGTCCTAGCGCCGGATTTCTCGACCTTTCTGCTGCGGTACGACGACGTCGAGGTGGGCCGTCACTGGTCGACGCCGGGGGGTGGGCTTGAGGCTGGGGAGAGTTTCGGTGAGGCCGCCATCCGTGAACTTGCCGAAGAGACAGGCTGGCAGGACCTGCATGCCGAACGGCTCCTCTGTACGTGGGAACACAACTTCACGCGTTTCGGTGAGGCGGTGACGCAGTACGAGCAGATCTTCATCGCGCACGGGCCCATTCGTGACCCATTGGGCGACCTCTCTGAGAGCCATCGAGCCGATGAGATTCTTGAGTGGCGTTGGTGGTCACTTGCAGAAATCACCAGCACAGACGACCTGCTGTGGCCTGTCAACCTTGGCCGGCTCATCGTCAGTTACCGGAATGATCCTTCGGTCCCCGTCATGCACCTGGGTGACCGCTACAGCGCCTGACGCAACTCTTCCAACGCGTCAACGATGCACGATCCCAAGACGTCCAGATCGGTCATCGCATCACGATCCCCATACAGACCGAAGTACACCCGGCCGTTGTACGACGTTGCGCCGATACTCAAGGCTTGCCCTTGCGCCAGTGGAGAGACCGGGTACGCCTCGAGCAGCCTGGACCCAGCCAAGTAGCGGGGCTGCTGCGGACCGGGCACGTTGGTGACGACCAGATTGAATACGCGACTTGAGAGTCCGGAGGCAACCCGGGCTGCCAGCGCGTGCAAGGTGGGCGGGGCGAAGCCCGCCAGCCCCACGAGCCGCTCGGCCGAGACTGCCCTCTGGTTTTCGAGATTGGCGCGCATCGCATAACTGACCTGATGCAAGCGCATGACCGCAGAACCCTCGCCTGTCGGCAGGTCGATGACGAACGAGGAGACCTGCCCCGGGGAATCGGGATGGTTCACGCTCACCGGCACCAGCGCCCGGATACTGCTTCGGGTTGTCATTGGTTCACCCCGCGCTTGCAGCCACGTGCGAAGCCCCCCGGTGATGACGGCAATCACAACATCGTTGACGTCGCCACCAAGCGCCTGACGGATTTCCCGAAAGGACTTCAGATCGGTGGAAACGGTTTCAAAGCGACGAGCCACGCCGATCTCGACGTTTAAAGGGGAATGCGGCGCGCTCCGGGCCACCGTTTGAGCCACATGGAGCGCCCCCAATGCCGTTGATCCCAGCCGACCCAAGGTTCGGCCCACATCGAGGGCGCTGCGGCGCGCGACATCGACCAACGCATTGGGACGTTGAACCAGTTCTCCGGCAGCCTCGGTGAGCAGCCCGATATCACCTGGCCCTCGACGTGGCTGCCAATCGCTGTCGGGGCGCTCTCCTGGTCCTGCCTCGTCGTCGTAGAGCACCTCGCCCAACTCGATGGCGCTAATTCCGTCAACCAACGCCTGGTGCGTCTTTGTCACGATCGCGAAGCGCCCATCGGTGAGGCCCTCGACGACGTACAGCTCCCAAAGTGGCCGGCGCCGATCCAGGGGGCGGCTCAAGACTCGCGCCACCAGTTCATGGAGTTGATCGGTGCTGCCGGGCCTCGGCAGGGCCGAGCGGCGGACGTGATGGGCCAGATCGAAGTGCTCATCGTCGGCCCACACGGGCAGCGCTAGGTTGCCAGGGACGTCACGAATCCGTTGGCGGTAACGCGGGACGAGACGAAGGCGGGCGTCGACATGCTCGATCAGTGCATCGATATCTACCCCAGAAGCGGGCGAATCGAAGATGGCCAGTCCCCCGATATGCATCGGGGTGTTCGACTCCTCCAGATAGAGGAAGGACGCATCAAGAGCGCTCAGTCGATCAGCCACGCCCAGAGGATCTCACGAACCCAATGACCGTGCGAACAACTGAGTGAGCTCTGCCGCTGTGCGTTCGTAGTCACGATGAACAACGCCAACAAACCCCAACTGCTCGGCAGCCGTCACATTTGCGGCGTGGTCGTCGACGAATACGCACTCCTCCGCTGCCAGTCCCAACTGGGAGAGAGTGAAATGGAAGATTTCGGCGTCTGGTTTGCGCATGCCCACTTCACCAGAAATGACGACTGCGTCAAACATGTTGTCCCACCCCGAACGGAAGTACTGGTCACCCCAGGAATTGGAAAGCAGCGCCGTAGCGATGTCCGACGAATGCGCCCGCCTCACCAGCCCGGCCATGTCGGGGGCATGGCTGAATCTGCTGAACATCCGGTTCACCAGTCCCGCTGCCTCGACGGGCTGACCATCACGCTGTCGCAGCTTTTCGGCGAGCTTCTGCTCGAAGTCGGGGATCTCCAGCTCGCCGCGCTCCAGCGCATGCACTGGGTTGTAGGTGGCCGTGACGGCCCCAACATCGCCAAACCACTCGCGCATGGCGGAACGAAAGTGCGAGTAATCGATGTTGTCACTTTCGCTCCAGGCACGCATCGCGCCGTCCATGCCATCGGTCAGGACGCCATAGAAGTCGACTACAAGCCCGCGCAGTCTGTCGCTCGACACGTATCCACCCTAGGCAGCCGGTCGCTCATGCGCTGCGTCGACTGACCTTGCTGGGCGCCACCCCGACGAGTTCTCCAACAATTTCTTCGACCAGGTCGCTGAGTGCCTTCTGCATCGCTGTGCGCCTACGCCGCTCGGACAGCATGTGCCCGGCGCGCCATGCATCGACAACAGCTGCGTCGGTCGGTAGGAACTTCATGGCGGCTAGCCCCAATTGCGTGGCCATCAAATCACGCACCGGGGCCTCATCGCGTTTTGCCGCCCGATTGACCACCACGTGAATCTGCGCAGTGGGTGCGAGCGAGCGAACCCTGGGAAGGTCTCGAATGAACCGGACGAGTCCAACGGGTGTGGGATCGGCGACCGCCACCACTACGTCGGCTGTCCGCAACGTCACCACACTTGCCTGATTTCGCTGCGGTTGCCCGCCATCGGCCCACGCAAGTTCATCGTGCTCGACGCAGAAGCCGATATCCACGATCGTGACAGCCTGGCCACGGCGACAAGCCGCCCACACTGCTTCCAGGGACGCAGGACGCAGTTCATCCCAGCGTTCGGGTCGGGCGATTCCGGTGAGCACTCGAAGCCCGCCGGGCACCGGTACCGAGCACCGCCCCAACTCCTCGTCACCGAACCGTCCAGCAGACGCCAATCGGCACGCGGCGGCCAACCCCGATGCATCATCGAGCAGGCCAAGTTGTTGTGCCATGGAAGCGCCGTAACTGTCGGCGTCCGCGAGCAGCGTCTGCGTTTGCGCACGGCAGAATTCGCCCGCCAGCGCAGTGGCAACCGTGGTGCGCCCCGGAGAGCCAAGCGGCCCCCACACCGCGATGAGTTGGCCTTCGGGCACGTCCTCTTGGGTCGCGCGTAAGGCCGGCGGCGAGGTGACGCCCCCACGAAGTGCTCGACAAGCCTCGTCAGGATCGGCGGCCACCACCGCATCCATTCCTAGACCAAAGGCAACGTGTGAGCTCGCGGCAGGTTCGCCGGGGCGGGAGACGAGGACGCCAACGACGCGCACACCCAGCGTATGAAGTTGGCTGACGACGTCTCGGTCGAATCCGCGCAGGTTCGGATCGACAACAACGACATCGGCAAGGTGTGCGGCCGCGACTGAGCGGAGTTCGATGAGGTCAAGGCATCGCCTGACGACGAAGGCACCGGCGTCGACCTTTGCCAGTCTTTGCACCAGCCGGTGCTCGAAGTCGGTGTCGACCAGCGCGGTTGCTACGCGGACGCTCACGTCCTATCCCCCGCCTGCGATGGAAACGCGAACCAAGGCGACCGTGCCTCTGGCTTCGGCATCGACTAGATCCGCAACCTGCTCAGGTTCGACGGCCAACGCCACACCCAGCTCAAGGCTTCCGCCACCAAATCGGGAGTCACCTGTGTCAACGTCGGCCACCGTCGCCTGTTCTAGTACCAAGGTGGGAGCACTTGCTGGTTCTCCGCTGGCCGTTCGTTCCACGAGGTAGACATCAACCTGTTCTCCCCTCGCTAAGTCAGCTGGCAAGCGGTGCACGGCGACGGGCAACGTGACCCACCGCAAGGTTGGCGCGTCATCGGCTGTCGCAGTACCAGCGGACGTCAGCAGCTCCCCCGCCGCGAAACTTCGGGTCGTGATGGCGCCAACGATCGCTTCGTCAGCACCAAGGTAAGGGCGGTAGTCGTCAAGTTTCACCGGTGCAGCAACTACGTCTGCGGTGGTTATCGTGGTTCCCCTAGCGAGGTCTCCCGACACCATCCACAGCGCGGTCGTGTCGTCGGATGCCGCCACGACCTGGGTGACACCGATCGCTCCAACCGCGGCGAGCACCACGCCGATGAGCAGTCGTGGATCAGACCATCGGGGACGCCGCACGCGGGGCGGGGCCGCTGCTTGTCGGGAAGCGCTCGAGGCAGGGAGAGTGGCGGTCATGGTCACGGGATCATTCCCGATGTTCGTCGGCGCTCGATTCATTTATCCACAACCTCAGCCAAAAGGCGCATCATCAACACCCTGTGAGACCGCACGGTCACGATGCGATCGGAAATGGCACACTTCCTCCGTGACGCGTCGCTTCCTCACCCTGGCCGACCTAGCGGAGGCACTCAGTGTGTCCGCTTCGCAGGCTTATGCCCTGGTGCGCAACGGTGACATTCGCGCCATCAAGATTGGCGGTCGAGGGCAATGGCGGATCGAACAAACTGAGCTGGATCGCTATATCGAGGCGCAATACACAGAGACTGAGCGCTTCATCGCCGAACACCCTTTCGTCCGCGGAGAAGAGCCGGGGGTCGACTAGCGCGCCGCCAACACCCAGTTCATCGCGTGCGTCGGAATGACAACCACTGGGTCGACCAGCGTGGGGCCCCGGTCGAGTGGGTGCGCAGCCACGTCAACCGCATCCTTGCCGACGCGCGCGACGCTTCCCTCGACAAGGCCGTGGACAAGGCCGCACCTCACCTTTTCGCGAGACTCAATCCAGGACCGCAACACCGCACCGATCCCCGCAGTCGGTGCGACAGCGGGTGCATCTGCTGTCGCGACCCGCTTGACGTGCCGGGACAACCCAGATATCTGGGTGATGGCCTGCACAGTCACCAGCACCGCTGACGCGTGGGTGGCCGCTAAATTCGTCAGCAGCACCCAACCATTTCCGCAATCGGCCAATGTTCCGGCAAAGTGGGCACCGTCTCGACAGTCGATCTCAAGGGTCCGGCCCAGGGACGAGCGGACGCGCTGTTCCAACTCGACGGTGGCGAACTCCGCTTGCGTGAGGTCGACCACGGCCAGGCCATCGGCCCGCAGACCAGCGGCCCGGGCGATGGCATCCGCCTCTCCGTCGCGCCACCCGTCTGGGTAGCGCGCGCCCGCCCACGACATGTTCATCGCCGCAGGCTAAAGCCGCCGCACTCGCGTAGCCGCACTTTTCCCCAGGTCATGGCCGAACGGTTGACCGTGAGCGGCAGGGACGGCACCATGCCCTATGACACGCAAATACATTCAAACGCAGGTAAACGGTATCTAACCATCGCAGATGAACTTCAAAACGATCACAGGAGATGAGGCAGTTATGGCGGGGACCGCAGACCCGTTGGCGCCCGAGGCCCCCGGCCCGACGCCCCGCGTGACCAGTGGGCGTCATCTGTCACTGGTGTCCGACGCTCCCTGGAAGGAGGAAGTCATCTGGGATAAGCGGCCCGAGCAACAACTGCTCGATCTGACCTTTGCTCTACCGTGCGGACTGCCAACGTCACCGCGCGCTCCCGACGACGTGAATATTCCTGGTCCACGACGCTGGCCCTATGGCGTCGAACCAGACGACCGACCGCCAACCCCACGCTCAGCCTTGCCGCCCCCTGGCGCCTGGGCAGCCCGGCTCGCGCAAGCTGTCTTGGAAGTCTGCTCTGCCGGTAGACCGGTTGCGCAACTGATGCGGTGGACCAGCCCGGAGGTTTACCAAGACCTTCAGAGTCGGTACGTGCCACGGGCCAAGCGCGATGTTTCGCGACGCAAGGTGGCCGTCAGCGAGAGCGTTCGGTCAGTGCATGTGTGTGAACCTGCCGATGGGGTTGCAGAAGTCAGCGTCTTTGTTGCCGGCGGTGAACGACCGCGTGCCCTGGCGTTGCGCATCGAAGGTTGGCGGGGCCGGTGGATCTGTACGAACCTTGACTGGGTTTAGTGCACCGCACCTCAGACGGCAAGGACCCCCTGGGTTTAACCCAGGGGGTCCTTGAATGCAATCCCCGATTTACCGAAGACCCGCTAGTTGAGCGGGCACCCCAGGTTGTTGTTTGCGTCGTACTCAGCGGCAAGGTCGAGCATGGTGCCTCGCTTGCCACTGGCCAGTGCTGCGTTCACCGTGTCCTGCATGTTGCCTGGGTCGTTGAAACGACGGAGTGGATAGCCAAGGCCTTCGTGAGCAGCGTTCAAGAATGCGGCCACCGTGGCGCGCATGAGATTCCGGAATGCGCCCTCTGCGCCTGGTCCGCCCTTAAATTTCAGCGCCTCAAGGAAGGTTGTATCTCCATACTTGGCCTCGAATGCGCCAAGCTCGAAGTTGTTGGACAGCTTCGAGGCCGTGGTGTATTCCTCCCAGTTGTCGGTGTGGTTCTTCCAGTAACCGGGCGTGCAGCCTTCGTTACCAATCTCAACGGCCTGCGCTGGTGCTGCGATCAGCATGCCTGCGAACATCGCCGCGACGGCCGCCGCGGCGAATAGCTTCTTCAATCCCATGGGTGAGGTCCCCCTCTGTTGGGTGCTTCGTGGATAAACGGGCGTATTGCAAAAGCAGTCAAGCACCCCTCACTATGGTGGCGCTCCGTAACCATCGTCGACCACCCAAACGGGTGAATTACGCCTGGTTCACTAACCCTGCGTAGTCGTGACCATGCTGGCAGTCAGACGACCGTCAGAAAAGAGGGCGGAAGGCGGTTTAAGCGCGCTTGGGGTCTCCATGGCAGCGCTTGTACTTGCGGCCGGAGCCACAGGGGCAAGGCGCATTGCGAGGCGTCCCCGCGTACTCACCGGTGTCGACGGACGTGGCCGCTCGCGCTCCACCTGAGGTGGCCCCGGGCGCAACCACCGCCGCCGTCCCGTCCTCGGACGGCGCGGAGTATTGCAACTGTTCCTGTTTGCGGTCCGACTGCAATCCCTTGGCCGAAATAGCCGGAGTGTGTTGTTCGGCAGTGCCAGCACTCTCCGTCTCGTCTTCAACCTCGACCTCGAGGTTGAAGACGAATCCGACGGACTCTTCTTTGATGCTGTCCATCATGGCGGCGAATAGGTCGAAGCCCTCACGCTGGTACTCCACGAGCGGATCACGCTGAGCCATCGCGCGTAGCCCAATACCCTCGCGCAGGTAATCCATCTCGTACAAGTGCTCACGCCATTTGCGGTCGAGCACACTCAGCACCACGCGTCGCTCAAGTTCACGGAGCGCCTCTTGCCCCAGCGCTGTCTCCCGCTGCTCAAGGGCCACCGCCGCGTCGTCACAGAGTTCGGCGACTAAGAACTCGGTGGTGAGCCCGTGACGCCCGCCGCCGGACGCTTCCTCAAGCTGTTCAACGGTGACGCCCACCGGGTAGAGCGTTTTCAACGCCGTCCAAAGCTGGTCGAGGTCCCACTCTTCGGGGAACCCCTCCTCAGTGGCCGACGCGACGTACGCGGTCACGGTGTCGCGCACCATGTGCTCGATCTGCTCGTGCAGGTCTTCGCCTTCGAGTACTCGCCGACGCTCTTGGTAGATGACCTGTCGCTGACGGTTCAACACATCGTCGTACTTCAAGACGTTCTTGCGAATCTCGAAGTTCTGAGACTCCACCTGGCTCTGTGCGCTCTTGATGGCGTTAGTTACCATCTTTGCCTCGATGGGGACATCGTCGGGGATGTTGAAGCGCGTGAGGAACGAGTCGACCACGTTGCCCTTGAACAGGCGCATGAGGTCATCGTCGAGCGACAGGTAAAACCGACTCTCGCCCGGGTCTCCCTGCCGACCAGATCGCCCGCGGAGTTGGTTATCGATGCGTCGCGATTCGTGGCGCTCGGTGCCCAGGACATACAGCCCACCCAGGGACGTCACCTCATCGTGCTCGGCTGCTACCGACTTCGTGGCCTTTTCGATGGCATCGGGCCAGGCTTGCTCGTACTCTTCCGGCGATTCGGCTGGGGCCAGCCCCCGCTGAGCAAGCTCCGCGGATGCCATGAACTCCGGGTTGCCACCCAGCATGATGTCGGTGCCTCGACCGGCCATGTTTGTGGCTACGGTGACGGCGCCTTTACGTCCAGCCTGCGCAACAATCGCCGCCTCACGTTCGTGGTTCTTGGCGTTGAGGACCTCGTGCGGTACGCCGCGCTTCCGTAACCGGTTGGACAGCGTCTCAGACTTCTCGACGCTTGTTGTGCCGACCAGGACGGGCTGTCCCTTCTCGTGACGTTCGGCGAGATCGTCGATGACGGCGTTGTGCTTGGCTTCTTCGGTCCGGTAAACCAGGTCTGCCTCGTCCAAACGCACCATCGGCATGTTGGTGGGGATCGGAACGACTCCCAGTTTGTAGATCTGCATGAACTCGTTGGCTTCGGTCATGGCCGTGCCGGTCATTCCACCGAGTTTGCTGTAAAGCCGGAAGTAGTTCTGCAGCGTGATGGTGGCCAGTGTTTGGTTTTCTGCCTTAACCTCCACCCCCTCTTTGGCCTCGATCGCCTGGTGGAGGCCTTCGTTGTACCGACGTCCGGCCAGCATGCGACCGGTGTGCTCGTCGACGATCAAAACCTCGCCATTCATGACCACATAGTCTTTGTCGCGCTTGAAAAGCTCCTTTGCCTTCAATGCGTTGTTGAGGTACCCGATCAGTGGGGTATTCACCGACTCGTAGAGGTTGTCGATGCCGAGGAAGTCTTCCACTCGCTCAACGCCCGCCTCGAGAATTCCGACCGTTCGCTTCTTTTCGTCAACTTCGTAGTGCTCGTCGGCTCGGAGGCGAGGAACCAGGCCAGCGAAGTCGCCGTACCATTTCGCACTTTGCTCGGCTGGACCGCTGATGATGAGCGGGGTGCGAGCCTCGTCAACAAGAATCGAGTCGACTTCATCGACCACTGCGAAGTTGTGGCCGCGCTGTACCATGTCGTCTTGCGTCCACGCCATATTGTCGCGCAGATAGTCGAAGCCAAACTCGTTGTTGGTCCCGTAAGTAATGTCGTAGCCGTATTGCTGGCGGCGCTCCGCTGGCCGCATATTTGACAAGATGACGCCGGTCTCCAGACCGAGAAAGCGATGGACCCGGCCCATCCACTCAGAGTCACGCTCTGCGAGGTAGTCGTTCACCGTGACGATGTGGACACCGTCTCCGGAAAGGGCGTTGAGATACGCCGGCAAGGTGGAGACCAGGGTCTTCCCTTCTCCGGTCTTCATCTCCGCGATGTTGCCGAGGTGAAGGGCCGCCCCACCCATGATCTGCACGTCGTAGTGGCGTTGGCCGAGCGTTCGCTTGGCCGCCTCGCGGACAGCAGAGAAGGCTTCGGGGAGCAGGTCGTCGAGAGTTTCGCCGTCGCTGTACCGCTTCTTGAACACTTCGGTCTCGCCGCGCAATTCCGCATCCGAGAGGCCGACAAAGTCCTCTTCGATGGCGTTGACCTGCTGTGCGAGTCGTTCCAGACGCTTGACGGTCTTGCCCTCGCCAGCGCGCATGATCTTGTCGAAGAGTGCGGGCACCTAGATCTCCGTCATATACAGAAGCGTGTTCGGGACAGCCACCAAGGCGAGCGACCCCGCAGGAGCGAGAAAGTTCGGCCTAGGTAGCCCAGCCATCGTAATCGGATAGTGACCTTACGCCGACACGGGAGCAACGATCACCA
>Ga0190272_10000241_pt1 | contig 32892 bp, 29 predicted proteins | sample Popmic504T_FD_133746 | JGI IMG/M metagenome (GOLD analysis project Ga0190272, IMG submission 133746) | Populus adjacent soil microbial communities from riparian zone of Shoshone River, Wyoming, USA - 504 T | ecosystem: Environmental > Terrestrial > Soil > Riparian zone | place: USA: Wyoming...
GATCCAACGAATATCAGGATGGCACCAAGGATTACAGCTCGCGCCTGGGCGATCGTGAACTGTACCGGCGGTATTACCGTGAGGGATTTGAAAACGGATACAACGACGGCTACAACGGCAACTGAGTAAGTCGCCAGTAGACAGTATGCAGTGGGCAGTGGGCAGAACGCGGTTTCTGTCCGCTGCCTTTTTTTGTCTTGAGTACAGTTACCGCGTTATCAGCAAAGTGTAATAACCAGCTATGCCGTTGAGGACATACTGGACCGCCAATGCAGCCAACACGATGCCCATAACACGGGTCGCGATGTGGACTCCGCCTTCACCCAGGCGCGAGATAAGGCGGGCGCCGAAATAAAGCGAGAGGAAGGTAGTAATGAAAACGAGGGTAATGGCGACCGTCACAGCTCCAAGGCGGCGCATGTCGCCCGCTGCCTGAGACGTAAGCAGCAGGATCGTGGCAATCAGTCCAGGCCCCGAAAGCATGGGAATCGCAAGTGGGAAAACTGAGATATCCTGGCCCACTGATCCGCGTTCCCTTCGTTCCGGCGCTTGCAACCCTCCGCGCTGTCCGAAGAGCATTGGCATCGCCGTGGCGAAGAGAAGTATGCCGCCGCTGATTGAAAACGCGTGCACGGTTACGCCCAGATATGAAAGTACACCACGGCCGGCAACCAGGAAGAAGAGGGCTACTCCAAACGCTATCACTACCGCGCGAATGAGAATTGCGCGGCGTCGAGCCGGCGCCTCGTCGCGGGTAAGCGCAACAAAGATGGGCACTACGCCGGGTGGGTCTACTACGACCAGCAACGTGACAAAGGCTGCGAGGCCAAATCGGATGAAGTCGTGGTCCATAATCGTTTCCGTTTGCAGCACAATAAGCCCTAAACGGTCTGGAGTTCAAACAGAACACGGCGGCCGGCGGGCAATTCTAAAGAGAGAGCGAGAGAGTTAAGCCTGAGCTTGACCAAAAGCATTCGTGGCGGTGAAATGGTTCAATGACCGACGGCTGGCAAGTGAGTGAGACGACAACTCACCAGGACCACGTGATCGCGCACGTTCTGGGAGCAAAGGTGCTGGGTTACATCGTTTTGGACGAGACGCTTTTCCTGTTACTGGATATTGGATTTGTGTGGAGCGTTTTTCTGGATTGCGAAATGGGACTTATGCCTCACCCGGTTGCGATTGGCGAACTGGAAGTTCCTGAATCTCTGAAGACGGAGATCAAAGCCGACATAGACCTATTGCTCACCGGCGGCTCTGACGCGGGACTGCTACGATTGAATCAGCCGGCGGTTGAATGTCAAATTAATGAAGTGAGTTTTTTCGAGCACGGCGAGCAGAGAAGGCTGATTATCACTGGAGACGAAGCAAGTCTGACAATCGAAACGTCATTGAAAACTGCGGAGATTAAAGTTCATGAGCACGCAAGACGATAAAAAGGACCCCATCGCTAACGATACGGATCTGGGCGCTGTGGCCGAAACCGAGCATGAGTATCTTCATCAGCGTCTTCGAGAAGAGCTGGGCCGCGAACCAACGGAGGATGAATTGGATGAGTGGCTCCGGCAGCACACGGAAGGATATTGAGGGCGGATAGTGATGAATTGATGAGTGATGAGTGATGAGTGATGAGTGATGAGTGATGGGTTATGAGTGAAGGGTTATGAGTGAAGAGTGGAGAGTAGAGAGAAAAAAAAAGACGCCGCGAATTAATCGCGGCGCCAGTTTACTCGTGACTCATCACTCATGACTCATGACTCATCACTCATCACTCATGACTCATCACTCATCACTCATGACTCATCACTCATCACTCATGACTCATCACTCATGACTCATCACTTTTCACCTTCACTGTCCTACCCCATCGCGACTATCTGGTTGTCCACCTGTTTGACGCCGCTAATTCCGCGAATCGCCCGCTCAACCTGACCCTTCAGTCCCTCAGTCTTCACGGTGCCGGTCAAAGTCACTTTGCCGTCGAACACTGTGGCCGTGATTCCCAAAGTTGAGAAAGTCGGATCATCGCTGATCTTCTTGTCGATCCGCGTCTGAATAGCGCCGTCGTCCGAACCGCTGGACGGAGCCGTTCCTCCGCTTGCCGCAGGCTGATTGATAATCACGGGTGCTTGCTGCGGGGCTGTGGTGGCCGGCTGCTGAATGATCACGGGTGGCTGTTGTTGGGCCGGCTGCTGAATAATCACCGGCTGCTGTTGTGCGGGCTGTTGTTGGACCACCAGGTTTTCATTTGTGGTACCGGTGTTTTGCCCGTTCATCAGGAAGAGAACGACAATCGTAATGAGCGCAATGGCGACCACTACTATGATGCCCACGGTCGCACCGGAAATTCCTCCTCGATCGTTATGCACGGCTTCAGTGTGGGTCACTTCACGTCGCGAGGTTGGTGTTTCCACCACGACCCGGCTTCTCCTTGCCTGCTCATCATCGTATGCCATCTTGCTTCCTCCTGTAATAGTTATATCTGATTAAGACTTTGCGGCGCCGTCTGAACGGGCTGCGCAAGACTGTCTGGTGCAATCCCCATTCCCTGATTGTAACGGCCGGGTTCTCAACAGCGAGTGGCCCAACAGGTTCTGAAAATCTCTAATAATAGTAGGGCTTTTTGCTGCGATGGGGCGCCCGCAGGTTGGAACTGGCGTACGCTTTTGAGTCTCAGGGCTTGACCACGAGTTCAGATTGAGACACAGGGAAGAGGAGTAAATAAGCAAAGAGTAAACAGTAAACAGCAAACAGTAAACAGCAAGCAGCATGAGCCGAACTGTCGGCAAAGTCTGAAACAATCAATTTCTCTTCAGTACCACTGCCCACTGCCCACTGCCGCTGCGATTGACTGTCTGCTGTCTGCTGTTTACTGTTTGCTCCTTATGACCGCACTCGTTCATCACCCCATCTTCGAAGAACACGACACTGGGCCAGGTCATCCCGAATCTCCTTCGCGTTACAGCGTAGTGATGAAAGCACTGCGTGAGGATCTGTCGCTTTGGCCCACCCTGGTTGAATTGCACGCGAAGGAAGCGCCGCGCGGAGTTATCCAAGCCTGTCATACGCCACAACATTACAAACAAGTGGAGAAGGTGGTGAGCACCGGCACTGGATATCTGGATGCCGACACTGTGGTTTCGATGCGCTCCCTCGATGCGGCCTTGCATGGGGCTGGGGCAGCTTGTCAGGCAATTGATCTCGTCATGGCCGGCGAGGTCGGTAATGCGTTTGTCCCAGTGCGCCCGCCCGGTCACCATGCCACGGCTGAGAACGCGATGGGCTTCTGTTTATTCAACAATGTTGCCGTGGCCGCTCGTTATGCGCAGAACCACTATCCGGAGATTGAACGCGTGGCTATCCTCGATTGGGACGTACATCATGGGAATGGTACGCAAGGTGTCTTTTACGACGATCCGAGCGTCTTCTTTTTCTCGACGCATCAGTATCCATGGTATCCCGGCACCGGATCCCGCGGTGAAACCGGAGTAGGGCGCGGATTGGGTTCCACTCTGAATGTGCCCTTGCTTGCGAGCACTCCCGCGAATGAACAGAAGCGAATGTTCGAAGCCGCCATCGATGAAATTAGCGGCCACTTCAAGCCTGATCTAATAATTATTTCGGCAGGGTTCGATTCTCACCGGGGCGATCCCCTGGGCCAGTTGCGCCTCGAGGACGAAGATTTCATTTCCCTCACCAGGACTGTCAGGCAGTGGGCCGATGCTGCCTGCCAGGGCCGGCTCATATCGTGTCTCGAGGGCGGCTACAACCTGGAAACGCTCGGCGAAACTGTCCGGGCGCATGTCGCTGAACTCGCTCGCTAATAGACTATCCGCAGATTGCATTCGCCTAATTGGACGCAAACAAGGAAGCGATCCGCGAACTAACACGAAATGACACCAAAAAGACTTCGCGTTGGTTCGTGTGACTTCGTGGATCCAGTTTTCTGCTTAACGCAGGGAAGCAGCTGAAAAAGATCTCGTGATTTTAGCGGCTTGGATCGTCTGAATAATCATTGAACCTTAGGTTACGGTGGAGTAAACTCAGGCCCACTTAACCGGTTTGGAACGTCGCACACCGTAGGCTTAGTTTAGAAGCGGGCATTTAGTCCGGTTTGGACCACGCGGCCGATGGAAACGGGACAGCTTGAATTTGCATCGTTCCAAAAACAAAAGAGGTGGAACACCTCGGTCCCGCCTCATGGAGAACCAGCGAAATGCCAGACATGGAGATCACTTGCGCAGAATGCAATGAGGTTTTTCCTTTTACGGAGCGCGAACAGGAATATTATCAGGAGCGCAACCTGACCCACCCGAAACGCTGCAAGCCCTGCCGGGATGCGCGCCGGTCCAACTTTGGTGGTCCCAAGGGCGCCGGTGGAGAACGCGAACGATTTGAGATTACCTGCGACCAGTGTGGGAAGACGGATACGGTGCCCTTCAAACCATCCAGCGGCAGACCGGTCTTGTGCGGGGAATGCTTTGGAGCCAATCGTGCGCAACCAAGAACCTGACCGTTAGCTGGCGCAACTGAAACCGCTTACGCATCGGCTTGACGCTTGAGTTCAGCGTCTTAACAAGTCGAGCGAAATTCCTGACAGGTGCTCGCTTTCATGCTCCCAGGGGAGAGGTGCGCTTGGGTTTAAAACATTAGAATCATGAGTTACGAAACTATCCAACTGGAAATGCGAGGCGCAGTGGCGGTGATTACCCTGAACCGCCCCGAGTCTCTCAACGCATTGACCACTGAGGTTGGCAGGGATTTTCAGACGGCGGTGAGTGACGTTCGTAAGGGTGGTGCTCGATCAGTGGTGATTACGGGCGCCGGCAGGGCGTTTTGTGCAGGAGGTGATCTGCGCCAGATGCGCAGCATTGCTGAACGTGACGGAAGGGTTGATGCATTCTTCGATGAGCCACTACAACTTCTTAACGAATGCATCTTGCTGATTCGCCAAACGCCCCTGCCGTTCATTGCCGCAGTTAACGGTGCAGCATCGGGCGGCGGCTGTAATTTTGCCCTGGCGTGCGACCTCGTGATCGCTGGCGAAAGCGCTCGGTTCAATCAGGCTTTCATCAGGATTGGTCTTTCGCCGGATTGCGGCGGAACGTTTATCTTACCGCGGTTGGTTGGTTGGAAACGGGCCACGCAATTAATGATGACCGGCGAGGTGACCACTGCAACGGAAGCTCTCGCAATGGGGATGATCAACGCGGTGGTCGCTGATGATCAGTTGATGGCCCAGGCGATGGCAATGGCTGATAGATTGGCGGCAGCACCGACTGAAGCACTCGGACGAATCAAGGAATTGTTGGAAGCCAGTGCGACTAACGATTATCCAGCCCAACTGGAACTGGAAAGAAAGGCACAGATCAAATCAGGGCAAACAAAAGATTTTAGAGAAGGCGTCGCAGCCTTTATCGAGAAGAGGCCGCCGAAGTTTGAAGGCGGATAAAGTCCCAGACAGTGTTTCAAAGCTGCGAGCCGCTGGTTAGACTGGCGGCTCTTTCAATTTAAGTTTCGAGTTTCGAGTTTTGAGTTTCGAGTTTTGAGTTTCGAGTCGACTTACATCCTGGGATCTTCGGACCTGGAATTCGAACGCCAACTTAAAACCGGGAAACTCTGAACTCGAAACCCGAAACTCGAAACTCGGAACTCGGAACTCGAAACTCGAAACTCGGAACTCGGAACTCGGAACTCGGAACTCGGAACCCGAAACTCGAAACTCGAAACTCGAAACTAACCGTTTATGGAATCGCTAACCTACCTACAGCTTCTCCGCAGCAATCGTTCGTTCCGGCGGTTGTGGTGGGGGCAGGTCATTTCAGAACTCGGCAACTGGTTCAACTTCATTGCCGGGCTGGGATTGGTGCGTCTGGTTTCCAACGGAGATGCTACCGCCACCGCCATCATTGTGATCGCGCGAATGGTCCCCTTCACGCTCTTCGCGCCTCTCGCCGGGGCATTTGTTGATCGGTGGTCACGCCGCGGCGTGATGATAGCCTGTGATTTCGCTCGCGTCGTTATCGCGCTCGGGTTTCTCCTCGTGCGTACAGAGCAGGATCTGTGGATTGCATATTTATGCACTTCGCTGCTTGGTGTTTTCAGCGTCTTCTTTGAAGCCGCAAAAAATGCCAGCGTTCCAAACATAACCGGCGAGAGAGACCTGCTGGCAGGCACCGCACTGATGTGGTCGTCGCGCTTCCTGCTGATGTCTTTTGGCGCGGCGTTAGGCGGATGGACTGCAGCCACGGTGGGTTATCGGGCGGCCTTCATCGTCAAAAACGCAATCTCGTTCTTAGGGTCTGCCTGGTCCGTCTGGATTATCCCGGAGGGTGATACTCGGGAAGCCCGCTTGGTGCCCACGGAGAACTCAAATCAGATAGAGACGCGGAAGCCGAGTTACTGGGCCGACATTCGCGCGGGTTGGTCCTACATTGTCAGCCATCGTCCGGTGGCCGCAATTCTAATCACCAATGTGTTGTGGGCCAGCGGCGGAGGTTCGATCAACCTGATTTCCGACCGGCTCGGCGGACTTGTCTTTGCCGGCGACGGCGGGATTAGCGGCGATTCCGCAGTCGCGGCGCTCTACTTCGCTGCCGGGCTTGGCCTCTTCATCGGCATGCTGGTCGCCAGGCGTGTGGGCTATTACTTTGAAATGGCTGGCAGGATCCCGGGCTTCATCGGCTGGAGCCTGCTGCTTCAGGGACTTTTGTTTGCGCTAATCGGCGTTATGCCTAACTTATGGTGGGCGTGCATCCTTCTTTTCGTCGGACGGATTTTGTTGGGAGCTGAGTTTGCGGTTCAGGAGACGCTGTTGATGCGCCTCGTCCCGGACAACTTGCGTGGCCGCGTTTCGACTACCGATCGGGCTCTGGAACTTTTGATCTGGAGTTTTTCGACGGCTCTGGCCGGGTGGTCTTTGCGAGCCATCAGCCCGCGAACACTAACGGTGGTTGCCGGTCTGCTTTCGGCAACGTCGGGAATCGTCTGGTTAATATTATTCGCCACTGGAAGGGTCAGACTTCCGAGTAAATGGGGGTCGCGCGGAGGGAAAGCGGCAACAACCAGCGTCGCGGACGGATGAGTTGCCGCCCTAACGCTATCAGGTTGGATTAGATTTCCTGACGCGAATGAATCAGGCGACGAATACGATCCGCAAACAAGACATCGATCTTGCGAGGTTCAATCAAAGCTGTGACTTCACCGGAGCCCCAAATCGGATGGCTCATAGTCTGACCAGTGCGATAGGTGCGAGTTCTGTCATATGGTTCGCTGTTGACAGACTTCGAGCGGCCCTTGGTTAGCTTTGCGCCGTTTGAAAACGAACTGCGGGTGTTGCACTTCGGGCAGGTAACGCGAGAGATCAAACCGCGCTTGGTGACAGAAGCCACCACGTGTCCGCGTTCTTCCTGGCAAGGGACGCAAAGTTTTTCTACCCGATCGCCTACGGCGTAAGTTTGTCGCTCCGGCTTCGGCGCCTTAACAGCTTTTTCTGCCTTTTCCATAGATACCTTTCAAGTCAATTGCAAATTGAAAATTAGTAAACGTTAAAAGAGCGTGGGATAACCTTATTCTCTTGCCGTGAAGCGAACGGTAAATGATGAAACGTGCGTCCCGTCATTTACCATTCACGACTCGGAAATTGCTACCAGCGAGACTCGCGGTCGCTTCCGCCGCCACCGCCGCCGCGATTGCCACCGTAGCCGCCGCCACCACCGCCACCGCGCCCTCCGCGATCTTCGCGGGGACGGGCCTCATTTACAGTTAAAGCCCGGCCGGCGAACTCCTGCCCGTTAAACTGAGTAATCGCCGCGTCGCCCTCTTCCTTGGTCGACATTTCGACAAAGCCAAACCCGCGCGAACGCCCGGTGTCGCGATCTTCGACTATCGTCGCCGACTCAACGGTCCCTGCCTGGGAAAAAAGTTGTTTCAAATCCTCGTTACTTGTCTGGAAAGAAAGATTTCCTACGTAAAGTTTCATCGCCATATTGTAAGGATTCCTTGCCCGCTGGGGGCCTTAAGAGAAGCTCGAATCTAAGGCGGCTTCGGAGTAACGGTTCAGCAGCGAAGACTAGCGTTCGGGAGCTCAACTGAGCAGCTTCTACAGATTTCTATTGCCCACCCTCATGCCCTAAGGCGCCACAGCCATCGAGGCTCGGCGCGCCGCCGTTAAATGCATTAAGAGAGGAAGTATGCGGTAAATAATGCACCATCTGGGCCATTCTGGCAAGTTTGGACGCTTGAGTCTTTGGGGCAAACGCGCCTGAACACAAGGCGGCCACGGTTTATTCGAAGGAGCCGGGGGAGACTCTGCAACGTTTGCTTACACTCGAAAGTTAACCAAACTGCGCTCAAGGGTATCCAGAGCTCGATTGCGCTACCAGTGCGCTCCGGGTTTCAAGTTTGTTTCGGCGCGGTTGCGTTTCTGAGAGCTCCTCAGCTTACATAACTATTACAAACACACGACTTTGTAATTGGTAGGATGACTTGCGAGCCTGCATCTTACGAGAGGCTGAATTCTTTCACTGGGAGTCATGATGGACCGGAATATTAAATCGATCGGAAACTTAGAACCCGCTATCAAGCAACGCGAGAGTCTTAACTGGATCACTGTGACCTTCATGGTGCTCTTTCATGCCGGAGCAATTGCCGCGCTCTTTATGCTCAGCTGGAAGGCAGTTTTCATAAGCCTGGCGCTGTGGTGGGTTTCGGGTAGCCTCGGAATTGGCATGGGGTTCCATCGTTTGTTAACCCATCGCGGTTACAAGACTCCGAAGTTTGTTGAGTACTTTCTGACGTTCTGTGGCGCACTTGCCCTTGAGGGCGGAGCGATCAACTGGGTCGTTACTCATCGCATTCATCACGCTCACACCGATCACGAGGGCGATCCGCACACACCGCGAGATGGCCGCTGGTGGGCACACATGGGTTGGATACTGCGAGGCACCGCGCAACAGCACGAGGATAGCGTGATGAAACGCTACGCACCTGACCTGATGAAGGATCCAGTTCATGTCTGGATGAATCGTCTCTACTTCGTTCCTTTGATTCTTTCGGGAATCGCTTTACTGGCGATTGGTGGCTGGAGCCTCTTGTTCGTCGGAGTTTTTCTGCGCGTAACAGTCGGATTGCATGCAACCTGGCTCGTTAATTCGGCGACGCATCTCTGGGGCACGCGACGTTTTCAGACGACGGACGATTCAACCAACAGCTGGTGGGTGGCGCTGCTTTCGTTTGGCGAAGGATGGCACAATAATCATCACGCACATCCGCGCGCTGCCAAGCATGGCTTGACCTGGTACGAGATTGATATCAATTGGTATGGCATTCGTGCCCTTCAGTTCCTCGGTCTGGCGAAAGATATTCGTCAGATTAGCAAGGAGCAAATAGCCGAGGCCGGCAGGGCGCGGATGCAAGAATTGCAGAAAGCAGCGTAGCTTAAAGACAGTGGGCAGTGGGCAGTGGGCAGTAGGCAGTAGGCAGAGTTATCTGCTTGCTGCCTTTTGCATTGCGCGATAGTTCAACTGTCAGCGTGTCGACCAAGTCCAACACTGCCCACTGCCCACTGCCCACTGCCCACTGCCCACTGCCCACAGCCCACTGCCCACTGCCCACAGCCACTGTTACAATCGCAGCATGTCCGTCAGCACTCGCCGTAAGTCCGTCGCGTTCTTCATTACCCTCGGCGCGTGCCTCGTAGCTGTTGCTACCGCGCTCAACGTTGGCTGGATATTGCTCAACTGGCGCGAGGTGGCCCTGCTCGTTTTCGGCATTATCTTCTTTCTGGTGATTATCGTCGGTCTCGTACTCAACACTACCTTCCTGATTCGCGAGATACGGCGCAATGAGCAGCACGACGCCTTCATCAACGCTGTAACACATGAGTTGAAAACACCGCTGGCATCAATTCGTCTTTACCTGGAGACTCTAAAGACGCGCGAGATTAGTGAGGAGCAACAGCAGAAGTTTTACGACATCATGCTGGCCGACAACGATCGCCTCTTGCAAACAGTGGAACAAGTCCTGCGCGCTGGAAGCGTTGGACAACGCCGGCGACGCCTGAACAGAACAATCATCGATTTGGGGCAGATGGTGAGCGAGTGCATCGCTCTGGCTCACACGCGTTACAAGCTTGAGCCTGACGCCCTGGTCTATACGGAGTTGCTTGATGGGCAGCCGGCACGAGTTAAAGGTGATGCTGACGAGTTGCGCGCAGCCGTTTTGAATCTACTCGACAATGCGGTGAAGTATTCCGACAAGGGCATTCATCTTTCAGTTGAAGTAGCGGCCCTGGAGGATAAGAAAGTTGCGGTTCGGGTCGCTGATAGCGGCGTAGGGATCGCGCCGGCCCAGTTGAATCGCATTTTCAAGCGGTTTTATCGGGTGCCCGGTCGCGTGATGGCCCGTGTCAAAGGTACCGGACTCGGGCTTTTCATTGTGCATTCAATTATTGAGAAACATGGCGGCAAGGTTTTTGCGGAGAGCGGAGGCCCGGGGCTCGGCAGTACTTTTACGATTCAACTTCCGAGAGTCTAGCCCGAGGAGGGAAGGAAATTACGTCGCTGTGGTGAGCGGCTGCAGCAAGAATTCACCACAGAGAAACAGAGAACACGGAGGACGCACAGAGAATTAAATGTAGGATTACCGAGTCTACTTGCGGAGTCAATTGAGAGAGTCTGAACAAGATGAACGCTGTTCTGGTAGTAGAAGACGAGCAACACCTGGCCGATGGTTTACGCTTTAATCTCGAAGCGGAAGGCTACACCGTGGAAACATTGGGCGATGGCGAGTCAGCTCTGGCCCTGCTTATTGACGAACAGCAGAAATACGATGCCCTGGTGCTCGATGTCATGCTTCCCGGCAAAGATGGATTTGCAGTAGCTAGCGAACTCCGCGCAGCCGGACACTATTTGCCAATCCTCATGCTGACAGCGCGCGGCCGTCCCGAAGACGTGTTGAAGGGATTCGAATCCGGCGCTGACGACTATCTCCCAAAACCTTTCGAGCTCTCCGTATTGCTGGCCCGGCTGAATGGCCTTCTCCGGCGGCGCGAATGGTTTCACCGGGATCAGTCTCAGGCTCAAACCACTCCAGTCGTTGAAGAAGTCGCCGCAGTGTCCACGGATAGCGGCCCGGAAAAGTTTGGTATAGACGGCCGCATCATTGACTTTAGAAATCTTGAACTTCATACCAGTGAGCAGACGATTAGGTTGACTCTAATGGAAGCTCAGCTCCTGCGTTATCTAATCAGGCATTCGGGTAACGTCGTTTCGCGGAAGGCCATCCTGGAAGATGTATGGGGACTAGCAGAGGACACTGATACGCGGGCGATTGATAACTTTATCGTCAGGCTTAGGAAGTATCTCGAAGATGATCCGGCTAAACCGCGGCATCTTCTCACGGTCAGGGGAGTGGGCTACCGGTTTATCGGGGAAGATGAAAATTGATCTGGACTTCGAATCGTCCGCCGAGTTTCAGCTCTCGGCCGTGATGATCGCCGCGCGGACGCCCAGCAGATCCGAAAAGTCTTTCGAGTAAATAGCGTCCACCTTACGTACTCGCTCGATAGTGTCTACCAGTTCTTCGTTCGAGATAAATCCATTTTCGGTTAACGCGATGGCCCAGATTGGGATGTGAGCAGCGGTGTGTAGAAGGTCCTCGACGAAGCCGAGGTATTGCTGTTTGCTTTGCACGCGCGAGCCGAGCTTGCCCGCGCGCGTCTTCTCAACCTCGTCCCAGAAATCATCACCCCCCAACAGCCATTCTTCGCGCCATCCCGCCAGACTTTGCTGTGGTGGTTGTAACTCGATCGGCGACGGCAACCGTAAGAACATCAGGTCAGTGTGACGGCGCTCAGCGACAAAAGAGCGCACGTCCTGATTTGAGGCTCTGTTTTGCATCGAATTGTCGCAGGGAGCTGGAAATGTTTCCCATAACTGCCGAAAGATTCCAGAGAGGGACAGCGGTGCGCGCAAGTGGCGACTTTCATCCCCGAACGAGCGAACATAATCTCCGACCATCATGCCCAGGGTCAGCGCGAGACAGCGCTTGTAATTGGTATCCAGCCGTTCGGCGTTAAAGCGCACGTTATCAAACCACCACGCGTCAGTCTCATTGAATCTATTTAGAAGCGAAGGATTATCGAGTCGCTCGCGAGGTACATAAGCATCCTCAAGAACAGACTCGATCTCCGCGGCGCTCAAACTTTCGGAATTATTCTCGACCGTGGCCGTGGATTTTGTGAACGACCAGCCCATCGGATCATTTGCGGCTACGCGAACCTGCCAGCGTTTCAGTTGGGTCCCCAGGTTGGGCTCGCCGGTGAAGGGAAGTGCAACTGAGGTAAACTTCAAACGTCGTAAAACGTTGAGCTCAAAATTCAACCAACCGTTGGAAAACGTTGCTGCGGACATATTTTTCTTGTCGGAACCGCCTGCGTAAGCGGGTGGATAAATGCTTTGTTCTTGTCGGAACCGCCTGCGTAAGCGGGCGGATAATGCTTTCTTCTTGTCGGAACCGCCTGCGTAAGCGGGCGGATAATGCCTTCTTCTTGTCGGAACCGCCTGCGTAAGCGGGCGGATAATGCTTACTTCTTGTCGGAACCGCCTGCGTAAGCGGGTGGATAAATGCTTTGTTCTTGTCGGAACCGCCTGCGTAAGCGGGCGGATAAATGCTTTGTTCGGACCACCCGCTCACGCAGGTGGTTCTGACAGATCATTTCATGAATGACGAAAAAAGCGGTCGCTCATGTTCTACGGAAGCCGGTTCCACCTCAGTTTCGACTTCCAGCGTTCCTCTGGCAAACGACCGCAGCTCATCCAAATCTTTGAGTGCGAGAAAAGCGGTAACCACCGCCGGGTCAAATTCAATTCCGGCGCGCTCAATCAGGACCTCCCGCGCTTTGTCTTCCCGCATCGCCGGCCGAAATGGCCGGTCGTCCGTTAACGCCGCGTATGAGTCAGCCACGCGCAGAATCCGCGCCGCCAGTGGGATTTCATTCTGTCGCAGAGCGTCTGGGTATCCGCCGCCGTTCCACCATTCGTGATGCCATCTAACCAGCAACTGCACGGCTCGATCAGCGCTTGCGCGAGCCGCTTCCTGTTCGCTGATCACCGGATGGCGTTCAAGATCTGTTCTTTCCTCGTCAGTCAACGAGCCGGCGCGCTTTATGTACTCGCGCTCCATCGCTACTTCACCGAGGTCATGCATCCGCGCGGCGATGCGCAGCGATTTACGATCCTGCGGTGCGAGGTGAAACGCTTCCCCAAGAGCATCGGCTATCGCGGCAATTCGGATAGCATGCGGGTTCGCATATTGCTCAAAACGATCTGCGGCTTCCGCAAGGTGCAGATAAGCTTCTCTGGCCTCGCGATCCTGATCTCCTTTTAATTTGGTTGCAGCCATCCTCGACGTCTTTCACTAATGCAAAACTGCCCTTAGCCTTTTTGTTGTTCTCCGACTTTGCTCAACTTTTTTATTTTACGCAAGAGGCGAAGTGCGTTTCCATCGTTTGGGTTTAGCTCGAGTGCCCTGTCCAGTTCGGCCTGAGCGCGCCGGTGAAATTTTAGATCGAAGTAAAGTTCTGCGAGCATCGTTCGGTAGAGCGTGTTTGCCGGCTCAAGCTTGACGGCCACCTGGATTTCACTTTCAGCGAGCCGCCGGGATTGCTCATTTCCGGCCAGGGCGCGTCCATAATAGGCGCGGTATCGCGCCTCATGCGGGTCGAGGCGCGAAGCTGCGGCGAGCTGATTTATCGCAGCATTGATCTGCCCCTGTTGCAGCGCCGCAAATCCTTCGCGGAAATATTTTTCAGCCTGTCCAGACCCGGACTCGGTTGGGTCAAACTCGATGAGTTGATCAGTGACGGTCACCGGCTGTGAGGATTGGGGAGCCGACTCCGCGAATTTTCTCGTCCTTTCGACGGTTGCGTCGTAGGAGGCACGCGCGTTTGCATCCACCAGGGTTTCATACGCCTGGGTAATGCGAGCGAAAGCCGAACTGATCTGTTCGTGCAGGCGCGTCCCCGATTTCAGGTGAAACCGATCCGGGTGATATCGACGAGCCAGGGCATAGTAAGACTCTTTGATTTCATTGGTCCCGGCGTTCCACTCTACGTCGAGGACTTCATAGTGATTTGCAGCTGCGCGCAGTCGTTCCAGAAATTCTCCCAGTCGATCTTCGCTGCTTGTGTCTCGGGCCGGGGCCCAGCGATCTACCGTCTCGGTGGTCTCAGCGTCAAACGTTGCGCCGGGTTTGACTTGCGTTGGAGCGACACCGGTCTTTCCCTGTTCCGTTCGAAACGCGTTTTGCCAGTATTCGCGCTCCACGAAGCCCCCCAGCGCGAGCCCATAAATCGCACGATGGGCATCAAGTTCTGTGAGACCGCTTACAGCGACCAACTCGTCCAGCTTCGTCGGCTGATCCAGCCGGGACAGAATAAAACTCTCGCCTTGCAACAGACTATTTGTACCAGACGCACCTGCGGATCTCGTGATTGTCTCGGTCGGATTGCGAAAGCGGAGCGATACGAACCTCAGCGGTAGTCGCTGAGCTGCTTCCTTCAACAAACCGGACGGGTTGAGATTCACTCTGACGGGATCGCTCAGACGTGCCCGCTCGTCAAATTCCCAGTTGCCATCAGTCCATAAGAGGGGAACTCGCAAAACGTCTGCGACCAGATTGACGAGCAGAGAATCGAGATCCTTTTGGTTCAAGATGCCCTTGTCGCGTAACGACAACGCCAGGCTCATGTCGGCCCCGGGGTTATGCAGTTCCGAAAATTGTTCTTCGGAAATAAGCTCCTTCTTCTTCATGTATTCACGCAACCGCAGAGTGCGAATATTGGATGCGGCAAACACGAGCCGGCCCTTCTCGAAATAAATCACTGTTTTGGCGAGCTCGCGCTCGAGACGCAAGGCTCCGGAGAAAAGCTTTGAGCCTATTTCGCGGATAAGTTCCGCCAGGGGTTGGTCGCTGAGTTTTCCGTTCATTTCGTCGTGAATAATTTGCCAGCGCGGTGCTTCTCAAACTGTGGGCGTGGGAACACTACTTCACCTCCCTGGTCATAACTTTGAACGCAAAGGCAAACCAACGGTTTGCGCTCCCAGTTTGCGCTCCAACGCATCATAACGCACGCTTTAGTTAAAGAAGAAGTAAGGCTTTGACACGCTTCTGAGGCAGACTTATATTGACGTCAACCAATAAATATCGGGTGAGCGCGAGCCCAGGATTGTAGCTTTGCAACGGCTCAATATCCGCATTCTTTCAGACGGCGAAAACCAGTGGGTGACAGGACCAAAGCTTCAAATGAAAGCGTAGAACTACCCGAGCAGCGCGTTTCGGATTTGATTGAACAGCTGAAGCAGCGGACAGTCGAACTCGAAGACGCAAATCGAGAGCTACGCTTTGTCTCGCATTACCGCTCGTTGTTTTTGGCGCGAATGTCGCATGAGCTGCGCACTCCCCTGACCTCGATTCTCGGGTTCACAGAAATCCTCCTTGACCAGGAGAAGTTGACCGAAACGCAGCAACGCTTTTGTCAACGGATTCAAAACTCAGGAATGCAGCTCCTTACCAGTCTCAATCAATTGGTCGATCTGTCCCGTCTGGAAGTGGGTGCGACGGAAATTTTCCCGCAGGAGTTTTCGTTACACGAAACGTTACGCGAGAGTTGTGTTGCAGTTGCGCGCCTGGCCCAGAAGCATGATGTGACGCTGGAATATGAGTTAGCTCCGGAGGTTACAACGATCGTTTCGGATCAGGGCCGCCTGCGACAGATACTCTATACTTTTCTGGCGTGGTCGATCAGTCGCAGCCGTGAGGGGCAGGTGGTGAAAATCTACGCTGAAAAATTGGGAGACACGACGCTCGGCGTTTTGATTACCGATGATGGAGAACCTATCAGCGATATGCGACGGGTCTTCGATCCAGCGGAGTCGCCGCAACCCGGTAAGACAGATCTGAACGAGTTGGGGATTATCATCGGCAAGCGTCTGCTCGAAGTGATCTCGGGCACTGTGACGCTTCAAAATCTCGATCCGAGGGGGTTGCGCACATCCATCCAAATACCAATCGGCCGGTCGAAATCGTGAAGCAGACAGCCCGAAAGTTTTTCTGCTTCCCCGGGACCGGTTTCGCCAAGGCTATGACCCCGATCCCTCCAGACCGCAAAATTGAATCGTTGGTTGAACACTAACAAATGGAAGACTTCGTAATTCGTGAATGCGTTTCGCTGGCCGAACTGGACAGCTGTGTTCGCTTGCAGCGTGAAGTTTTTGGTCTGCCCGATCTCGAGGTCTCGCCGCAGCGGCATTTGATTGTTTCTCGTCATGCCGGTGGGTGGACGCTTGGTGCTTTCGTTGCGGGAGAGGCCTCAGAGCCCGATCGTCTGGTCGGATTTGTTCATCACCTCGCTGCGGTGCGCGGCAACGATATTTTTGGTTATTCCCACATGATGGCGGTCGCCGTTGATTATCAGAATAAGGGTGTAGGGGCGCGACTGAAGTGGAACCAACGAGAGAAAGCCATCTCGGAAGGCCGGTCTCGGATCAAGTGGACCTGGGATCCCATGCAAGCCCGCAATGCCTACTTCAACCTTAATCGCCTGGGGGTGACCGTTAGTAGTTATGCAGAGAATTTTTATGGCACTGACTATTCTGCCAATCCTGCTGTGAGCGCTGCATCGCGCGGGATCGACAGTGATCGTCTGTTCGCTGAATGGCAGCTTGGTTCGGCGCGCGTGGAGGCACTCGCCGCATCGGGAGCGCAGCCGGACAAGCTGACGGTCGCCGGCTCGCCGGCTTTGGCAATAATGATCCCTCCAGACTGGACCGGTTTAGTGGGTAATGACCCCGCATTGGCTCGGGCAGAGCAGTTGCGAGTAAGAAGTGAATTTGAAAAAGCGTTTAACGACGGCTTGGTCGCGGCGGGCTTCGCGCGTTCGACGACCGAGCCGCGATACCTGCTGTACGAATTGAAGGATTTGGAAACCGCGCAGAAGTAAGCTCAATGACATTCACTCGTTTCGATCGGTATGTTGATCGTCATGCGCGCAGTTTTACGGAGCGGCTGCAGGCGCTGTGCCGCATGCCTTCCGTGGCTGCACGAGGGACGGGCATGCCGGCGGTTGCCGCTACGGTCGAGCAGTTGATGCAACGAGTCGGAATGGGAACTCGGGTTTTTCGGGTGGGCGGCGGGTATCCAATCGTCTACGGCGAATGTGGCGCCGGCAATCAAAGCTATGTGGTTTATGGTCACTACGACGTGCAGCCGGTGGGCCATCTTAGCGAATGGTCCGTCGGCCCGTTTGCCGCGACCATAGTCGATGGCAAACTCTTTGCGCGCGGCGCTTCCAACAGTAAAGGCGACCTGGCGGCTCGGCTTTCTGCGGTCGAGGCTTACCAAAAGACCTTCGGAAAACTCCCGGTCACACTCCGATTTTTTGTTGAGGGCGAAGACGGCTTGGGCAGCGGCAGCTTGTATCGCTTCGCGGCTGAAAATCCTGACATGTTCGCGGCTCAGGGATGCATCTGGGATGAAGGCTACAAAGATACGAGAGAGCGGCCGGTAATCAGTCTGGGTTTCAAAGGCATACAATTTTTGGAGTTGCGTGCCCAGGGCGCGCGAACTGATCTCCACTCGAAGTGGGGAGCAATTGTTCCCAATCCGGCGTGGCGACTGGTCCAGGCCCTGGCGACGATCACTTCTCCGAAAGGTGTAATCACGATTGATGGATTTTCCTCAAACATCGCGCCGGTGAGCGAAGAAGATCGCGAGGCACTCCGGTTGATCGAACTCGACGAGACAGGCTTGAAGCGCGAATTTCACATCGGCAGTTGGGTGCGTTCAATGAAGGGTGCGGCCCTCGTTAAGGAACACATATTCGGGCCGACCTGCACTATCTGTGGGATCCGCACGGGCCACACGGAAGCCGGCGCGAAAACCGTTCTTCCCAGCACAGCGATGGCCCGGCTCGATTTTCGACTCGTCCCCGATCTGACTCCGGAGCTGGTGACGAAACTTTTGCGCGAACACCTCGACGTCCGTGGTTTCAAAGACATTGAGATTTTGGAACTCGGAAGCGCCCCGCTCGCGAAGTCGTCACCAACTTCGACTGTGGCGCGCGCTGTCATTGGTTCGGCAGCGGAAGTTTATGGCGTGGCACCCCTGGTCTACCCGATGGATCCTTCCAGCGGGCCGGTGGGCGCAGTTTGTGGCGCTTCTTCGCCGCCGACTGCGGTGGCTTCATTCGGGATCAGTTATGCCGGATCGAATCCGCATGGACCTGACGAAAACATTCGCCTGGATGATTTCCTCCAAAGCATCAAGTTTATCGGGCGGGTGATTCACAAGCTTGGTGAGACGAAAGCAAAGACCAGCGGGATTAATAAAATGAGCGGAGCGAGGGAAGCGCGCGCGACAGTTTCGCGCGGCTGAGCTTCGTGATCAATGGGAGCGGGGACAAGCCCACCTTCCCAGCCTGAGAGACGCCGTTTCATTAATCTCGGGGTCGGGAAGGCGGCTTGCCCCCGTTTGCGAAGTCAGGAGATCGAAGTTGGCAAGAGCAGGAGCAGTCGAACAAAAGATCCAGAAACTGCGCGAAGAGATTCAGCGCCATGAGGAACTCTATTACGTTCAGGACAGCCCCGAAGTGTCCGACGCCGAATACGACGCACTTCTTGAAAAGTTGCGCGCGCTCGAACTCGAAAACCCGGAGCTGATCACTCCCGAAAGCCCGACCCAGCGGGTTGGCGGCAGGCCGGCTGAGGGTTTCGCTGAAGTTGTTCACCGCCGGCCTATGTTGTCGCTCGACAATAGCTACAACATCGCTGAGCTGCGCGCGTTTGATCAACGCTGCCAGAAACTGGCTGATGGACGAAAGTTGGAATACGTGGCGGAGCTTAAGATAGACGGCCTATCGCTATCTCTGCATTACGACAACCAAATCCTGGTGCGAGGTGTGACGCGTGGCGACGGGCGGATCGGCGAGGATGTCACTCAAAACGCGCGCACCATTCGCAGCATTCCGTTAAAACTTCGCGCAAAGAAATCGATTGGAGACGAGCTTGAGATCCGCGGCGAGGCATTCATCCCGCGCAAAGTGTTTGAGCGGACTAACGCGGAGCGGGAGCAGCAGGGCGAAGCACGCTTCGCCAATCCTCGCAATGCAGCCGCGGGAACGATCCGGCAACTCGACTCACGAATCGTGGCCACTCGCAAGCTGGACATGTTTGCCTATGACCTGATTGCGGGTGACCGAAAGCCTTTTCCCACCCACTGGGAAGCTCTCAACTGGATCGAAGAAGCAGGTCTCAGAGTAAATCCGAATCGTAAACTTTGCGCCTCGATTGAAGAAGTAGTTGAGTTTGCCGGCGAGATGGAAACTCAGCGCGACGGTCTGGATTACGAGATAGACGGACTAGTGGTGAAAGTAAACTCCACTGCGTTGCAGGACGACTTCGGTACGACCAATAAAGCGCCCCGCTGGGCCATCGCTTTTAAGTATGCGGCCCGACAAGCTACTACCAAAGTTCTTTCAATCGTGGTGCAAGTGGGCCGGACCGGGGCCTTGACTCCGGTGGCCAATCTGGAGCCGGTCAGCCTGGCGGGCACAACGGTGGCGCGCGCAACCCTCCACAACCCTGACGAAGTTAAGCGTTTGGGAATTCGCGTCGGCGACTGGGTGCTGATCGAAAAGGGTGGCGATGTGATTCCGAAGGTGTGCAGCGTAATCACCTCCAGGCGCACTGGCGTAGAGAAGTCGTTTCGAATGCCACGAAAGTGCCCGGTTTGCGGTGGCGAGATTTCGCGGATCGAAGGTGAAGTTGTTTCCCGTTGCGTGGCTGCGGATTGTCCGGCGCAACTCAAGGGCCGACTGCTGCACTTTGCCTCGCGCCGGGCGATGAGAATCGAAGGGCTCGGGGAGTCATTGGTTGATCAATTTGTTGATAGCGGCAAGGTGCACGATGCCGGCGATCTCTACAGTTTGACTCTTGAGGACGTGGCCGCGCTTGAGCGAATGGCAAAGAAGTCTGCGACGAACCTGATTGCGCAGATTGAGGCGAGCAAGTCGCGAGATCTTTCGAACCTGGTGTATGCGCTCGGATTGCGTCACGTCGGCGATCGCACAGCGGCGACGCTGGCGAAGCACCTCGGTTCGCTGGAAAAGTTAAGCAAGGCCAGCGTTGAAGAATTGGACGATATTCCGGAAATCGGCTTGACCGTTGCCCAAAGCGTTCACGATTGGTTTCACGATGAAGGCAACATCGAATTATGCCGGCGTTTGGAAGCTGCCGGTGTTACCACCACGAGCCAACAGACAACGGGCGCGACTGATGATCGGTTTGCCGGCAAACAGTTTGTGTTGACCGGCACGCTCGAAAGTTTCAATCGCGACGAAGCGCGCGCCGCGATTGAGTCGGGAGGAGGACGGGTTAGTTCGTCAGTGAGTAAGAAAACTGACTTTGTGATTGCGGGTAGCGAAGCCGGATCAAAACTGGAGAAGGCAACGGCGCTGGGGGTAGCGGTGCTCGATGAAGAAGCCTTCAGGAAGATGCTGGATTAGGGCTATCATTCCTGCCTGTCCCTTCACAACGGATGGTAGTGGGGTACTGTTGTGGTGACTGATGGCGGTAACTGATGCGGGGCACTAGCCCGACCGTCAGGGAGGGCTCATTAAACGGTCTCTCGAGCCCTCCCTAACGGTCGGGCTAATGCCCCGGCGATTCGCACCACACCTTTACTCCACTACGCAACGGATGCGCAGCTCGATTGGTGCAGTTACAATGGACAGACAAGAATAGTCTGTCCTACTTAGGAGATAAAATGTCTGCGGCAATAAATAAAGATTCGAAGTTGGAACTGCTCTATACAATGTTCTGCGACGACGTCCGACTGGAAGTGGGCAACAAGCTGTCATTTATGGGTGTCTTTCAGAACATTATGGTGCAGCAGTTACCGGTCTCGCTCATTAAATTTGCGGTTGTAAACCACTGGCGCGGTGAAGGCACACACCTTTCCGAAGTCCGCATCCTCACGCCCGATCGCCAGCATCCGGTGGTTGTTTCGCAGCCCACCAGCTTCGAAATAACGCCGGGCGGTTTCGCCGACAACATCAGCTTCTTCGTGAACGTTACGTTTCCCACAGCCGGTCAATATTGGGTCCAGACTCTGGTCGACTCGAACCTTTTCGACGAGCAGGAATTGACTGTATCGGATGGACGCGAGATGGGCACGGAGAACGCGTCGCAAGCAGTGAACTGAGATCTTCCTGAATTGATCGCCAGTTTTTGTTAACGATTTGATTCTAAAAAAGCGAGCCCTACTCCAGAGGGCCCGCTTTTTCTTTTTAAGCTGGTGGGGATGAGAGGACTTGAACCTCCACGATGTCACCATCACAGGCTTCTGAGACCTGCGCGTCTGCCAGTTCCGCCACATCCCCATGCGTGAAATCATTATGCGAACGCGTCTGATCAGTGTCAAATCCTGCCGTCTTTGCCAACCTGTGATTTCTTAGCGACTGGTGCGGTGGGTTGGGCCACCGCTGACGCAGGCGGTTCTGACAGAACGGTGCGCCAGCGTTTACTATCTGCTAAGGTGATCCGCCGCGGTAGTTTTGTCAGAACCACCTGCGTAAGCGGGTGGGCTTGGCCAGGCCTTTTAAAACTCATGAGTGAACTTCAGGAAGACCTGCGGTCTCGACTGCACGCTGTGCGCGAAAGAATTAATGCGGCGGCGCAGCGTTCCAATCGGGCGGTGGATGACATCAAGCTGATTGCAATCAGCAAGACGCATCCTCCTAAAACTTTGCGTGCGGCCATCGAAGCGGGCATTTCGGACCTGGGCGAAAATCGCGTGCAGGAGGCCGAAGCGAAGATTTTGGAGCTGGGCAGGGAAGCATCGCGTTGGCATCTCGTTGGACACTTGCAGGAGAACAAGGCGCGCCGCGCGGTCGTCCTGTTCGATATTATCCACTCGCTTGATTCGGTGTCGCTGGCGAAGCGGCTTGATCGCTTATGTGAGTCGGAGAATCGCGCTCAGCTGGAGGTGCTCGTACAAGTCAATCTCGGCGGCGAGGAAAGTAAAACCGGAATAGACCCGGGAGAGCTGACGCCTTTGCTTGATGAAGTGGCTGCGTGCGAACGGTTGAGTTTGAAAGGGTTGATGACTCTGCCGCCCTATTTTGAAAATCCGGAAGACGGACGTCGCTTTTTCAGCGCGCTGCGTGAATTGCGAGATCAGTTTCACGCCGAAGGGCGTTTCGGCACGAGCACCGGAGAACTCTCGATGGGTATGAGTCACGACTTTGAAGTGGCGATTGAGGAAGGTGCAACAATGATCCGGGTTGGTACTTCCATATTCGGTGAACGCGGCGAAATCGGTGGATTAAAATGATGATAATTCTCGAAAGGGTTTACTGGTTTGTAAATTGGGCGTTGATCACGGCTATCGTGGCCGTAATCGTATTGCTGGTTTTGCGCTTGATTGCGAACCAGCTGGATCTGAACCCCTTTTCCTGGAGCTCGCGCACGATCCGGCGGCTTACCGATCCGTTTATTGGACCAGTTCGTCGCGCAATCACCGGTGCCGGCGTCGATCAGAAGTTTGCGCCGCTGATTACGATCCTGCTGGCCGTGTTAATTGGATGGCTGGCTCTGCAGTTGGTCACGAGCATTGCCAACACGCTGGCCGGGGTGGTTTTGAGTGTCGTGGCCCAGGCCTTTGCCCCGGCCATCGGTTATGTGCTTTATGGCCTGCTCAGTTTTTATTCGTTGTTAATCTTCATCCGAATAATCTTTTCCTGGGGCCGAATAAGCTATTCGAATCGGCTGATGCGCCTGCTGACAAATGCGACTGAACCACTCCTGGGACCACTGAGCCGCATCGTTCCCAGAGTTGGCATGTTTGACATCTCTCCCATAGTCGCTTTCCTCATCGTGTGGCTGTTTCAGGCGGCCGTTGCGGGAACACTCTTGCGGGGAATGCGGCTCGTATTCTTTGCATAATGAGGTTAGCACCACGTGTTAGCAAACGTGTGAGGCAGCATACTTAAGTGATCGGTCAGTTTCAAAAAGTGACGCGGGGCGTCCTGCCACTGAATCACGCGCAAGATGCGCGTGCCACACTCAAACTGAAGACCGCGTGGATGTTTCGCTCCTTATTGTTGTGATATATTGCCAAGCCTGCAAACTACAATCGAATCACTCGTAGAGGATCGTTAGCTAATGTCGGGACACTCAAAATGGCATAGTATCAAGCACAAAAAAGGCGCGCTCGATGCCAAGCGCGGCAAACTGTTTACCAAATTCATCAAGGAAATAACTGTCGCTGCGCGTTCCGGCGGAGGCGATCCTGACGGCAATGCACGTCTGCGAAAAGCGATCCTCGACGCGAAAGCGGGCAACATGCCAAACGAGACAATCGATCGGGCCGTACGAAAAGGCACTGGGGAAGAAGAAGGCGTCAACTACGAGGAGATTACCTATGAGGGTTATGGACCGGGCGGAGTTGCGCTGTTGATTGAGTCGATGACCGACAATCGCAACCGCACGGTTGCTGAGATCCGGCATGCATTCTCCAAGAACGGCGGAAACCTTGCGGCTGCCGGCGCGGTCGCATGGATGTTTGAAAAGAAGGGCTACATCGTCGTGCCGAAAGCGGCGAAGTCTGAAGACGAACTGTTTGAGATCGTTACTGACGCGGGCGCGGAAGACCTGCGCGACGACGGAGAGAATTTCGAAGTGATCACTTCGCCATCCGAGTTTGAGACGGTGCTGGAGGCCGTCAAGAAAGCGGGAATAGAACCGCCAGTGGCCGAGGTTGAGATGGTGGCGAAAGAGTATAAAAAACTTGAAGGCGCGGAAGCGAGACAGATGCTCAAGCTGATGGAAGTGCTCGAAGATCACGACGACGTGCAAAAAGTTTCCGCAAACTTCGATATCAGCGAAGCCGATATGGCCGCGGCGTAGGAACGGCAAGCAGCAAACAGCAAACAGTAGACAGCAAACAGCAAACAGCAAACAGCAGACAGTAGACAGTAGACGTCAAACAGCAAACAGCCGGAAGAGTCGTTGGAAGACTATTCCGGCTGTTTGCTGTTTGCTGTTTGCTGTTTGCTATTTGCTATTAAGGTTTCAAAACTACCTTGATGCAATCCTCTTCCTGGTTCTTGAAAGTTGCATACGCCTGCGGAGCGTCGGCTAAACGCATCCTGTGCGTAATCACAAACGACGGATCGATTGCGCCCTCCTCGATTTTATCAAGCAGCGGCTGCATGTATTTGTGCACGTGCGTCTGGCCCATCTTAAACGTCAGCCCTTTCGCAAATGCTGCGCCAAGAGGGAACTTGTCGAGAAACGCTCCGTAAACACCCGGGATGGAAACAGTTCCTCCTTTACGACACGCATGGATTGCCTGCCTCAGCGCATGCGGCCGATCCGTAGCCATCATCAGCGCCGCCTTCGCCCGATCATAAATCGCATCGAGAGTTGTGCCATGTGCTTCCAGACCGACTGCATCGATGCACGAATCAGGACCGATTCCTCCAGTCATCTCCTTCAGACGATCGAAAACATCTTCTTCGTCGAAGTTTATTGTTTCCGCCCCGCCTTCTTCAGCTGCCATGCGCAAGCGCTCGGGCGAGTTATCAATTGCAATTACGCGTTCCGCGCCGAGCAGGTAAGCGCTCTTGATCGAAAACTGTCCTACTGGTCCACAACCCCAGATCGCCACAGTATCGCCGCCTTTGATATTGCAGTTTTCCGCGGCCATGTAGCCGGTTGGAAAAATGTCGGACAGAAAGAGCACTTGTTCGTCCGTCAGCCCGTTGAGAATCTTCTTCGGTCCGACGTCTGCAAAGGGAACTCTCACGTATTCGGCTTGACCGCCCGCGTAGCCGCCCATCATGTGTGAAAAGCCAAACAGGCCGGAACCGGAGTAGCCGTACAATGCCTCAGCCATACCTGCATTCGGATTGGTGTTGTCGCAGGCGGACCAGCATTCTTTCTTGCAGAAGAAACAATTGCCGCAAGCTATGGTGAAGGGAACTACGACGCGGTCGCCGACCTTCAGATTTTTTACTGACGTACCCACTTCAACTACCTCGCCCATAAATTCATGGCCGAGGATATCGCCCTTCTGCATCGTTGGGATGTAGCCGTCGTAGAGATGAACGTCTGAACCGCAGATCGCTGTCGTCGTAACCTTAATGATTGCGTCGTGTGAATTGATAATTTTTGGTTCGGGAACGTCGTAGACGCGGACGTCATACTTCCCGAACCAGCAAAGTGCTTTCATGCTTCCCCCTTATTCGTTCGTCGAATTAGTTTTTAGCCAAGACTCGTCGCCGCGCGGCTCTTCGCGGCTTCCGGAGTTTGGCTGGTTGACGTTTCAGGTGTTTTGGTCGCTGGCCGCGCCTGGGGATCGCGTCCCGAGGTTTGTCCTTCGATGCTGGCAACCTCGCCGGTTTCCAGGATCTGTTTCAGTCTTCGCAGATCGTCCTCAATCATCTGGCCCGGTTCTCCGCCCAGAAGTCTTGCTACGAGAGCACTGAGTTTTCCACCCGGTGCGTTGTAGTTAAGAACCACACGAACGACAGTGCCACGCTCGCCTGCCTCCTCGAAACGCACTGAGCCGGCGTTGGTCACTTCACCTTCCAATGAACGCCAGGCGATCAACTCGTTGGGCTTTTCGTTGTAGACTTCAGCGTCCCACTCAACCCGAGTTCCGGCCGGCCCTTTCGCAATCCAATGCGAACGGTTCGGCGTCACGCATGCTACCGACTCCAGATGGGTCATGAACTTCGGCAGGTTTTCAAAGTCGCGCCAGAAGTTGTAAAGCTCTGCCGGCGACTTGCCAATGGTGATCGATTTCTCGACGTGAATGTCTTTTGCCACTGGGGGAGACGTCTCACCCACCGCGCTATCGTTATTCGTAGTTATTCCTAACAAATCATATGTATTGCAATGACCAGTGGCCCCTCGATGCAGCAACGCGGTTCCTGCCAGGGTTAAGAGCAGACCTTTGAGGTTACGACTGCGAAACCCGTAGACCGCCAGCGCGCCACCGGCGACCGCGCATGCGATGCGCTCAATTTCCCCGACGTTGATATTCCCGGAATCTCTGCGAGCCACCGGATTGTTAGGTAAATTGTTAGATAAAATCTCTTGATTGAAACTCATGTTTTATTCCTCCTTGATTAAGTGTGGCACGTGCATCTTGCCCGTGTTTTAAATTCACGGCGGGACGGCCGTGCCACTTATGATTCTTCTACTGACGGCAAATCGCTGTTTGCTGGTCCCTGAAACACCTTCCCCATTGCGTCGTAGCGCGAGCCATGGCAAGGGCAGTCCCAGGTGTTTTCCATCGTGTTCCAATTAACGATGCAGCCGAGGTGGCGGCAGACCGCGGAGCGTTCGTGAATTTCCCCTTTTGGATCTCGATACACCGCCACCTTCTTCAGGCCTCGCGAAATTACTGCGCCCGCGCCGGCTTTGATTTCGTCTACACTCTCAACGTCGCCTGCCAACAGAACATCAGTGTATTGTTTGGCCACGTTGAAATTCTCTTTGGCAAACTCGCCAAGAGCCTTCAGGGTTATGCGCGAAGGATCGTAAAGCTTCTCCCAGGGGTTGGGCCGGCCCATGATCATGTCGCACAGAAGTAGTCCGGCAATTGTTCCGTGGGTCATGCCATTACCTGAATCCCCGGTGGCAATGTAGACGTTGTTTTTGTCCATTGGATTCCGTCCGATGAATGCCAGGCCATCGATCGGTTCCATCACTTCTCCTGACCAGCGATACTCAATTCCTTCCACCATTGGAAAACGATGCCGCGTCCAGCGTTCCAGCGCCGTGAAGCGCTTGTTGGCATCGTCTTCCTGGCCCGTCTTATGATCTTCGCCGCCAACAATTAACACGTCGTAAGCGTCATCGCCTTTGCCAACTGTTTCTAAACGCAGGTAGTGATATGGATCGGGCGTGTCCCAGAACAGACCTCGCGTGACCGAGCCCAACGGGACCCGCGCGCCGATGACGTAGGTTTGATACGGCGCTTGTTTAGTGTGAATCGCAATCAAATCGTTTACCGGCGTGTTGGTGGCCACTACAACTGCCGCCGCGGTCACAACGCCGCCACTGCTCGTATCAATTCTCGCCTGCTTGCCGCCTTCGATCTCGGTGGCATGCGTTTGGGTGTGGATGCGGCCGCCGTTTTTCTCAATCGCTTTCGCCAGCCCGGCGAGATATTTCAAGGGATGAAACTGCGCCTGGCGAGGAAATCGCAGGGCGGGTCCAGTGTCATACGAATCCCAGGGCACGCGCTCAACCTTCTCGATGTCCGTTAATCCCGCTTTGTGCGTCGCTTCCAACTCATCGTCGAGCACCTGCTTTGATTCGCGCGGCGGAACGAAGAGATAGCCATCGAGTCTTTCAAATTCGCACTTAATCTTCTCCTGCTCAACGATGGCTTCGATGGCGTTGATAGCCGCGGCATGACTCTCCGCTGCCAGTCGCGCGCCGTCTTCCCCGTGCAGCCGTTCCAATTCGAAATAGCGATCATCCAGGGCCGTGACGAGATGTGCTGTGGTCCTTTCAGTCATGCCGCCGCCGATCGGACCGTCGTCGAGCACCACGACGGACTTCCCCTCTCGCGAAAGCAAATATGCAGTGGTCATTCCAGCGATCCCGGCCCCGACCACACACACATCGGCTGTGATTCTTTCGGCAAGCGGTGGTTGCGCCGGCGGTCTCTTCACCGTGTCCATCCAAACAGATCTGCTTTGCGTGAAAGCCTTCTTCATCATTTCTCCTGCGCAGGCTTCTGTAGCCATACGGTACGACCCCGACCCCGCAATGTATGTTTCAGGACGGGATGCATCGCAAATTGTTGGTTAGTTCGAAATCCGCGATTCTATTACGCAAACAAAGTACCCCTGATAATTGAGGCCCAATGCCCTTGAGGCGATCAACTCAAACGGAGCAGATAGTGGGTTAACTTCTGATACATTTCCTCAAAGGAGTTCGCGCAATATAAGGCTGGTTGAAACCTGGTGGGATCGTATTCCTGTTGCGCCGCGGCTTCCAGATCCAACGGGCGCAACTCCGCGCTGTCCATCCTTTCCAGCTCGCCAGCCGAAGACAGCAGTCCGGTGCCGTAAGCCTTGATTTGATTGTTCTCCCGCACAACCCCAAACTCGATCGTAAACCAGTAAACGCGCGCCAACCGCTCCAACTCTTCCAGTGATTGCCTACGCTTAACCACAGCGCCCACCAATCGGTTCAGCTCAGCAAAGCGTCGGCTGGCGAGCGTTACCGCATGGCCCAAAAGTTCGTGTACCACGTCTGGTTCGGGCGTGTAGAGCGGAGTGGAATGATGACGAATATACTGAGTGCACAAGAAGACGCCGTTTGCCAGCGACTCCAGAAACACGCGGGGTTGAACAAGACCGGCCACTGGCTCGAGGCGAAACCCGCTTAGCATCTGCACTCGTGAGGACACATTGCCCAATTGCGGGATTCGTTTGATTGGCAAATCCAGCTTCGCGATGCAATCGAGATACTCAGCGCAAGCGTGGCGGCGGTGCGCGGGCCCGATCGTTTCACAAATGGTGCGCCAAAGTTCGTGTTCACGTTCGGTGTAGAGTGCATGGGGAATTGAGGTACCGGGCTTGTAGCCCAAGGCAATGTGGGCAATCGAGTTGCGCCGAGCTCGGTATTCAGCGTCGCCGAATCCCGGATGGTCCGGTTCAAGCTGAATGATCTGATTGCGATTGGGTGAACTGTTGGCCGCTAATGTCTCATCCGTATCGCTTGTGACGAGGCGCATGTCACCATGGTCGAGCAGCAAGGTGTCGGTGGTTTTCGTGGACATAAGCAGTCTCCTGATTAGCTCGCGCCGCGGTCTCTCGCCGCGCAATAAAAAAACCAGCCACTGCTTCCCGTCTGGAAGAATCAGTGGCCGGTTTAGAACTTTATTTAGTCCGTTAGATCAGGTCATGATAGACCATCGCCGCCTCTGTTCCTCAAACGGGAAAGGCGGTAATAGCAGTAGCAATTCGAACTGTTTGGCGTTCTCTTCATCTCTTGAAACTACACACCTGATGGTGCAGCGTTACGAAAATATGGGCGTGACCTTCGCCTGTCAAGCGATTCGGGGAAAAATTTTCAGCCTGTATCCGCTTTGCCTTAATAGTCGACTCTGGTGCTAAACGAGTTTCGTGTCTGTTCGTGTGATTTCGTGGATCATTCCTTTTGTTCATAAAGCCAAAGACGATCCACGAAATCACGCGAAATAACACGAAGCAAAACACTCCTGTCTCGAGCTAGGTCCGACTTTTAGGGCAAAGCCGACTGTATCCATTCAGACGCGGATGGGAAACAGTTGTTGAGCACCTTTCTCGACTATGAACAAAAAGGAAAGGGGTCGCATAGCACGAGCCCTGCGACCCCTAACTTTGTATTCCTTCGCTACTGAGTTTTGATGGTGCCGCTCAGCGCAAGATTTCCAAGCACACCCTTATTGTCCAGCCCTTCAATTAACTTTCCCAATGTGACCCCCAGATCTCCGCCGGCATCGGATGAGTTGAATAGAAAAGCTACCGAGAGCTTGCGCTCATACATGCCTTTTAGAAACAGATTCTTGGAACCGGAGAGACTGCCTCCATGGGCGAAGTGAAACTTGTCGTCGGCTTCGTTGCCCAGTGGATCAACTCCCCAGTTAAAACCGTAATAGGATGGGTTGGTCGCCCCGGTTGGTCTGTTCATCATCGAACGAAAGGTCTTCCAGGTGATCCACGGATTGCCGGCGGTGGAATCCATTTTCGAAGCAAACTTCACCAGCTCCTGCGGCGAAGCGACCCATCCTCCATGGCCGAGCATGGTGGTCATATCGTAAATATATGACCGCGGCACCGGAGTTGATAATGGTTTCGAACTCCAATACACCCCGGATATCGTCGAGGCTCCGGGACTGTCATAGTAAGTCCATTCGTTTGGCAGAGGGGTGGCCGGATCGGAACGGCCAATGGCGAAGGTGACACCCATCTGCGCTGTCATCTGCTTGATGTAGTCCGCATACGACTTGCCGGATTTCACCTCAATAATCTTTTGCAGCACGGTGTAGCCGACGTTTGAATACACTTGCCTCGTGCCCGGCGCCCATCTCGGCAGGAAGTCAGCATCGTCTGGCCTCATCATCCAGCGAATCACTTCATCTATGCTGGCGCCGCGAGTTTCATTCTTAGCCAGACTCCCCTCGTTCCTGGCATGCTGTGCAATCGCCTGGGCCATGGATATGGTCGGCTCGCATTCCGTACCCGTCTTCGCGCTGTTGCAACTCAACGCATCCGTATCAACCGGAATATTAGGATCGCCGCTCGTGCCGCGATCCCACCCTGCGGTGTGCGCGAGCAAATGCTCCACCTTGATTTGATTCAGGGTCGCCACGTTATTGCCCTGGTAACCCGAGTAACTGAACGGCTTGAGGTTCTTGAGTATGCCGTTGGGTCCGAAAACCGTATCGCCCAGACCGAGCGACCCCTCTTCTACCAGTTTCATGATCGCCGCCGCGGTAAAAGTTTTCGAGATACTTGCGAGCCGCCCGCGCGTGTTCAGCGTCGCTGGTTTAAGCGGATCCAGATTCGCATAACCATACGCAGCCCGGTAAATCACTTTGCCATTCTTGGCGAGGGCAAACGAAGCAGCCGGCACTCCGTTTCGAGACATGGTGCGAATAAAAGCATCGTCGATTGCTTTAAACTCCTTCACGTTGTCTCTGGCAATCGGATAGTCGCCTAAACCGTTCTCCAATGTCAGCAGTTCAAACTTGGTGACGTTGTCCTCATCTTTGTAAGCCACCATGTCGATGAAGCGAATACCGCCGTGTAAATTCGGGCCGCCGCTCCATGAGCCGTGACGAGGGAGGAGGTCTTTGTAGATGGTGTCGTTCGTTAGATTGGAAAACCAGTTAGTCGCTTCGCCGTTCGATTCGACGATCAGTGCATCATATTTGCCATCATCGCGGCGCTCGATGTCGGTTACGCGAAAGACCCGGTTGTTGACCTTCTTTGCGGTGTTCACGATGGTGCTTTTGGTAGCGACAAACTGCCAGCCCCATCGCTTGAAATGAACACCTTTGTTGGGGACTATCACGGCTGCGTATTGGTATTGGCCCTGGGCGTTGCGAAACTGGTCAAAATCAACGACGCGAAAGCCTTGCTGAGGGGTGGCTAAAGCTTGTAGTTGCGCCTGGGTCAGGAAAACGCGCACATCGTAGTCGAGATAAAGATTGTCATTGACGAGGATAGTCGCGAGTCGATTTTCTGTTTGGCTACCCGCTTTGAACTGATGCCAGGTAAGTCCGGCTACGCGCCAACCGCTTGTGCGAAATGCCGGGGAGTCGAGCTGGTTAGCGTCTTCGGTTGTGCGGCTCGCAACTACCTTCCAATCGTTAACGCTGTAGACGCCCACATTCTTGACGAACAACACGTGAAAGCGCGGAGTTGCTTCGGCCAGTCCGTTTGGCGCCAGAGTGATGGGACGCAGATTGCTCTGCTTCCCCATTTCGTTTATCTGCGTCGCCGTCTTGTTGTAATACCAACCCCAAACCGTTTCAGTTGTTGAGCTGATTTCACTCTCAGCTACAGGAACGTCGGCAGGATTAATCGGTGCGTTGAGGATTGCAATTCCTCCTTCTGGTGGAGGCGACTCCAACCTCGCATTAGCTTTCATCGTACTGGCCGACGCCTTGAAGGCAATAGAGTTTTGCGTTACGAGGTTTGTCAGCAAAAGGCACGTTATCAGCACGCCCACTACCGACCTTAGCTTGTTCATAGTTTCGTCTCTCCCGAAGGTTGTGGGCAGCAATGTTTCAACATGCAGCCTCAGATTGTTGACGCACTCAGTATTACAAACTACGACATAGTACAATGCTCCCTGCCCACCGCGAAGCAAGTCGCAAGTTTACGCGGAGAAAGTGCAGTCCGATTCTAAATCTTATGAGCCTGCCAATTAAATTCGGTTACCCACCGATGGAAGCGCTGTTAACCAACGAAATTCCTACGGGAGAAAACTGGCAGTATGAGCCGAAGTGGGATGGATTTCGCTGTATTGCTTTTCGTGATGGGGACAGCATCGAGCTGCAATCAAAATCGGGCCAGTCGCTGGGACGGTATTTTCCTGAGATCGTCGCGGCGATAGCTAAGGTGAAAGCCCTGACGTTTGTAATTGATGGAGAGCTGATCATTACACTCAATGGGGAACCCTCATTTGATGCCTTGCTGCAAAGAATTCATCCCGCGGCGAGCCGCGTCGACAAACTCTCGCAGGAAACGCCGGCGCGACTAATAGTTTTTGATCTGTTAGTTGATGAGAAAGGCAGCGCACTTGTCGAAGAGCCGTTGAAAAAACGAAGGCAGCGTTTGGAATCCTTTGCGAAAAAATTTCTGGCGAAAAATAAGTCCATCGAGCTTTCGCCGAAAACGCTCGACGCCAAGGTGGCGCTCGAGTGGCTTAACGATCCGAGCGTGCGGCTTGATGGCGTGATCGCAAAGCTGCTCGATTTGGCTTATCGATCGGGTGAGCGCGATGGCATGAAGAAAGTGAAGAAGTTGCGGACTGCTGACTGCGTGGTAGGTGGATTCCGGTATGCGTCGGCAGGGAAGGTAATCGGATCGCTGCTGCTGGGTTTGTATGATGATGAAGGATTACTGCATCACGTCGGTTACACCTCGAGCTTTAGTGAAGCGGAAAAAAGGGAACTCACAAAAAAGCTGGAACCGATGATCAAACCGCCCGGGTTCACCGGTAACAAGCCCGGGGGGCCCAGCCGCTGGAGCACAAAGAAAACCAGCGAATGGGAGCCGCTGGCCACGAAGCTGGTGATCGAGATTCAGTTTGA
>Ga0190272_10000242_pt1 | contig 32828 bp, 32 predicted proteins | sample Popmic504T_FD_133746 | JGI IMG/M metagenome (GOLD analysis project Ga0190272, IMG submission 133746) | Populus adjacent soil microbial communities from riparian zone of Shoshone River, Wyoming, USA - 504 T | ecosystem: Environmental > Terrestrial > Soil > Riparian zone | place: USA: Wyoming...
CCGATCGCCTTGGCGTCCTTTACCTTCGACGACGGACCCAGCGAGAGCGTCGTCATCGTCCCCCGGGTCCTGATCGGTCGGCGCGATGGTGCCGCGTGGCTGACCACCTACGACGACGCTGCGATGCCGTCACCCACTCCGGTAGCACCACCGCTGCATATTCGCTACAGCGACGGTCACGTTTCCTCTGCCCACTATGAGTCCGCGGTCACCGAAGCACTCGAGCTGATCGACGCGGGCGAGTTGGACAAGGTGGTGCTGGCGCGCGACCTATTGGCCACGGCATCGGGTCCGCTCGATGCTCGCGCCCTGTTGCACCCGCTGTCTCGCGTTTACCCCAGCTGTTGGACGTTCGCCATCGACGGCTTGGTGGGATCGACCCCAGAGCTCCTGGTGCGACGCACCGGCGATCACATCGTGTCTCGCGTTTTGGCAGGGACGAGTTCGCGCAGTACCGACGTTGTCGTCGATGCCCAACACGCCGCTCTGCTATTGGCTTCCGACAAGGACCGCGAAGAGCACGAGCTGGCCGTCCGTTCAGTTGCCGAAGCGCTAGCGCCCTTCTGCTCTGACCTGGTGGTGCCGCGCGCCCCCGAGGTGGTGCGGCTAGCCAATGTGCAGCATCTGCAAACCGACGTCACTGGACGTTTGGCCAACGGCGAGAGTGCTCTTGACTTGGCTGCCGCCCTGCATCCCACTGCGGCTGTGTGCGGAACACCGACTCAACGTGCACGCCAGACCATTCGTGACCTTGAGGAGATGGACCGCGGCCGATACGCAGGGCCGGTGGGTTGGCTGGACGCGCGCGGGGACGGCGCCTTCGGGATCGCGTTGCGCTGCGCCCAGATCGATGCGGCGGACCCGCGCAACCTGCAGATGTTTGCCGGCTGCGGAATTGTGCGGGGCTCAGAACCCAGCGCCGAACTGCACGAGTCACAAACCAAACTACTCACCATCCAACAAGCCCTCACCCCCTAACTGTCCCCCACCCCCCACCCAAGAAAACCCGCGAGAAGGACGCCTTCATCACTCCAGGCGTACCAAATTCCGCCCTCTCAACTGTCACGCTGCCCGACAGGGCGTCCTAATGGCCGCATAGGGTGATGAAGGCGTCCTTCTCGCGAGTGGTCAGCGTTGTCTATTCGTTGGGGGTGCTGGGGGTGCTGGGGACGCTGGGGATGCTGGGGATGCTGGCGATCTGCGACTCGATGAGCTCTCGATCCTCGATGTCATCCACCTTCGCCAGCAGCTCACGTGCCCTGACGATCCACGCATCTTTTTCTGCGCGATGTCCCGCAACAGCATGGGCTCGAGCCAACCCCTCGCAGGTCGATGCCACCAACCAGACCGGCACCTCGGACTCGCTCGCCAGCTCATACGCAGCGTTCGCGAACTCCAATGCCAGGTCGTCATGGCCAGTGACTGCGGCCACGTGCGCGATCTGCCAATCACCAGTCGCAATTTCCGCCGGTCCACCAACTTCGCTCCACAACTGCCGTGAAGCGCAGGCGAACACAAACATCTGACGCTCCTGCTCGGCTGACCTGTCGGGGCTATCAATCAGGGTCCACGCAGCATTGAAGTACTCCACGGCGCGGTCACGCTGCGATTCATTCCGAGTCATCAGCCATCCTCCGAATCTCGTCTCGGGTGGTGTTGGACGCTCGACGGATCCACCACCAGCTCAGAATCAGCGAGGCAATCCACATCCCCTGAGCCGCGTAGGCGTACGCGAAGGCGACAGGGATGGAGAGGACGAACAGGACTACTGGCGCCGTCGAGATTCGCAGCGCAAAGCGATAGGCGTGGGGGCTCAGGGAATTGCGCATGAGCCCGGCCTGGTGGGCGCGCCGGAACATCACTACCTCAAGAGCACTGATGAGTGCCATGTTCAGGGCGAAAAGCGCTGATGCGCCGCCGTTGCCGTCGAACTCGCCCAGGAGGTCAGTGGGGAAGGGCAGGAAGGCGACAAAGGCGAGATAGACAAGCGACCAACCAATGAGGGCATCGTCGATCCGGTCGAGGGATGCATAGAACGTGTGATGCGCGATCCAATAGCGACCCAGTAGAAGGAAGGCCAAGAAGAAGGAGAACAGCCTGGTGCTGTCGTTCCATACGGCCGAGAGCAGGGCGGTGTCGCCGACAACACGTTCAGCAAATGTAGGAGGGTCCAGCGCGACCACGAGCAGGGTCATGGAGATGGCGAAGACCGCATCGGTGAAGAAGGACAGCCGGTCGAACTCGAGACCACGGCTGCGGCGCTTGTAGGTGTGCTCGCTTTCACGCACCATCAGTTGGCCTCTTCCAATGCGAGGCTCACAGCAACTCGCAATTCACTGTGTACCTTCGCAGTCTCGCGGCGCTCGCACACAACCTCCACCACCTGCAAGTCTGTGCGCGGATCCAACGCCATCGCGGCCACGTCCTTACCGTCAGAACTGCGAACGTATGGCACATGGTGGACGCCCGCAAGCGCCGCCACATCGACCCCGCTGCCCGCAGCAAAGAATCTTTCGAAGGTCGGACGTGGTACCGCCTCTGCTGGCTCGAGTAATTCGAAAATCCCACCACCGTCGTTGTTGAGGACAACGACCGTGAGCTGTGGACGCTCGTTCTGAGGCACGGCTAGCCCATTGGAATCGTGCGCGAAGGTGAGGTCGCCAAGGAGCGCGACCGCTTTGCCGCCGCCGGAACTTTGCCAAGCACTGGCCGCACCGACCGATGTTGAGACGGTGCCGTCGATGCCAGCTGCTCCACGGTTAGCGATCGTGGTCGCCCCATCGTCTGCTGTCGCGCACAAAAAGAGATGTCGAACAGGAAGTGACGACCCCGCAATGAGCAGTGCGTCCGGAGACATGGCGACTCGCATGTCTCTGACGACGGCTTGCTCGGCACGCGGATTCGCGTCCAGAACGGCGTCGAGGGCTTGCCTCGCTTTCGATTCGGCGCTCTGCCAGTGAGCAAGCCAGCTCCCCGAAGGCTGAGAACGCTCAATGGCGGGAAGTTGGGTGAAAACCCGTTGCATATTGGCCGCCGCGTCAGCCCAGGTGCGATCCTGCGCAACGACCGACACCCTGACATCACCATCGCGAAGGGCGCTGGACACGGCACGAGAAAGAGTTGGACGCCCTACCACCAAAATGTCGGAAGGCTTTGACGCCTGCCAGAACGATTCGTTAGATAACAGCCAACCGCCGGTCGAGATTGCCTGCGGACCTCGAGAAGCGTTCCCACTCGGTTCACTGATGACTGGCCAGCCATTCTCCTCGGCCAGTCGGACGGCTCGTTGTCCCCAGCTAAGCGGCGCATCACCCACGATGACTAGCGTCCGGTCGTCGAAGTCGGCCACCTCGGGTGCATCATGCGGCGCCGCCGCAACCGTCCACGGCTGCCCGCCCGCACGTCCCAGCAGCGGCTCATGCCAGCCGTGGGAGCCATCGGGGACAAGTGGGGGACGCAAGGGCAGGTTGATGTGCACAGGCCCCGCAGCAGCGCCAGCGTGTCCAAGACTTTCGATGGCCGCTCGTGAAACTGCTGCGCGCCACTCCGCCTGCTGGTCACCGCGATCCTCCGGGACACTGACCTCGACGTAGTGCCTGACGAAGCTCCCGTAAAGGTGCGCCTGGTCGATGGTCTGGTTAGCGCCTACTCCCCTAAGTTCAGGGGGGCGGTCGGCGGTAAGCGCGACGAGCGGGATACCTGAGTGCGACGCCTCCACCACTGCGGGGAGAAGGTTTGCCGTTGCGGTGCCCGACGTCGTCAGCACGGCGGTCGGCTCACCTGAGATCTTCGCCATTCCCAGCGCAAGAAAGCCCGCTGACCGTTCGTCGAAGTGAATGCGCAGGTCGATGCGTCCTTCAGCTTCGGCCGCTGCGAGTGCAAGCGCGACCGGGGCTGACCGCGATCCTGGACAAATGACGGCCTGCCTCATGCCATTGCGGATCAGTTCGTCGACGAGGACTTGGGCAAACGCGGTGGCAGGGTTCATAAGGTCACGCCCTGGGCAATCTGCTCTTGCTGCGCCTGAAGCAGCTGATAGGCCGCATCGATTCGTGCACGCCACTGCGGTAACTCGTCATCGGCTCTCACGTTAGCCAACTTCTCCGCGTCGACAACGGGCCGTGACAGGACCAGCGAGCCATCAACTGGAATGAGCGGCTCGCGAACGACGTCGGCTGACAGCAGCCGGCCCGTTCCGAGGCCGCAGGCGTAACGGAGCTCAGGAAGAGAGGCAGCGAGCGCCAACCCGGCACTCAAACCGATGGAAGTCTCGAGCGCGCTCGACACCACCACGGGAAGTCCGTACTCGGCGGCGATTCGACTGGCTGCAGCCACTCCGCCTAGGGGGGCGCTCTTCACGATGACGATGTCCGCAGCGTCCGAGAGCCCGGCAATCTTCAGTGGGTTATCCGCTGTACGCAGAGTTTCGTCAACGGCAATCGGAACGTCGACGCGGGCACGAAGCTCGATGAGTTCACTGATCGACGCACACGGCTGCTCGACGTAGTCCAACGCAAACTCGGCCAGTTGGCGGATCGCGTGCTCTGCCTCACTGACACTCCAACTTCCGTTGACGTCGACGCGAAGACTGCCGGACGGTCCGAGCTCGGCTCGCACCGCGGCAACTCTGGCTACATCGTCGGCGAACGTTGATCCAGCACCGGCGACCTTCACCTTGGCCGCGCTGCAGCCACTCTCACGTACCAGTCTCTGCGCGTCTTCTGCGCCGACGGCCGGCACAATTGCGTTCACCGCGATGCGTTGACGCAGCGGCGACGGCCACTGGCCATGACTTGCCTCGATGGCCGAATGCAGCCAACGCGTATCCGCGCTCAGGGAGTAGTTGTCGAAGGGGGCGAACTCACCCCACCCGTTTGGACCTTCCAACAACACACCCCTACGAACGTCTAGACCGCGAAAAGTGCGGGTGAGCGGAATGCGATACGCCGTCGAGTTTCCGAGCAAGTCCGGAAGCGACGGTAGGGCAACGACTGGATTCATTCTTGGGTTCATTGCTGGATCACTGCAGATCACCGCAGTCAGGGACGCTTGGGGAACTGACCGAAGTCGGGCTTCCGCTTTTCTTTGTATGCGTCTCGGCCTTCCTGCGCCTCTTCGGTCATGTAGAAGAGCAAGGTGGCGTCGCCGGCCAGCTGTTGCACACCCGCCAACCCGTCGTCCGCGGCATTCATCGATGCCTTAAGCATGCGCAGCGCGAGCGGAGAATGCTCCAACATTTCTCGGCACCACTGAACCGTTTCAATTTCTAGTTCGGCCAGTGGGACGACGGCGTTCACCAAACCCCATTGCAATGCAGTGGCCGCGTCGTACTGCCTGCACAAGAACCAAATCTCGCGAGCCCGTTTCTGACCAATCTGCGCGGCTAACAAACCCGAACCGTATCCGCCATCAAACGACCCAACCTTCGGGCCGGTTTGTTGGAAACGGGCATTCTCGGCGGCGATGGACAGGTCGCACATGACGTGCAACACGTGGCCACCGCCCACCGCGTAGCCGGCAATCATGGCGACCACGGGTTTGGGCGTCCGCCGGATTTGGACCTGCAAATCGAGGACGTTGAGCCGGCCAACACCCCGAGCTGCGACGTCGTCGTCACCGATGTAGCCGTCATCGCCGCGGATTCGTTGGTCGCCGCCTGAGCAAAATGCCAGGTCGCCTTTGCCCGTCAGAATGATGACGCCGACGCTGTTGTCGTCGCGCGCTACGTCGAAGGCCGCGCGCAGCTCGAAAAGGGTTTGTGGGCGAAATGCATTGCGCACTTCTGGCCGGTTAATGGTGATCTTTCCGATGCCATCGGCTACGTGGTACTCGATGTCGCGGTAGTCGCCTTGGGCTACCCACTCTGCACCGGGATTGATGGTCGTCGCGGCGGGGTCAGTCATCGGTGCGCTCCTTTTGGTTGCCACCCATACCCTAGGTCCGATGAACACCCCAGCCGCGTTGGCCCTCGACGCACCTTTCGGGCAGTCGAGCGTCGACGCTTTCATGCCGAAACTGGCTGCTGCCCTAGAAGGCGACGGGCCGGCACTGGTTCCCTTGCCCAGTTCGCCTCGGTCGATTCGTAACCTGTTGGTGGCGGCCTCACTTCCGGCAGAAGCACTTCCTGCCGACACAGCGCTACTTGTTCCGACCTCGGGGTCATCGGGCGCGCCGAAACTTGCCATGCTTTCGAATAAGGCGCTACGCGCGTCCGCCGCTGCCACCCACGATGCCTTAGGGGGAGGCGGGCGATGGTTGATGGCGCTTCCCCCAACACATATCGCAGGACTACAGGTGTTGGTGCGGTCACACCTCGCCGGGTACCCGCCGGTTGTGATGGATACCGCGCAGGGATTTCGCGTTGAAGCCCTAGTGGACGCGGCCAAGTTGCTGCTCGACGACATCGGCACACAACCGCGGTACGCCTCGCTCGTGCCCACCCAGCTGCAACGAGTGCTCGACGGTGGACGAGCCGGGGTGGCAGCCCTGATGGCCATGGATGCCGTGCTACTCGGAGGGGCAGCCGCGTCCATCGACCTCATCCACCAAGCTCACAACGCTGGGATCACGCTGGTGCAGACATACGGGATGACAGAAACGTGCAGTGGCTGCGTTTACGACGGGGTTCCCCTGGATGGCGTCACCATCTCGCTCGATGCGCACGGTCGAATCTCCATCGAGGGGCCCATGCTCTTCTCCGGATATCGCGGCGACGAAGCCTTAACGCGCGAAGTGCTGTTCAATGGCGCACTGCGTACCAACGACATCGGTGAGTTCGATGACCACGGACGGCTTCATATCATCGGCCGAGCAGATGACGTCGTGGTCTCCGGCGGTCTCAGCGTTTCGTGCACTCGCGTCGAGCACATCATCAGCAAGCATCCGAAAGTGGGTGAAGCGGTGGTGGTGGGAACTCCCGATGCGGAGTGGGGCGAACGGGTTGTCGTCGTCGCCGTCACCGAATCCGCCCTCACCCTCGACAAGCTCCGGGCCGACTTCGCTGGTGTTCTCGAATCTCACGAACTGCCGCGCCAGTTGGTGCGCGTTGACACCATCCCGCTGCTGGCGACGGGCAAGCCTGACCGCCAAGCCATCAAGCGCTTACTCTGATCCAGCGCATCTGAGCCCTACCTAGCCAGGGCCTCACGAACCAAGAAGGAGTTGGCATGCCCACTGCCCGACAGTGGTTCCAAGGTGCGCGCCCGCTCACGCTTCCGGCCGCGATCTCGCCGGTAGCAGCAGGAACCGGGGTAGCCGCCTTCACCGACGACGCAAACTGGGTGCGCGCTGTCCTTTGCCTGGTCGTCGCCCTCGCACTGCAAGTAGGCGTCAACTACGCGAACGACTACAGCGACGGTATCCGAGGTACCGACGATGAACGGCAAGGCCCCGTGCGACTCACCGGATCTAAACTCGCCACCCCTGAACATGTGAGAGCTGCTGCATTTCTGGCCTTCCTGGTGGGGGCGCTCGCTGGGCTCGCCCTCGTCGTACTGACCAGGGAATGGTGGCTCCTACTTGTCGGAGCGGCGGCGCTGCTGGCTGCCTGGTACTACACCGGAGGACGCAGCCCTTACGGCTACCGCGGACTCGGCGAGATCAGTGTCTTCTTGTTCTTCGGCGTGGTGGCCACGGCCGGGACCGCCTACGTCCAGGTCGGCGAGTTCACTTCGATGGCATGGACCACCTCTTTCGGCGTTGGCGCGTTGGCGTGTGCACTGCTCGTCGTCAACAATCTTCGTGACATTCCCACCGATACGGCCAGCGGGAAGCGAACCCTGGCTGTGCGCCTCGGCGACACCAACACGCGCGTTCTCTACATCGGACTCGTCACCGGTGCACTTGGTGTGGTCGTCACCCTCGCTTTGGGCTGGACGGAGTGGGCCCTGCTCGCCCTTGGCGCGTTCATCGTTGCGGTACCCCCCATCGGTGCAGTGGCAGCCCGGGCCACTGGCCGCGCCCTCATTCCGGTGCTTGTCGCCACCGGTCAGGTGCAACTGCTCTACGGCCTGCTCCTCGGGCTGGGATTCGCGCTCGCATAAGTCAACGTCGTCGGCATTCTGGATGTTGTTGCTGAAACGGTCGTGATAGCAGCCAATCCAGCAACAACATCATTGGACTCCAATCCCTCCTGTCTGGCATGATGGAACATCACTGTTCCGTTTCGAACCAGGAGTGCTCCAATGGCCCGCCCCGACCGCACCCGTCGCGCTGTTCTCGACGCTGCCACCTTGGTGTTGAGCAAAGACTCCGGCGCCTCGCTCGCCGAGGTCGCCACCGTGGCGGGAGTCGGCCGGACGACGCTGCACCGCTACTTCCCGACTCGGGAGGCCCTGGTGCGAGCGCTGGTCGGAGACGCGCTCGACCATGTGGCGCAGGCCATCACCGATGCCAAGCCGCAAGAAGGCCCGGTGCCCGAGGCCCTGCAACGCATCGCCGACTCGGTAATTCCGCAAGGGCCGAGCCTGCGCTTCCTCTATGCCGAGCCATCGGTGTATGCAGCTCACGAGATGATGCGTCGCTGGTATGACGCACTCGAGCCTGTGGCTGAAGCCATCCGGCGCGGCCAACGCGAAGGCTCGATCCGCGCAAACTTGCCGGTGTCCTGGGTGGTCGACACTTTTGCCGGAACAATCCTCACCGCATGGGACTCGGTGGAAGAAGGACGTCTGGCTCGCCTCGAAGCACCCCGCCTCGTCATGAACGCGCTGCTCTACGGCGTCGCCGAGCCAGCGCATACTCCTGTGCGTGCTCCATGACGCGCCAACGCCTGCTCCCTTTCGTAGCGCTCGAAGGCGCGACCCTGCTCTCCGGCCTTGGCAACGGCGTCGCCATGGTTGCGCTCCCCTGGTTGGTGCTCGACCTCACGGGTAGCGCGGGTGCAGCCGGTGTTGTGGCTGGTGTCACCGCGCTTCCGTTGTTGTTGTCGTCGCTGTTTTCGGGAACGGTCGTCGACCTCATTGGACGTCGACGCACCTCGGTCATCTCCGACTTGTTTTCGGCTGCCGCAGTAGCGGCCATCCCAATCGTCGACCTCAGCGTCGGTTTGACGTTTACTTGGGTGCTCGTGCTCGCCACACTCGGTGCCGTCTTCGACCCAGCAGGAGTTACCGCCCGCGAGTCGATGCTTACCGGCGTTGCACAAGCAACCGGCATGCGGCTCGAACGCGTCAACGGTCTTCATGAAGCCGTGTGGGGCGTGGCCTTCGTTGTGGGCCCTGGCATTGGCGCAGTGCTCATCGCTGTGGTCGGTGCCGTCGGCGCAATGTGGGTTATCTGCTTCGGGTTTGTCGCTTCAGCGGTATTGCTGTTCTTCGTCCACGTTCCCGGAAGCGGTCGTCCCGAAGCCGAAGACCGCCCGACGTTTTGGCGCGGCACCGGCGACGGGCTCAAGCTGGTGTTGCATGACCCAGTGCTGCGCAACGTCACCTTGCTATCTACCGCTTTGGTCGCGGTGGCCTACCCCGTCCTTGGCGTAGTGCTCCCCGTGATCTATCAAGCTGCCAACGAGCCGGCTCATCTCGGTGCAGTAGTGATGTCATTCAGCCTCGGCGGGATCGCTGGCGCCTTGGCGTACAGCACTTTTGGCCATCGCAGTCACCCACGTTTCGCTTTCCTGATCGCGCTTGCCGGAGCATCAGCGGCACTCACGGCGTTCGCCATCTCGCAGACCCTGGGTGTCATGATTACGGCCGCACTCATAGGTGGTGCACTCCTTGGGCCCATGAACCCGGTCGTCAACCTGGTGTTGCAACAACGTACGAGCGAGCAGATGCGTGGGCGCGCCATGGGTGTTGTCATAGCGCTCGCATTTGGCGCCTATCCGCTGGGCTACCTACTCGCTGGGCTACTCATCGAGTGGGCTGGCGTCAACTACACGTTGTGGTTCTTTGCATGCTCGGGAATTGCCATCACGTTAGTGGCGGTGCTCACTCGCTCGTTGCGTCACATGGACGAGAGCATCGAAGACTCATCAACTGTCTTGGTCGGTTGACCCCGAGGTTGGCTCACGTTGCGCGTCATCCCACTCGTCTTCGGAGCGGGAGCGCTCTTCCATGCGGGCTTTCGCGCGGTCGGCGCGGGTCGCTAACGAAACGGACAGGGCATCGCGCGAGTTTGTCAGCAAGAAGATGCTGGCAATGCTGGATCCGATCGCCGCGATGAGCAAGGCCCAAATGATATCGACGCCGATCACCCACAGAACGGCGAACGGAACCGCGAACAACACGACTCGAAGGGCCGTGTACGTCAACAAGGGGTGGCGCTGCATCACGTCACTTAGTATCTCGCGTCACTTCGATGATGCCGCCCTCGGGTTCAGGGGGCAGCGCTGCTCGCCCCTCGAAGCGGGTGGACAGCACAACGGTGGTGTGGGTGCGGGAGACGCCGGGGATCTTGCGCAATCGACCCAGCGTCTGTTCGAGAGCATCGACATCGGGAACGCGCACTTTCAAAATGAAGGAATCGTCGCCAGCGACAAACCAACAGTCTTCGATTTCCGCCAACTCAGGCAGGCAGGCGCCGATCTCATCTTGATCACCGTCGTCGGACTGCTCGAGCCCGACGATCGCGACCACCCCGAGGCCAAGGGCGGCAGAGGAGAGGGTGGCGTGGTAGCCGGTGATCACTCCTTGCTGCTCCAGCCGCTTCACCCGGTCGGCCACGCTGGGACCGGATAGGCCCACCAACCGGGCCAGATCGGCGTAGGGAATGCGGGCGTTGTCACGCAACGCCGCGATGATCGCGCGATCTACCGCGTCCAGCGACTCACGGCGACGAACGTTCTTCGCTGTCAGCACCTGGTGAGACCCTGTTTCCAAGGTGTTCATCCCCGCTCCGTCTTATATTCATTGGACCCAATGGCCAGTATGCCTTACAATTGAAGTCGTGAGGGCGGAATAACGCCCAAACGTAAAGAGTTACTTAAGGTGACTGCCCATCCTGGCAAATCACCAAGAGTGACATAAAGAGAAAGATTAACGGAGTTGAGAATCATGCTTCCCTCGCTCGAGATCGCTCGCGCGCACGTCCGCGTCCTCGAGCTTGAGGCAGAGAGACTGCGCACTCGTAACGAGAGCCCAGCTACCCTCAAGCGCGTCCGGAACTACCTCAAGGGACGTTCGCACTGACCTAGTCTCCACCACTGACGGCCACCCCCTCATATGTGCCGCCAGTGAGTGGCTCGGGGGTACCCTCCTCGAGACCTGAACACCCCCGTTTGACCGCGGCCTCCGCCTGCGGACTACGGGGGTGTTCTTCGTCGTTACTCTTAATAGACCGTCGAGTGGAGGTGAACGCCGTGTTGCGAGTTTTTATCATGCTGATCCTGCTGTTCGCGGTGATCTACTTCGCTGTTCGCCTGGTGCGGGGCAAGGGTGAGGGCGGCACAAGTTGGCGGCGGGGGCGCCCCAGTGCACCCGATGACGACCCGACATTCTTGCGCGAGCTCGACGAGAAGGTGTGGCGCGAGCGGTACCAAAAGAAAGACCCCGAGGGCGGGGAAACCCCCACCCCCACCTAGGGAAACTCCGCGAGAAGGACGCCTTCATCACTCTCCGCGTACCAAATTCCGCCCTCTCAAGCGTCCTTTGACGTCAACGAGCCGTCAGCTAGACGCCACCGTAGGAGTGCAGGCCGAAGAAGAAGATGTTGACGCCGATGTAGCTGAACAAGAAGGCGGCGAATCCGACGAGTGCGATGACGGCCGCCGGACGCCCCCGCCAGCCAGCCGTTGAGCGAGCGTGCAAGTACGCGGCGTAAATCACCAACGTGATGAAGGCCCAAGTCTCCTTGGGGTCCCAGCCCCAGTAGCGGCCCCACGCCCCCTCGGCCCAAATCGCGCCGGCTACGATCGCGAAGAACCACAGCGGGAAGGCCACCGCGATCATCTGGTAGGCCACTCGATCCAAAGATTGTGACGACGGCAGCCGTTCCGCGAGCCGGTCGAGAATGCCTCCGGCACCAGTCACGCCGCCGGTCACGGCTCCGGACGCGAGGCGTCGGTCGTGACGATCGGTGATGAGAAAGAGTGCCGAAGCCACCGAAGCCACCGTGAAGATGCCGCTGGCGATGATGGCGGCGCTGACGTGGATCCACAACCAGTACGACTTCAGCGCGGGCACCAACTGGGCAGACTCGGTGTACAGCACGATCACGGCGACACCCAGAATCAACAGCACCGCGAGCGTCACGAGCAGGCCGAGTTCGCGGGCCTCCTTGCGGCGTCGCACCAAGAGCAGCCAAACGCCCATGGCGGCGGTGGCGCCGGCCAGCGAAAACTCGTACATGTTGCCCCACGGTGGGCGGCCCGCCGAGATACCGCGCGCCACCACGGCAGCCGCCAGTAGCAGGAAAGCCAGGGTGCTGAGCGAAAGCCCAATGCGCGCCCAACGCTCATCGACGACGTCCGCTGTCTCGATCCGCTGACGTACTTCGACGCCGCCGCCGGAGCCAGCTCGAGCCTCCGCCTGCACCAGCGCTCGGCGTTCCTGCGCCTGCACGGCACGTCGTCGGCCGGTGCCCACACCAAGGTCCAGCGCGAAACAGAGCACGGCCATCGAGAGCACGATCAACGTCGCGTAGACCATCAGGTTGCTCAACTCGGCCAACGAAGTACTACCCACGCCTACTCCTTGCTCACGGCTGACTGCCCGTTGCCGCTGATCTCGTCAGCGAGGCGGTCGACTTCGGCGCTTAGGCCAGCTGCGTCGGTGCGCGCTAGCCCAGCAACCGTGACGAGCGTACGACCCTGCTCGTCAGGGCTAGCACGGACCCAGACCCGGCGACGCTGGATCAGCAGCGAACCCATCACACCCAAGATTGCCGCAACGGCGCCGACCAGCGCGACGAGACGACCCGGGTCGCGGGCGATCTGGAAGTTGCCGAACTCGGCGAGGCCGTCGAAGGTGATGCTGCCGAGCCCGTCGGGCAGTTCCCACGTCTCGCCCGGGGCCAACTCCTTGCGGCCAATCTGTTCCATCGAGGTGGTGTCGAGCTGGTAAATGTTCTGCGGCACTCCGGAGTCAAGGCCGAGGTCGCCGGCCCAAGCACCGAGGTAGACCCGTGGTCTGTCTTGCTCGGGGAACATCGACTTCGGACCCGTCTCTTCGCTCACTTCAAAGGGAGCGGTCGGCGTCACCGTGACGTTGAATCCGAGTTGCTGCGGCTGCGCGTCCGGCACTTTCACCGCAGTCGTCGACGTGAAGGCCGGATCCTGTGGAAGAGCGGCAATCGCGCCTTGGTAGGCGACGTTGCCCTCACCGTCGCGGACGGTGAAGCGAGGCGCGTAGCCGTGGCCCAATAGGAAGACCTTGGTGCCATCGATGTTCAGGGGGTGGTTCACCGAGATGACTTCTTGCGTCGTTTCCGCACCAGGGTGCGGTGTCAGGCTAACGTCCGCGCGGTAATCCGCCGGCTGACCAAGACGCGGTCCGCTGGCGATGAACTCGGCGTCGAACTGGTCGAGCTCAAACGAAAACCGGGCAAACATCGACGGGTCGAACCGCCGACCGGCCGTGAAGTCGTCGTACTGCGTCAGGATGTTGGCAAAGCCTTCTTCCTCAATAACGACCACCGTTCCGCGAAAACCGAACAGCGAACCCCACGCGACGCCGACAAGAATGACAAGCAGCGCCACGTGGAAAACCAGGTTACCGAACTCGTGGAGATAACCCTTTTCTGCTGCGACCGATGCTTCGTCCCGCATCCGGCGCACGCGAAACCCATTGGCACGCAAGGTTGCGGCAGCCTTCTCAATCGACGCATCGCTCGTGGAAGTAGAGGTGAACGACGTGTGCGCGGGGAGCCGAGAGAGGTTGCGCGGAGTCGGCGGCGGCTTCGCGGTCATCGCGCGCGCGTAGTGCACGCACCGCGGAATGATGCAGCCGGCCAGCGAAATCATCAGGAGCAGGTAGATGGCGGCGAACCACGGCGCTGCGTAAACGTCGAACATCGAGAAGTTGTCGAGGATCGGCGCAAGCGTCGGGTGGTCTTGGAAGTACTCGCCAACTTTCAGAGGCGAAACGCCACGCTGCGGGAAGACGGACCCAGGAATGGCTGCCACCGCGAGCAAGAAAAGCAGGAAGAGCGCGGTGCGCATCGAGGTGAGCTGCCGCCAGATCCAGCGCAACCCCCCAAAGAATCCGATTGCGGGCGGTCGCGCGGGTTCTTCAGTCTGCAGCGGGTCAATGACATCCGTGGGCATCAGCGGCGAGCCCGGCGACCTTGGCGAGACTCGTAGCCTTCGCAGGGTCGGGATGGCGCGACTCTCACTCGTTCCAGCACAGCGGCAATCTACGTGAGGCGTCCCCCCTGCTCCCCCGTGCTCCCCCGTGCTTCCCCGTGCTTCCCCGTGCTCCCCTGCGCCTCGCGCGCGATCTTGCGATCCTCAGATTGAAGGCGGCAAAGGGCTAGACAGATTGCTCAATTGTGGAACAATGCCACCATGTCAACGCTCGTCACGGTGTCAGCAGTCGACGCCGTCGCCGCCGCCATCCGGGCCAGTGTGCTCGACGGCACGCTCACCCCGGGGACGTTCATTCGGGAAAGCCAAGTGGCCTCGGAGTACGGGGTAGCCCGGCACACCGTGCGCGCCGCTACCCAACGCCTCACCTCAGAGGGCCTGCTGCGCAAGGCACGCAACCGAGGCGTTCATGTCCCCGAGCTCAACGCCGAAGACGTCGTCGATGTGTTTCGGCTGCGGGCCGCGCTGGAGTCGGAGGCCGTGCGCCTTTTGGTCAAAGCGCGTAGCACCCCCGCAGAGGCCGTCGCGGCAAGTGCCCGGTTGGACGCGCTCGCGCCCGATGCAACCTGGGACGAAGTGGTCGAGGCCGACTTGGCTTTTCACCAAGGCGTCATCGCTGCCACCAAGAGCGCCCGCCTCGCGCGGGCCTACGCCACCGCGCAGTCAGAGATCGAGCTCTGCATGGTTCAGCTCCGACCCCACTACCAAGACCCAGCTCAGGTGGCGGCGGAGCATCGCGACCTCCTCAAGTCGCTCACCTCCGCCAAGCTCGACGTCGCTGAACGGGCCTTTCGCCGCCACTGGCAAGAGGCGTCCGACAACCTCGTCCACACCCTCCACCCCTCGGGCCACCACACACCCGTTCACGCGGAACGGAGTTAGTCAGACGTGACCGAGCCCCTTGCCACTCCCCTGGCCGTCAGCCAACCACCAGAACGATCCACGGCCGGCTCCATCAAGGTCGATCACGTAAGCAAGCGCTTCGGCACGGTCACGGCGGTCGACGACGTCGACATCGAAGTAGGCGCCGGAGAGTTCTTCTCGCTGCTAGGCCCGAGTGGCTGTGGAAAGACCACGACGCTGCGATTGGTCGCCGGGTTCGAGCAACCCACGGCAGGTCGCATCTTGGTCGGAGGTGACGACGTCACATCGCAGCGCCCCGCCAAACGTCCACTCAACATGGTGTTCCAAGATTACGCGCTCTTTCCGCACCTCACAGTGGGTGCCAACATTGCGTTCGGCCTGAAAATCAAGCGACTACCGCGCAGCGAAACGTCGGAGCGAGTTTCCGAGGTGCTGCGAACGATGCGCCTGGAAGGGCTCGCAGATCGTCGACCCGGGCAACTTTCGGGTGGGCAGCGGCAACGGGTCGCGCTCGCCCGGGCACTGGTCAACCGCCCACAGGCGCTCTTGCTTGACGAGCCACTCGGCGCACTCGACCTCCAGCTTCGCAAGCAGATGCAGTCCGAACTGCGACGCGTGCACCAGCAAACGCAAACCACCTTCCTCTACGTCACTCACGACCAAGAGGAGGCGCTAACCATGTCCGACCGGATCGCCGTCATGCATGAGGGCCGAGTCCAGCAGCTCGCCGATCCGCGGACTATGTACGAACGCCCCAACAGCGCCTTTGTCGCAGAGTTCATCGGAACATCTAACCTCTTGGAGTTGCGGTCTGCGACGTCAGCCGATGGGCTCCTTCGTTCCGAAGTGGGTGAAGGCCAGCGCCTCACCGCGCCGGCGGCAGAAGGCTCCACGAAAACTGATGGCGCCGTCCAGATCACCGTGCGACCCGAATGCATCACGCTGCTCGCGGCAGACCCTGGATCAACGCCCACCAGCGTCGCCACGCACCACAGCCTGGTGCGTGGCACTGTCAGCGAACTTGTGTACGTCGGGCCGCTCACCCAGGTAGCGGTCGCACTCCAGCGGGGCGGCGAGTTGGCCGTGCACGTGATGAGCGACGACACCACCGTCCGCACCCTCCGCCCGGGCGATTCGGTTGTCGCTTCATGGACTCCCGAAAACTCCCACGTAATCGGTCCTGTCACTTCATGAATCCATTCACAACGAAAGGCCCTCCGATGCACTCCCCTCGAGAAACAACGCCTCGGTCCTACCGCCGCCTCATCGCCATGGGCGGAGTGTGCGCGTTCCTGCTCGTCGGGTGCGGGGGCGATGATGCACCGCAAAGCGACTCCGCCGACGACCCGGTGAGCGGAACGGTACGGACGTTTACCTACGACGATTCCATCGAGCCAGAAGTGCTCGATCCCTTCGAGGCCGAAACCGGCGTCGAAGTGCAGACGGCAACGTTCAACAGCAACGCCCAGGCGGCCGCCAAAATCAAGGGGGGGTTTAGCACCGACGTCATTGAAGTTTGCCTAGACGAATCAAGCCCCCTGGTCGATAGCAACCTCCTTGCGCCGATCGACACCAGCAAAATCACCGACTGGCAGGACATGGCTCCCGCCTTCCGAGAAGCAGAAGGCGTCACCGTTGACGGCTCCACGTATCTAGTTCCGTTGTCCGCCGGGCCACATGGCCTCATCTACGAGACGTCGGCGTTCCCCGACGGTGTCGATAGTTGGGCCGCCCTCTACGACCCCGCACTGCAAGGTCAGGTAGCCCTTGACGGTGGCGGATCGCTCACCCCGATCGCCGTCACAGCGCTGGGCCTTGGCTACACCGACCCGCTGTCAATGAACCCCGAAGAGATCGCCGAGGTTCGCGACTACATGATTGAGAATCGCGATCAGTTCCGCACTTTTGCTGACAGCGACTCCGACACCATCAACCTCTTCAAGTCAGGTGAAGTCGTCCTTAGCGATGGCGGTAAGGGCACTGTCACGAAGATGCAGAAGGAAGGGCTTGACGTGGCTTGGGTCGCACCCCAGGAGGGCGCCCTCTCCTGGGTCTGCGGATTCGGGATCAGCGCAGACAGCAAAAACGTGGCAGCTTCCTATGCGCTCATCAACCACTACCTCTCGGCAGAGATGCAGGCACTTATCGCCGGTCAAGGTTTCTCCATCGTCAACCCCGAGGCGATGCCGTTGATCCCCGAGGAAGAGCGTGACGCTGCTGATCCGGCTCAACTTGGTTCGATGATTCCCGAGGTCGAGGCGGACTACCAGAAAGAGTGGGATCAGGCCTGGCAGGAGATTCAGGTCGGATGACCTCAGCCCGAGGACGCGTCACCGACGGCTTGGCACTTCTGCTTGTGCTGACCGTCGGTGTCGTCCTGCTTGGGCCGATCCTGCTGCTTGCGCTCTTCTCGTTCAACGACTCGTCGGTCATTGCGTTGCCCTTCGAGGGCTTCACTCTCGAGTGGTACCGCGAAGCGCTAGCCGATCCGGAAGCAATTAAAGCTCTCGTCAACTCAGTGGTGTTGGCAGCGATTGTGGCGCCGATTTGCGTTGTGCTCGGAACGGCCACTGCGTGGGCAATTACTCGGTTTCGCTTCCGATCCCGAGCAGTGTGGTCTGGGCTGGTGGCCATCCCACTCATCGTGCCGTGGTTGGTCATCGGTATCGCAGGTCTGCTGTTTTTCGCCACTCTCCAGATCGAACTGACACTAGAGACGGTCGGCGTCATGCACATCATGACGACGTTCCCTCTGGTGACCGCACTCGTGGCCGCGCGGCTCGTCCGTTTCGAGCGATCGCAAGAAGAGGCGGCCCTCGATCTGGGCGCCTCGCAGTTTCAGATGATGACCAAGGTCGTGCTGCCGCAGCTCGCGCCGGCCCTGGCGGCGTCGGCCATCTTCGCGTTCGCATGGTCGTTTAACAACTTTGAAATCAGCTTCTTTACCGGAGGCTATGACCAGACATTTCCGGTCTGGGTCTATGGCGTGCTGCGTAACTCCAACAACCTCCCGTTAGTCAACGCGATGTCCACCCTCATCTCCGTCGTGCAGATCCTCGTCGTCTATTTCCTCTGGTGGGGAATCCGCAGGGTGTCACGTCGGCGCGGGACAGCCGATGAGCTTTCGACCATGGTCACGAGCGGGGTGCGCTGATGGAGACCACGAGTGTCAAGGCACCGACGCAGCTGACGGACTCGGCACTGGTCAACGAGGCAAGCGGTTCACGCCGATCCGTGGCGAGGTGGCTGCCAGCTGCATACCTGACCGTCCCGATGTTGATCCTGCTGGTGCTCTTTGTGCTGCCCATGGTCTTGCTTGCGCTGATCAGCGTCGGGAAAGGGATCAATGGCGCTGAGTCGATGTGGTCCATCGGCGCCTACACCTCGTTGTTGTCCGACCCGCTCTACCTCACGATCGCCAAGACCACCATCATCATCGCCACGTCGGCGATGGTGATCCAGCTCATCATCGGCGTACCACTTGCCTACGTGATGGCATTCAAAGCGGGCCGCTTCGAAATACCCATGCTCCTCGGGCTTGTCATCCTCGACGAGCTCAACCCCATCGTGCGCATCTACGCCTGGCGCATGCTGCTAGGCCGCAACGGAATTATCAACGGAGCTCTGGAGTCGCTGGGAATCATCGACCAACCAATCGACGCCCTGCTGTTCAACAAGTTTGCTGTCATTCTCGTGCTGTCTACCGGGTGGATCACCTACACCATCATCCCGATCTACGCGGCGATGAAAGCCATCGATCCGCGGTTGTTCCAGGCCGCGCAAGACCTGGGCGCAGGTTGGTGGACGATTACGCGGCGCATTCTGATACCGCTTGCTGCCCCTGGGATTTTTGTGGCGGTGCTGCTCGTCTACATCCCGCTCTTCACCGACTTTGCGGCGCCTTCGTTAGTTGGCGGAACCAGTGGCTACATGCTTGGCCAAGCCGTCAACGACCTGATCCTCGGCCAGGGTGACCTCGCCCGCGGCGCTGCGCTGAGCTTCATGCTGTTGTTGGCTACTGGGGTCGTCGCCGTCGTGGCTTACCGCCTTGCCCGCATCAACCGACTCGAGACCTAACCGGCGCGCCCGTTCAGTCTGACGCGGTGGCCTTGGCTGCCTTCTTCTTCTGCTGTTTGAACTCACGGACCTTGCCCAGCGACTCGCTGTCGACGACGTCCGCGACGGAACGGTAGCCCTTCAACGCGTAGTCACCAGAGACCTTCTTCCAGCCTCTGGGACGCACTCCGAGCTGTTTGGCCAGCAGGGCCACAAAGATCTGCGACTTTTGTTTACCGAAACCAGGAAGCTCCTGAAGGCGTTCGTAAAGCTGCTGGCCACTGGTTGCCTCGGTCCATAGGCGCGTCACGTCACCGTCGTACTTTGAATCAACGAGTGCAGCGAGCTCTTGCAACCGGGCGGCCATCGACCCTGGGTACCGGTGGATGGCCGGGGGCTGACGACATAGCTCGGTGAATTCTTCTGGATCAGCGGCGGCGATGGCGGCCGGCTCCAGCGTGCCGAAACGGCTCAGCACTTTCCACCCACCACGGAACGCGTGTTCCATTCCATACTGTTGGTCGAGCATCATGCCGACCAGGACGGCAAACGGGTACTCGTCAAGCACTTGGTCGGCAGCTGGCTCGCCGGCAATCTGAAAGTTCATTCCTTCGAATCCTTTCTCAGCCACGCTGCGGTGCACGATTCGTCAAAGGGAGACGTCAAAGTTTGCCGTCCATACTCGCATCTCATTCGACAGGTCCTGCCAGTAGCCGGTGACCATCAGCAGCCCCAGCAGGACGAGCATCCCGCCACCGATGCGCATGATGGCAACGTAGTGACGCTTGAGGAAGCTCACTCCCCCAGCGGTACGTCGGATTGCTACCGCGATGAGTAAAAAGGGCAAGCCGAGGCCGATGCAGTAAATGAAGGTGAGCAGCGCCCCCCGCCCAGCGCTAGCGGAGTCGATGGCCAGCGTCTGCACAGCAGCCAGGGTTGGGCCAATGCAAGGCGTCCAGCCGATGCCGAAGAGCACGCCGAGCATGGGAGCGCCCACCAGCCCGACGGACGCGCGATGCTGCGGATGCCAGGTGCGATTGAGCCAGGGGATCGCGCCCATGAACGCCAATCCGAAGAAGATCGTCAAGACGCCGAGCACGCGCGTGATGACGTCTGCATTCTCGATCAGACGTGCCCCGAAGTAGCCAAAGAGGGCACCGAATGAGACGAAGACGGCGGTGAAGCCAAGGACGAAGAGGCTGGTGCCCAAGAGCAGCCGACCCTTTTTGGCCTCGGCGAGGTCGACGCCAACCAAGCCGGTGACGTAAGACAGGTACGCGGGAACGAGGGGAAGCACGCAGGGGGAAGCAAACGAGACGACACCGGCGGCCAGCGCGATGGGGGCGGCCAGCAACAGCGACCCGCTGAGAACGGTCTCGGTAGTGTCAGCCGCCAACAACGCGAACATCAGACTGGTGGGTTGCTCTCAGCTTCGATGTCGCGCACCAACTTGCTGAGTTGCGGGTAGCTCGTTTCCCCAACAATGCGAGCAGCGATGTTTCCTTCGGAGTCCACGATCAGCGTGGACGGGACAGCCGTCGGAGGTATAACACCGGAGAAGAGCAGCTGAAGTTGCCCGTTGGGGTCGAAGAAGCTCGGGTAGGAGACATCGAAGTTCTCCTCGAATGCCAAGGCATTGACGGACGAGGTGTCGTTGTTGAGCCCAACGAACTGAACATCCTTACCAGCGTTCTCGTCGGCAACCTCATTCAAGGCATCCGCCTCCGCACGACATGGGCCACACCATGAGGCCCAGACGTTCAGTACCACGACGTCCCCATCGAACTCGGAGAGCGAAAGCTGCTCGCCTTGCAAAGTGGTACCCGACAATTCCGGGGCAGGTTCGCGGTCCGCTTGGTCGATGACCGTCACCGTTCCATCACCTTCGATGAAGGCTTGGTTGTTGCCCGAACGAAGGTCTGGAGTGTCGTCGCCGGTGCACGCAGCCAGTGAGAAGGTCAGAGCGGCAACGCTGACAAACACGCCGAAGCGACGCATCGACATCCCGTTTGTCACCGTCATGCCCCCGGTTTGATGCGGCCGATGATGGACGGCAGTAAGTCTTTGGCGGGCTCGGAGTAACTGACCGCCACGATCTCCTCGCCGTCATAGGTAAACGAGGTCAAGCTGGCAAGGGAGCACTGTCGCTTGCGAGGGTCGTGCCAGAGGCGGCGACCCTCGACGAACGAGCGGGTCACCCAGATAGGCAGCTGGTGACTGACGAGCAGCGCCTGGTGTCCCTCGGCCTGCTTTCGCGCCTCTTCCATGGCGGCCAACATGCGGCTGGCTTGCGCGGCATAAGGCTCACCCCACGAGGGCTTGAACGGGTTTCGCAGGTGCCGCCAGTGGCGGGGACGCGTGAGTGCGCCATCTCCAACGCCAAAGGTCAGGCCTTGAAAGATGTTGTCTGCCTCGACCAGCCGCTCGTCGGTGGCAATCTCCAGTCGATGGGCGTCGGCGATGGGCTGCGCGGTCTCGCGGGCCCTCTCTAACGGCGACGAGCAGACATGCGCGAGGTCTGCCTTGGCAAGATGCTCGGCGATGCGATTGGCCATCTTCAGTCCGCGGTCAGACAGTGAGTACCCAGGGAGCCGCCCGTAGAGCACGCCTTCTGGGTTGTGCACCTCTCCGTGACGCAGCAGGTGGACGACGGTGTTATTGCTCATCGGCTACGCATCCGAGTTTTGCTGCGCTGACGCGGCCGCTCGTGCGGCTGCCGGAAGAGCGTCCAACACCCGGTTGAGCGCCGTGTCGTCATGTGAACTGCTGACAAACCACGCCTCGAAAGCAGAAGGGGGCAAGTACACGCCCTGCGACAACATGGAGTGGAAGAAGTCGCGGTAACGGAAGGCTTCTTGACGCTTGGCGGGGTCGTAGTTGGTGACGTCCTCGTTGAGGAAGAAGATGCTGAAAAGGTTGCCGGCCGTCTGGAGCCGGTGCGCCACACCTTCCTCTGCCAGCGCCTTGCTGGCCGCGATACCGATGTCGTTCGCGGCCGCGTCGACGTGCCGATAGACCGAGTCGTCGCAGTGGCGCAGGGTGGTGAGCCCGGCGGTGGCGGCGATGGGGTTGCCAGCGAGAGTTCCGGCTTGGTAGACGGGTCCGTTGGGGGCGAGGTAGGCCATCACGTCCTGGCGTCCGCCGAAAGCTGCCGCCGGTAAACCGCCGCCCATGACTTTGCCGAACGTGATGAGGTCGGGCCGCACGCCTTCGAGACCGAACCAGCCTGAGCGGCTAACGCGGAATCCGGTCATCACTTCGTCACTGATGAAAAGCGCGCCAGTGCTGCGGCACAATTCGGCGATTGCGGCAGTGAATCCGGGAATGGGCGGTACGACACCCATGTTGGCGGCGGCCGCTTCAGTGATGACGCAGGCGATGTCGTCGCCGTGTTTGGCAAACGCGGCCAGCAACGCGTCGGTGTCGTTGTAGGGAAGCACGATGGTGTCGGACGCTTGCGCGCCGGTTACTCCTGGCGTGTCTGGCAGTCCGAGGGTCGCGATACCCGAACCCGCCGCGGCCAAGAGTGAGTCGACATGTCCGTGATAGCAGCCAGCGAACTTGACCACCTTTGTCTTACCCGTGAAGCCGCGCGCTAGGCGGATGGCCGACATGGTTGCTTCTGTTCCGCTGGATACCAGGCGAACTTGCTCACAAGGGGTACGGGCGACAATCTCTTCCGCTAGTTCGACCTCAGCGACGCCGGGCGTGCCGAAAGAGAAGCCCTTTTCAGCAGCTGCGCGCACCGCCTCCACGACTGCCGGATGAGCGTGGCCCAGGATCATCGGCCCCCACGAGCACACCAAGTCGACGTACTCGCGGCCGTCGACGTCAGTGATGTAAGGCCCGCGCCCGCTGGCCATGAATCGAGGTGTGCCGCCCACTGCGCGAAACGCCCGGACTGGCGAGTTCACCCCACCCGGCGTTACCAGCTGCGCGCGCTCAAAGATCGCCGCGGACTCCGGGGCCTCAAAGGGGAAAGACACCCCGCGATTCTCTCAGGCCAACAAATGTCAGCCGCGGCCGGTCAGCGACCTACACGCGGTGGTACTTCGAGTCGGCGAAGGAGTAAAGGCCGAAGGCGACGAGTCCTGCCGCCGCCAATGCCAGCAACACCGGGCCGGCTGGCGCACGTGCGATGGCCGACAACGCCACGTCCAAACTCTCAGCCTTCTTCGGGTCGAAGTTGACGGCCGCGACCACGACGAATATGCCGAACAATGCGAAGACGACTCCGCGCGCGATGTACCCCACACGACCGAGCAGGACCACGACGCGATGCGTGGTAGCACCCATGGATGAGGTGTCGAGCACCTTCTCGAAGTCGGTCGACCACCCCTGCCAAACCATATAGAGGCCAACCCCGACGATGACCACGCCAACTGCGCCGACCAGTAACTGACCGCCGGTCTCTTTCATGAGGTCCGCCGTGAAACCGGTGCTCCCTGAGCTTCCAGCCTTCGCCGCGATGCTTCCAGCGGTGAACGCGAATGCAAAGTAGATGACCGCTTTGACGGCGTCAACCACTCGCTCCCGCGTCTTGTGGTCGGGATCCGGATCATCCACATCGCCGGTGATGGCCTGCACAAGCCGCCACAACCCATAGGCGAAAAGTCCAAACGCCAATGCCCACAGCATGAACTGCCCGAGCGGCTGAGCAGCGACGTAGTGGAAAGCCCCCTCCTGGTCCATCTCCTTGTTGCTGCCGCTCAGAGCAATCTGCAAAGCCAGGAAACCGATGAGCAGGTACACAACTCCGCGAGCGATCAGGCCCAGCCGCGCCAACCACTCAAGGTGAGGTCCTTGGGCGCTGGGGAGGTGGGAGCGGGTGCCTGAGGAAACGTGTGACGACGAGGGGGTGGTCATGGCGCACGTTTACCCACTTTCGTACGGCCTAAACCTCGCCATCACAAGTTGTGACAATTTCGACGTCAGGCGTTCGCCTGTGACTGCTCCAACTCTTTGCCCAACTCTTCCCAGGGATCGGCTACGTCCGCCCCTGCGCTCCTTACCCCGGCGTCCCCCAGCGGCGTTCCGTTCAGAGCGATCACGCGTGCGTCCTCCAACATCGGCCAGTGTGCGAGCCCGAGGCGGGTCATCGCAGCGTCGCCCACAGCTCGCAGGCGAGCGGCGTCCTCTCCCCTGCCTTCCACCGCCAACAGGACGGCCACATGACAGAGGAGGACTGCCGCATCCTGCAGACTTCCTTCAAGACGTGCGAACTCCAGCGCCGTTTCGAGATGAGCCCGCCCCTCGCTCATGTGTCCCTGCGCGATCTCGACCAAACCAAGCATTCCGTACTGCTGGCTCGTCAGAGAGTGAATACCGATGTCCTTGGCGATCCTCAGGCAGTTCTGGCTGTGTTGCTCAGCAGACTGGAAGTCGCGATGGATGAGGTCGAGGTTTGCCAGGAAAGCGTGGTTGTAGGCACTGACCGCGTCGAACCCCGTGCTGTCCGCGAGAGCAAGCGAGCGCACTGCGGCCTTGCGGGCCTGCACGCCACCGTCAGACAGCGGAAGGGCCAAGGAGCGCGAGTTGAGCAGCAGCGCCGCGCAGGCTGGGTCAGATGCCGCCACCGCTTCGAGGTCGAGCGGGTCTTGCACGGACAGTGCGCCGGGAATGTCGCCGAGGAGGAAGCGAACCCAGGACACCCCTGCGCGCAGTCGCGCTGCCGTCGCCTTGTCGACTGCGTTGTCGGGATCGCCGCACTCAATCAGGGCACGTTCGGCCCACGCCGCGAAGAGTCTGATGTCACCGAAGCGATAGATCCAGTGGAACACTCCCCAGGCGAGCCGGGTGAAACCCCGCCAGTCACCGGCGTCGAGGAGCATCTGAGCGGCCAGCCGCAAGTTGCGCGCCTCGACAACAAATTGGGGCCATCGACCCGGCGCATCGCGGTGCAGAACGGGGTCGCCCAACTCTGCCGTTGCCAGCGCCCATTCGAGAAACTTGGTGCCGATGGCGGACGCTTCGCCACTGACAGCGAGTTGCTCCGCGGCGAACTCACGCACCGTTAGGAGCAAAACGAAGCGTGGTTGGCCCCCGACCCGCTGTCTGTCGGCGCGCAGGAGTCCGTTGTCGAGCAGCGTCGACAGATCTTCCACAACGTCCTCAACCGGTGCACTCGCGCACACGTCCTCAATGGCATCGAGGGTCGCTCCGTCGGCGAAGATGCTGAGTCGAGCAAGCAGAGTCTGCTGTGCTGGGGTGAGCAGTGCGTTGCTCCATTCCAGAGTCGCGCGCAAGGTTCGCTGTCGGGCGGGGACGTCGTGGCCACCCGAGAGCGCAGCCCCCACCCCGCGGTCAAAGCGCTCGAGTAACTGGCGGGGCTCAAGCAACTTCGTCCGAACAGCCGCCAGCTCGATGGCAAGCGGCAACCCATCAAGGCGCCGTACCAGCTCAACGACGGCATCGGTGTTGTCGCTATCTAATGCAAACCCGGGCCGCACTCGCTGCGCCCGCTCGACGAACAGGGCAACAGCTGGTGCGTCCATCGCTGCGTTTGCGCGGCCGCGCATGGCGCTGGAATCTGACGCGACGGCGGGGAGTGCGAGCGGCTCGACCACGAACTGGTGCTCTCCGCGCAAACCCAGAGGTCTACGACTTGTCACGATCGCGCTCACCCCGGGGCACGCCTCCAACACCGTGGTCAACTCCGAGCCGGCCTCCATCACCTGTTCGAAGTTGTCGATGAGCAACAGCATCCGTTGCCCGGACAGGTGGCGAATCACAACATCTTGCGGAGACTGAGCGCCCTCGATCGCTGCACCGACGCTGTCAGCCAGCACGCGTATGACGTCGGACGGATCGTCGACCCGCTCCAAGGGAACGAACGCCACGCCATCAGGAAACGCTGGGCCCGGCGGTTGACACGCTTCCAGCGCGAGTCGGCTCTTTCCAACCCCGCCCGGGCCGAGCAGCGTGAGAATGCGACAACCGTCATTGAGAAGGCGCCGAATCTCTGCCACTTCGTTGCCGCGTCCGACGATCGGTGTAATGGGGACCGGTGGTTCTGTGAGCGCATTGAGCGACGCCAGCTCGGACGCCGACTCCCCTGCTTCGAACCGCTCGGTCAACAGCACCATGAGGTCGTCCTGGACCAGCCGCTCAAGCTCGTCGGTAGTAGCGAACAACCGGTAGGACGCTTGGTCGTCAGCCTCGATACGTCGCAGCAATAGGTCGAGACGCTCCTGCCGATCCTCAGCTGGTCGCCTGATGTACACCAGCCGGGGATGCTCGTCGGAGAGTTGGTACTCGTCTTCGAGCCCCGAGACAGCCTCGTCGGGGGCCACCCAGCCATACGACTGCCAGTAGATGCCGAGAAAGACATGGCTCTGCTCAAGGTAGGCGCGATAGAGCGCCCGTGGCGGGTATGGACGAGCTCCGAGTTCGAACATCACCGGCGTCAGCCGCAGGGTTTCGATCGCTCGCCTCACAGCAAGCCGCTCATCAGCCAATTCTTCAAGTGCGGACGAGACGAAGACGCGCAGGCGTTGGTCTGGCGTGCGAATCGGGATGTCAGGAGGTGAGGTCACTACTTCTAGCCAGCCAATCTCGCAGGTGGTGTTAGACGAAGCATATTCCGAGAGCCGGCGATGCACTGGAAGTCCAGGAGGGACTGCTGGCGAGGTTCGCTTTTCAGGTGTGAGCTTCACAGAACGAGCGGACGGTTCCCATCGTGTAACCGAATACGACATGGCAATCACTGACGTCGCAGATAGCGACTTACTCGAGGGAGTTGGCGACCTCGGTGGCCCAGTAGGTGAGGATCTGCCGCGCACCTGCGCGCTTGATGGCGATGAGCGACTCGGCGATGGCGCGTTCTCGATCGATCCAGCCGTTGGCCGCCGCCGCTTCGATCGCGGCCATCTCACCAGACACCTGATACGCAGCCACCGGTACGTCGACCGCCAGTGACACCTCACGGATGACGTCTAGGTAGGGGCCGGCTGGCTTCACCATGACGTAGTCGGCGCTCTGCTCGAGGTCGGCCTGTACCTCAAGCAGCGCCTCTGACCCGTTCGCTGGATTCATTTGGTAGCTGCGACGGTCGCCGTGTGCTGGGATGCTCTCGGCGGCATCCCGGAACGGGCCGTAGAAGGCCGAGGCGTACTTTGCCGCGTACGCCAAAATCGCGCGGTCGTCGAAGCCCCCACCATCAAGCGCAGCTCGGATCGCACCAACCTGGCCGTCCATCATTCCGCTCGGTGCAATGACATCGGCGCCCGCGCGCGCTTGAGCAACGGCAACGTCTGCATACCGCGCGATCGTGACGTCGTTGTCGACCTCGCCCGCTGAGGTCAAAGGTCCGCAGTGTCCGTGGTCGGTGTACTCACACAAACAAAGGTCGGCCATCAGCACCGTCGCATCGCCGAGGTCCTGGCTCAGCTCGCGCAGCGCGCGTTGCACAATGCCATCCGCAGCATTGGCCTGACTTCCGATGTCGTCCTTGTGCGACGGAATGCCGAACACAATGACACCGCCGACACCCGCTTCAACCGCCTCGTGCGCGGCCTTGCGCAACGACTCGACGGTGTGTTGGTAGACCCCCGGCATTGATCCAACGGCAACCGGCTCGTCGATACCTTCTTTGACGAACAGCGGCAGCACCAGGTCTGCCGGTGCCAGCCGGGTTTCGGCGAGCGACCTTCGGAGTGCGGCAGTTCGCCGCAACCGTCGAGGTCGCTGCGCCGGAAAACTCATGACTACTTACTTCGCCTTACGCCGTGCCGATGCCTTGCGCAGGCTCGGACGCCACGTTGCTTCGCCCGCGTCCAACGCCGCGATGCGCTGTGCGGCACCGAACTGCGCGAGACCCTCGGCAAGCACCGACACCGAAGGGGTGTCCGCCAACACATCGACACGAAGGCCGTGCTCTTCGGCGGTCTTGGCGGTCTGCGGCCCGATGCAAGCAACAACCGTCGTTGCGTGCGGCTTGCCGGCGATACCGATGAGGTTGCGCACCGTGCTCGACGAGGTGAACAGCACCGCATCGAATCCACCGGTCTTAATGGCCTCGCGGATCTCGGCCGCGGGTGGCGCGGCACGAACCGTGCGGTACGCCGTGACGTCTTCGGCTTCCCAACCGAGCTCGATCAGCCCTGCCACCAAGTTCTCGGTGGCAATGTCTGCCCGCGGCAAGAAGACGCGATTGATGGGATCGAGTACGTCGTCGTAGGGCGGCCAGACCTCCAGCAGTCCAGCAGCCGACTGGTCTCCTGTTGGCACGAGATCGGGCTTGACGCCGAACGCTACGAGCGAGGCAGCGGTCTGCTCACCAACCGCAGCAACCTTGATGCCCGCGAACGCGCGAGCGTCAAGGCCATACTCCTCGAACTTCTCGCGGATCGCGCGCACTGCGTTCACTGAAGTGAAAGCAATCCACTGGTACCGACCGGAAACAAGCCCGTGCAGGGCCCGATCCATCTGCTGCGGTGTGCGAGGTGGCTCAACCGAGATGGTCGGCACCTCCTTGGGCACCGCGCCATAACGACGCAGCTGCTCCGACAATGCGCCGGCCTGCTCCTTGGTGCGCGGAACCAGCACACGCCAACCGAACAACGGCTTGGACTCAAACCACGACAGCCGCTCGCGCCAGTTGACGCCCTCGCCGACAATTGCCAGCGCAGGCTGCTCGAGCTTGGCCACCTTGAGCGCGCGCGCCACCTCATCCAGCGTGGAAACAACAGTGCGCTGCTCGGTGGTGGAACCTTGTGACGTCACAGCAATCGGCGTCTGCTCATCGCGTCCGGCGTCAACCAGGCCCTTGGCCGCTTCCACCACGCGCTCTGCGCCACCAAGGATGACCACCGACACGGTGGCTGCGCTGTGAGCGCTCCAGTCGGGCTTGCTTTCGGCCATGGTGACGACGTGCACGGCCTTTGACTTGCTCGTGGTGAGCGGTACACCGGCATACGCCGGAACAGCAGTCACTGCTGAAGCCCCTGGGATCACCTCAAACGGGATGCCGTTCTTCTCGCACGCGCCCGCTTCTTCAGCGAAACCGTGGAAGATGATGGGATCGCCGTCCATGAGCCGGACCACCTTGCCGCCCTTCTTGGCAGCATTGGTCACGAGTTTGGCGCGCGCGGCATGCGTCAACGGCTGACCATCTTGGCCACATGAAGCGTCGACAACCTCGACGCCTTCAGGCCCATAGGCAGCAACCGCGGCACGCGAGGCGTCCTGGTCGACGACGACGATGTCGGCGATGCGCAGTGCTTCGACAGCGCGCAGCGTCAACAACTCGGGGTCACCAGGTCCGGCGCCCACAAATGCGACTTCACCGACTGGCTTCTTCTTGGTCGTGCGTGTACTCACCGGGCAGATCCCTTTATGAGACGGCTACTCCCTCAGCGAGCAACCGCTCAGCGAGTTGGCGACCCGCTGAATCGGCCTCGATGAGAGGAGCCGTGATGGATAGGCGCTTGACGGACGAACCGTCAAAGGCAGCAACAAGCGCTGCCAGCGTTAACTCAGGTTCGGCGAACCCGAGTTGGTCTAACTGTTGGTCGAACTGAGATGCACCGACGACCGCGAGGGCGCCGACGGGTGCCGAGCAGCCTGCTTCCAAAGCAGACAGCACGGCTCGCTCCGCGGTAACGGCTGCGCGAGTGGCGGAGTCGTCGAGGGTGCGGAGCGAAGTTTGAAGTTCGTGATCGAGGGCGCCTGCGCGCACCTCAATGGCAAGTGCGCCTTGGCCCGGGGCAGGCAGCATCACCGTTGGGTCGAAGAACTCGGTGACGACGTCGAGCATGCCCAGCCGCGACAAGCCAGCCGCAGCGAGCACTACGGCGTCCACCTTGCTCTCAGTGACCAGGCGTAAGCGGGTGTCGACGTTGCCACGGATATCCACCACGTCGAGGTCGCTGCGCAGATGACGAAGCTGGGCGGCTCGTCGCGGTGATCCGGTGCCGACTTTAGCTCCGGGTGCGAGGTGGCTGAGCGTGTCTTTGTTGCGGGCAACCAGCACATCGCGCGGGTCGTCGCGCTTGGGCAGCGCGATGAGCTCAAGCCCTTTGGCCGCAGCGGTCGGCAGATCCTTGAGTGAGTGGACGGCAACGTCAATCTCATCGCGGAGCAACGCATCGCGCAGCGCGCTCACAAACACTCCGGTGCCACCAAGCGTTGCCAGCGAAGCACTGGAAGTGTCGCCTTCGGTGGTGATGAAAACGAGCTCGACCTGACGACCACTCGCCTGCTCGATGGCGCGCGCCACTTGCTTTGCCTGTGCTTGTGCCAACGCACTGCGCCGGGTGCCGAGTCGGATGGTGCTCATCGCACACCCTCCTCGAGGTCAGGCGTGGTGAGCGCTTCCACCGTGCGCAGGTCGAGATCGAAGAGCCGGTGCAGCGCCTCGGCGTAGGTGTCTCCGTCGGGTTCGAGGGCGAGCTCTTTCACCCGGACCGTAGGCGCGTGAAGGAGTTTGTCGACGACTCGGCTGACGAGCTGCTCGATGTCGGCGCGATCTGCGGCACCGACGTCGGGCCGTCGGGCAGAGAACCAGTCCATCTCGCGCGCCACGATCTCGGCGGCCAGGGCGCGAAGCGCAACGACAGTGGGTGCCACGCGAGCTGAATGCCGAGAATCGAGATACGCCTCGACTTCTTCGGCAACGATGCGCCGCACACCCTCGACGTCCTGCTCGTACTCGCCATCTTTGAGCATGGCGCCCATGTCTTCGAGATCGACGAGGGTGACACCTTCGATGCCCATGGCGCCTGGATCGATGTCTCGCGGCAACGCGAGGTCGAGCAGCACCATCGGTGCGCCCGCGCGAACAACCTGAGATGCGGCAATGGCATCCGCGTCGACGACGTAACCCATCGCCCCGGTGCATGTCATGACGACGTCAGCACCCGCGAGCGCTGCCGGCAGTTCGTTCATGGGCACCGCGTTGCCGCCAACTCCGACGGCGACTCGCTGGGCGTGATCGAGGGTGCGGTTGGCGACGGTGACTCTCATGTTGCGTCGTTGCATGGTGGCTGCGGCCAGCGCAGCCATCGAACCGGCTCCCACCACCACCGCGTTTCGCCCGTCGAGGCTGCCAAGAGCACGGGCGGCTACGTCGAGCCCGACGCTGACCAGTGATGCACCGGCCTTGTCGATGCCGGTTTCGGTGTGCGCCCGCTTGCCCACTCGGAGGGCGTTCTGTGTGAGGTCGTTGAGTGCGCGCCCGACAGTGCCGCCGTCTTGCGAGGTGCGAAGGGCGCTGCGTACTTGTCCGAGGATCTGCCCCTCGCCGACCACCATGGAGTCGAGCCCGCTGGCGACCGCGAACAGGTGCTGGATGGCGCGGTCTTCGTAGTGAACGTAGAGATGTGGAACAAGTTCACTTTGCGGCACGCCGGTATGGCGAACGAGTGCTTCGGTTGCAGTGTCGACGGCGGGGTGGAATTTCTCCGCCTCGAAGTAGACCTCGACGCGATTGCACGTGGTGAGCACCAGCGCTTCTTCGATCGCCACGCTCTCGATGAGGTCGTGCAGCAGCTTGGCATGCGCGTCGTCGTCGAGAACGAGCCGCTCAAGCATGGCTACCGGGGCAGTGCGGTGTGAGACGCCCATCGCGATAACGCTCACAAGGCATCACCGACCGCTGGCGCCATGAGTGGCGACGAGAGTTTGCGCTGCTCGTGGAATGCCAGAATCTGCAGCTCGCTCGCGAGGTCGACTTTGCGCACCTCGACGTCGTCGGGCACGGCAAGGACAACCGGCGCGAAGTTGAGAATGCTTTGCACGCCGGCGTCGATGAGGAGCTCGGCCACCCCTTGCGCTGCGTCTGCCGGTGTTGCGATGACGCCGATCGCGATGTTCTCGGCGCGCACGATGTCGGCGAGCTCAGCCAGCGGTTGGACTGTGACGCCGGCGACGACACTGCCGACCAGCGCTGAGTCTGCGTCGACTAATCCGGCGAGCCGGAATCCGCGCGTGGCGAAGCCGCCGTAGTTGGCGAGGGCGTGCCCGAGGTGCCCGACCCCGACGACCACGACCGGCCATTCGAGGCTGATGCCGAGCTCGCCGCCGATCTGCCCCAGCAAGTGAGCGACGTCGTAACCGACTCCGCGGGTGCCGTAGGACCCGAGGAAGGACAAGTCTTTGCGGAGTTTGGCCGGGCTTACCCCGGCGCTGGCCGCGAGTGCGTCCGATGAGACAGTGGCCATCCCTTGATCGGCCAGCCCGAGCAGTACCCGGTGGTACAGGGGCAGGCGGGCGACGGTGGCATCGGGGATCGGAGACCGCGCGCGAGCGGCAGCGAACGGGCGTTCGGCCACGGCGGCTCCCCTTGTGAAGGTACGGAACATGCCCGGCCCCGGTTGTGGACACCCGGGTGATTCCGGGGCCAGCACTGGGGAACGGGCTCGCCGTCAGGGTAGGCGCTTGTGAACCAGCGCACAAAGTCGTGATCTTTGTTGTCTCAGCCAGTGAAACCCTCAGTCAGGTCACTGGAGACGCCGTCGAACAGTAAATTACTGGGCCACAACTGGGCAGGGCCCGACCTCAGCCGAAGCGGTTCTGTCCCGGCGTGCCCGGAAGGACCAAGAGGATGAGCAGCCAAATGCCGCCAATACAGGGGACGAGCGTGATCCAGTACCACCAGCCGGAGTGATCGGTGTCGTGCAGCCGCCGCACCGTCACGCTGATGTAGGGAACCAGGAAGATGAGTGCC
>Ga0190272_10000243_pt1 | contig 32818 bp, 9 predicted proteins | sample Popmic504T_FD_133746 | JGI IMG/M metagenome (GOLD analysis project Ga0190272, IMG submission 133746) | Populus adjacent soil microbial communities from riparian zone of Shoshone River, Wyoming, USA - 504 T | ecosystem: Environmental > Terrestrial > Soil > Riparian zone | place: USA: Wyoming...
CGGATCGAGCCTTTCATCCGGCACGGCCACGACGCCAACGTTTGGCTCGATGGTGGCGAATGGATAGTTGGCCGCGAGCGCTGCTGTCTGCGCCGTGAGCGCGTTAAAAAGCGTAGACTTGCCAACGTTTGGCAAGCCCACAATACCTGCACGTAACATTTATTGTTTGTCCTCGATCTTGAAACTAACCGATTATTTTCAACCACGCAAACCCCGAAGTTATGAGTGTCCAAATTTCAGTTTCTCCGCGTATTCTTCGCGCTCTCTGCGACTCAGCGGTGAACCATCCTGCAGGAACACTCACCGCCGGAGGCGCAGAGAATGCAGAGGTGGCGCAGAGAATTCAAATTAGGCCGGTACCCGAAGTTACGGGAGGTTCGTGCTGAGAGTGACATCTTCCGCTGCCAAACGGGCAACGTGAAGGTTGAACTCTGAACTACATCCTTCGACTTCATGTGAGTTACCCGCTCGTAGTTCGCGTATAATCCCGGAGAATTAATTGAGTCTCGAGAGAACATGAGAAAAGGACCAGACGGTAGGCGGCGTTAACAGGTAACCTTCCGTCATTCGTTGTGTGATTATCTCACTTGCGTTGGTGGTGCTGGTCACGGCCAGCGGCACATTGGCCAGCTACCTCTATGACGAAGACGCGGCTTTTGCTGTCCGAATGTGCAGCGGAGTCTGCATCGGACTCACCGCGCTGGGACTTATCGCCTTCGTTTTTGCGTCGTTCCTGGGCCTTACCCCACTCGCAATTCTGTTGTCCACGCTCGTCGTAGTTGTCCTGCCGTCTTTCCTGATTTTGAAAAATCAAAATCGGCGCCGTGTCGTGCTGCGGGATCTGCGCGCGACGGAGCGGGCTCTGCGCCGTATCGTTGACGATCCGGGAAGTTTGCCGTTGGGCTACATCTTTTTTTACGCGATCGTTGCCGTGGTCTTCTGGCTGGTGTTTCGACGCGCCATGATAGTAGCGCCGGAAGGCATCTACACGGGGGTGCTCAATAATTTCGGCGATCTTCCTTTTCACATCAGCGTCATCACCAGCTTCGCCTTCGGGAACAATTTTCAGCCGGAAGATCCGACCTACGCCGGTGTCCGATTCACTTATCCATTTCTTACCGACTTCATTTCCGCAATCTTTGTACGTTGTGGCGCTGATTTGCGCCAGGCGATGTTTCTAGAAAATTTTCCGGTCGCACTTGCGTTTGTAGGCTTGTTGCACCGGTGGGCGCTCGTGATGTTTCGCGATAGATTGGCGGCCATCATCACGCCCTTGCTCGTTATTCTCAACGGTGGTTTCGGCTGGGTTTTTCTGTCGCGAAGGGCTAACGAGCATCTGGGAAACTTCGCTGGTTTCGTCCAAAGCCTGCCGCCTTCATTTACCGTGATTCCGGACACGACATGGCGCTGGGGAAATGCGGTGTCCACTTTACTCATCCCTCAACGCGGATTTTTGCTGGGGTTGCCGCTGGCTGTGATTGTGTTTACGCAATGGTGGCTAGCACAGGAAGGAAAAAGTGAAACGGAAAAAGGCAAAAATGAAAGAGTGGGCAAGAAAACCGGGCAGAAGAAAGCAATAATCGCAGCGCCGAAGATCGTCGGTCCAGGTTCGCCTCCTTCACTTTTCTCCTTCGTGCGTTTTCCTGCGGACGTGAAGCGAATGATTGCGGCTGGTGTAATCGCCGGACTCTTGCCGTTAGTGCACGCTCACAGTTTTGTTGTCGTCATCATGGTGGCGGGATGCATTGCACTTGGAACTAACTGGCGTTCGTGGCTGGCACTCGCTGTCGGCGCGGTGCCTTTAATCATGGTCACTGTCTACAGCTATCCGGAGATTCCGCGCCTCAATGAAAACATAGCCGGACTCTGCATCGCCGTGGTTGGGGCCCTGGTCGCCTGGATCCTTTTGCCGCGCGACCAACTCATTCGCTGGAACACGTTTTTTGTTGTCGTTATCTTGATCGCGCTACCTCAGATGTGGTGGTCCACTCACAATAGCGCGGTCGATTCAAGCAAGTTTTTCGCGTGGCAATTTGGATGGGACCGGGGCAAGGAAGATGCGTTCGCTTTCTGGTTCAAAAACACGGGCTTGTTTATTCCGCTCACCCTCGCCGCGATCTTTTGGCGTAGTAAGCAAGAGTTTCTGGTCCCGCGACGCGTCCTTTTATTTCTTGCGCCATTCAGTCTATGTTTCATTATTCCCAACGCCTTGAAGATGGCGCCCTGGATTTGGGATAACATTAAAGTGCTGTTTTACTGGTGGCTCGCCGCCGCGCCGCTGGTGGCGATTCTGCTGGCCCGTCTATGGAAGGATGGCGGCCTAAAGAAAGCTGTCGCTGCGGTTCTATTCGCTTGCGTCGTCACGGCAGGCGCACTGGATGTTGCCGCGATCGTGCTGAGATCAAGCAGGTATCAGGTGTTCGATTCGGCTGGGGTACGATTTGCCGAAGTAATGAAGCAGCAAACCGCTCCCAGATCGCTGGTGATGCATGCACCGGTTCACAATCATCCGGTCTTCCTTACCGGCAGAAGATCGTTGATGGGTTATCCGGGACATATCTGGACTCATGGGTTGGATTACGTTCAAAGAGAATCGGAAATAAAGAGAATCTATGCTGGTACGGCCGAGGCCACGGCTCTGCTGCAGAAGTATCAGATCGAGTATGTTGTCATCAGTCCGCTCGAACGAAACATCATGATGGTGAACGAACAGTTTTTCGCCAAATTTGAAAGAGTAGGAGACGTAGGTGAGTACCGCCTCTACAAGATCGGGCAACGGTAAGAACGGCAGCCGCGATCAGCTGGTGGCAGCTACCGGCGGCGAGGATGTCTCGAGACTGACGTGGGGCGTAGCTTGCCTCGCGATCCTGGCCGTCGCTGCCTTTCTTCGTTTTTACGACCTCGATTTAGTACCGCTGCACCATGACGAAGGAGTAAACGGTAATTTCCTGGTGGGGCTGGTCCGCGACGGTCGTTACCGCTACGATCCCGGCAACTATCATGGCCCGACCATCTACTACTTTGCCGCTCTGCTCCCGCGCCTGCTCAGGTTCCTGCTAGGTCCAACCGCGCAGAATTACGGACTAACGACCGAAGCCATCCGCTTCGTGCCCGCGTTATTTGGATTGGGAACTGTCGGCTTGGTGCTGGCGCTGCGCCGGAATTTGGGAACCATCGCAACTCTCGCCGCGGCGGGTTTGCTGGCCATCTCCCCGGGCGCAGTCTATCTCTCGCGCTACTTTATTCACGAGACCCTCTTCGTCTTTTTCACTCTGGGCATAGTCGTCGCAGTCATACGTTATTACGAAAGCTCGCATCCTCTTTATCTCATGCTTGCCGCCGTTTCAGCCGCGCTTCTATTCGCAACCAAAGAGACCGCAGTCATTTCGGCAGCGGTCCTGGTGATCGCACTTTTCTGCACCTTCGTTTACCGCGCTTTGCAACGATCATTGGGACTCACCGAAGCAGTTCCTCAGGTGACTGCGCCCACAAAAAATAAACGTCGCGGCTCGAAGCCGTCTGACGGATGGGGAGCGTTTGTCGAACGCGCCGGTGGCCCTCACAAAATTATTTTGTGGCTCGCGATAGCCTTCGCCGTTTTCCTGCTGGTTAATGTTCTCTTCTACTCGTCCTTTTTTAGGAATTGGCCGCAGGGCGTTTACGACTCGATAAAGACCTTTGAATTCTGGACCAAGACCGGCGAGACGGCGCATGTTCATCCGTTCCTGACTTACGTTTGGTGGCTAATACTTCAGGAGTCGCCGGTGCTGTTGCTGGGAATAGTTGGCGCTATCGTCGTTTTGTTGCGGCCCGGAAAGCCCGCCAAACTATTTGTTGCCTTCTGGGCGTTTGGTCTCATGGCCGCTTACTCGCTGATCAAATACAAAACGCCGTGGCTGGCATTGAACTTTGTCCTGCCCCTCGCGCTGATTGGCGGCGTCGCGGTTGAGTGGCTTTACTATGAACTTGCCGAATGGCAAATCGGTCAAAGCGGGCGAGTGCTTGTGATAGTGATCGTGCTGCTCGTACTCACCGGGCCCGTGGCGTTTCTGGCGGGGCGATTTGAACGGGTGATGCGAGAAGAGGACTTACTAAAACCGGGCGCGTTAAGCGAGGCTCTAACAGAAAACCCGCGTTGGAAAACTTTGATTCCGGGTTACCAGACCATCGATCTCAATTTTATAAACTACGACAACGACGCCCGGTACTACGTCTACGTCTATGCGCACACGCGCAGGGAAACGCTCGCCCTCATTGAGCAAATTAATCAGTTGAGTCAACGCACGCGGCAGGGCGGGCAAATGGGCATTACGATCGTTTCATCCGATTATTGGCCGTTACCCTGGTATCTGCGCAATTACAATCGCGTTGGTTATCACGGACGGATCAGTCCTTCAACTGAGCCGGTGATTATCGCGTCCGCTGGACAGGCTGAAGAGGTCCAGACCACATATGGGGACCGGTATCGCCAAGTCCATTCCGGTTTCAATCTAGCCGGCAGCTTTACTTTGAGGCCCGGAGTGGATTTGCTCCTTTATACTCGACGGGAACTCATCCCTTAGCGTGGCGCCCAAAGCCGATGATTGCCAGCCCGTTGAATCATCGAGGCCCGTGACAACTCTTCGGTGCAGTAGTAGAATCCGTGCACTCCGAAAACCCAAAATTCGTTCCCCCGATTGCGAGCGTAGAGTGCCCAACGCGGTGCTTTACTCTGCTCAAACATTTTGAACGAGAAGCCCCCCGAGCAATTACCATTGATCAACTTCTTTTTATTGCGATTGAAATTCATTCGCATGACGATCCCGAGGTGAGGATTAATAGGTAACGTTCTCAAGTTTTCCTCAACCACTGAGCATTAACCTTGCTCATCGTGAATTGCGTCGATCCGTCTCCCGCTCCCCCGGTTAAGTTAAGCAAACTCGTTATGGATTGCTTAACGAGCTACTTTTCGCGATTCGGTAACTAACGGTTGCTCCAATTTTGTGTTTTGACAGTTGAAAGGACATTACCATGACCCTCCGTAGGCCATTCAGAGTCATATTGTTCTGCCTCATCAGCGCTTTATTAGGAGCATTGACTCTGTATGCGCCTTCTTCGGCGCAGAGGGAGATGCCAGAGGAGTATGACGCGCGCGGGTTTGACGGTGTGCCTAAAGGTGGCACCCAACGTGTGCTCAGTGCGGCAGAACTGAAATCCCTCAGCGGTCCAGCCAACGATGCCAAGAGTCTAGCCGCTTTCGCTCAAACAAGAGCACTCAGTGCGCTGCAAACTTCCGTTGGGGCCCCGCTCAAGGTCTACACGAATGCTCTAACTGGAACGCCACGCCACATCCTCAGTCATTCAGCCTATCTGACGAAGGGTAAGTCTGCGCCCGCCGAATTTATCGCTCGCGAGTTCTTGAGGGAGTGGAAAGACGTATTCCGCTTCAGCGAGAATGATCTGAACAACTTGAAGATGAAGAGCCGTGCAACGGTGTCGGATATGGGGACGACGATTATCCTCTTTGGACAGGAAGTGGATGGAACACAAGTCTACAAAGGCCAGGTGCTGGTCAACGTCAACCGCGCCGGTCAAATCATCAATGCTGGTGGTGAGAGTTTTCCACAGTTAGTCGTCACAAATTCATTTGCACTCGCACCCGAGCAAGCTATCGCCAATGCGGCGGCCGCTCTCGGCGTCTCAAGCTTCGCACCGCAAAGGCTCGGTACAAAAAACGTCCCAAAAACTTTTGGCGATCTTCAGCCTGAATACGAACAGGGCCAAGAATTCAGTGGTGGCGGTGTATTTACGGATAACATCGTCGTTACGCGCACGGTCTTTCCGATGGGTGATACAGGTCGGGCGGCGTATAAATTTGTCCTGACTACGCCGCAATACTCCGGCATCATGTGGGAAAACATTGTAGACGCTCAAAGCGGAGAAGTTCTACGCCGGATCAGTCTCACCTCGTTCCAGGGCGGGGGTGGAATCGGATTGGGCAGACGCAGCACTTTCCGTCCCGACGTGCAGGACATGGTTGAGGCTTTCAATCTCGCGGGCACCGCGCGAGGCAAGGTCTTTGATGTGATGCCGACGGCGCTTTCCGGTCCCCTGGGGTTCGGCAGGTCCACCGGCCCGGGTGATGCTCCCGAGTATGCTCCCGATACGACTACCACCGGAAACGGTAGAGGCTTCAGGGAAGGCGCCGTCACCGGAAGAATCTCTACTCCCCTGATCTACACGATTCCTTTTGGGCAAGTGCAGCGTGGGATGCCCGATGCGCTCAATCCTACCGCGCAGTCTCCATTCGGATGGTTCTATCTGCCCACCGACACTGGTGGTGCTGAAATAAACGCCGGCAACGGCAATCGCACCACGACGCGAGCATTCGGTTACACGATGGCCGCAGAGGCCAAAACGCGGAATGCGACCGTCCCGGCTAACTCTCCAGCTGGCAGCGACGGCGACCAGCCTTTCTCCGCGACGTCCACTACATTGTCTGCTCCGGTCGTGCTGGCCGACGGCCGCAACTTAAACTCAGTTTTCCAGTCCAACTACACTGAAGGCAACAACGTAGTGTCTGCCGATGATCACCAGAACGACAATGAATCAACGCACGGAATTAAAGGTTTTTCAGCCACGCGTCAGTTCACCGCACCCCACTTTGATTTCATAAATAGCTATGAGTACGGCGGAGCAGACGCCACGGCAGTGGACCCTGCGGGGTTCCCAGCTAGTGTTGACCCGGATGTTTATCCTGCTACGGTAACTCTCTTCAACTCAATCAACATCCTCCACGATTATCTGTACAGTGTCGGCTTTACCGAAGCGACGTGGAATTTTCAACAGGACAATTTTGGTAGAGGCGGGGCAGGCGGAGACGCCGTCAGCGGTCAGGTCATGGATGGTTCGGGCGTCAACAACGCGAACTTCGGCACTCCGTCAGACGGAGGCTACCCGCGCATGCAGATGTTTCTTTGGACTGAAGCAGCCGTTAGGCGCGCGGACGGTGATTTTGACTTCGACGTGGTGGCCCATGAGTTCTATCACGGCGTATCGAACCGCTCCGTCGGCAAAGGTGAAACGGGTTGCCTGGGCGTCACTCTGGTCGGAGAGTCGGGCGGTCAAGGCGAAGGCTGGTCTGACACCATTGCCGAGTCGATGGCCGATGATGACACGACGGGCGATTACGTCACGGGACGATTTGATAACGGAATCCGCCGCATGCCGGCCACCAATTTCCGTTGGTCCTACGCCTCGATTAACCAACGGGGTCTGACGCGCCGCGACCGCCAGTTGCCGCCAGACATAGAGACCGGGGTAGGTACCGGCAACGTGCCCTTCGCGGTGCATCGCACGGGTGAAGTGTGGAGCGCAACCCTATGGGATATGCGCGAACTGATGATCATGAAACAAAAAGTAGGCGCGGCATTTCCTGGCGTCTTCTTCGACGGCGCGCGCAGATTGGGAAGCGGCACTAATTTCTACATCGGCCAGCGGCAGGTCCAATCAGTCGATGCGAATCATCCGATAGATTACCGAGCCGCGTTTAATAACAACGATCCAGCGGGAAATCAGCATCTCCCTGGATCGATCAAGCCGACCGAGGCTATTGTCCGGCCCGGGGAGATCGCCGCCGAACATAATGCTCTCGGACATCGCAATGGGCCAAAAGCTACAGCGGTACGCATTGGCGCCCGCCTTGCCGACACGCTGGTGTTGCGCGGGATGCAACTCTCTCCCTGCAATCCTTCGTACGTTGACTCGCGTGATTCGATCCTGCTAGCCGATCGAGAACTTACCGGCGGAGAAAACCAAGCCGTCATCTGGCGCGCATTTGCCAGCCACGGCATCGGGCTATTAGCCCAATCCACTTCCGGCGCCGGCGAAGATCCCGGTAGCCAATCCGCCCCAGCCGTGGTCGAAGACTTCAGCGTTCCAGCAGGCGTAACGCAATGTGAACAATTAGGACCGCTGGCAGCGCCCACTTTTGTTCTTTCCAACCTGGTGCCTAATGAGGTTAAAGTCACCATCACTCCGGCAGCCGGCGCTGCCACCTATATTATTTCGCGCGCCAGCAACGCCAACGGACCCTTTGCTCGCATCGCTGAGATTCCAGCCACACAAGTCACCTATGATGACAACAACTCCGGACAGGGCCTCGTGCTCGGACAGACTTATCATTACCAGGTGCGCGCCAGTCGCAACCCTGAATGTGTCTCTACTGCCAATACTCAAAGCATTACGATCGTGGTAGGTGTGGCGCTTGAGCCCGCGCCGCTATTCGCCGGTATCGATCTGGTCTCAGATCCGAAGGAAGGAGATCGCCTGATCTTGAGTTGGAAACCCGCCACTTCAACCAAGCCGACGGCCAACCTCGTTTACGATATTTATCGCGTGGATCATGTGAACCACAATCGCTTTTCACCGGCTACGGAGGAGCCGGATCCGACCTTCACGCCTTCAGAGTCTAACCGTATAGCCCAAGCCGTCACCGGCACATCCTTTATAAACTCTGGCTTAACGCTAAATCAGGTCTACTACTACATCGTGCAAGCTCGCGACACGACCAACAATAAGAAGGACACCAATAACGTCGGCAACACCGTAACGAAATGGAGTGCGCCGACTATCATTCCGGTAAAGAATAATCCGCCGTTCGCGCACGAGAATTTCGGCGCCACATCGGCGGACGCCCGCTTTGCACCGCCGTTGACTGAATCCGGCAATGATCCCAGAGAAGATCAGCCTGTCTGGCAACGTGTGACTGGAATAGACCTCGGCGGCGGCATCGTCGAATCCATGATGTATGCCCCGGATTTTGATCCAGGTTCCGATGGGGCGGCCAGTGACATATCAGCTGTAATTGGACCGCTTACACTGAGCCCGGAGTCCATCATGGATTTTGATCATTTCTTCCGCACGGAAGCCCATTTTGATGGCGGCGTGATGGAGATCGCCATTGGTGGCCCCAATTTCAACTCTACACCTTATCCCGACAACACCAGCACCTTCGATCTCGGTGACTACATGATTGAAGGCGGCTATAACGACAAGCTGAATGGCACGCTGGCGGGACCTGTTTTCTTGTCCCAGTTGCAGGGGCGGCGAGCCTTTACCGGCATCAAGAATTTGGATCATGTCCGGATCTCGTTGAAGAATTTTGCCGCGGGCGGCCAGCATAATCCGGCCGGATCGCCGGTGTTCATTCGTTTCCGTATGTCGTCGGACGCCGGCACGGGAGCGGGCGCCAGCAGCGGGTGGTACGTTGACAATCTGGTCATCAATAACATGGGAGTTGATGCGTCTCCGACGCCAACACCAACGCCAACGCCGACCCCCACACCAACAGTTTCGCCAACGCCGACTCCGTCACCGACTGTGACGCCGACGCCTACACCAACACCGACGCCTACACCAACGCCGACGCCGAATCCGTCGCCGACGCCTTTGCCGACTTCGATTGTGCAGTTCAGCTCAACCCTGTATGCCACGACGGAGGCGTGTTCACACGTGAACGTGCAAATAATTCGTTCCGGAACAACCAACGGACGAGTCACGGTTGATTTGCTGAGCAATGAGGGAACCGCCAAGCAGAAGGGCGACTACACCAACGCAGTCAGTCGTCTGACTTTTGAACCGGGCGTGACGCAGAAGGTCGTGCCGGTAATGACCTGCGAAGACTCCTACACCGAGGGTCCGGAGTCGTTCACGCTTACCTTGTCTAATCCGACAGGCGGGGCAACGCTGGGCGGCGCCGCCACTACGACGGTGCAGATAGCTGATGACCCCAGCGAGACGGCGGCGAATCCAATCGACGATCCGCGCATTTTCGCTTGCCAGCACTATCACGATTTCCTGGCCCGGCCATCCGATCCATCAGGTGAGGATTTCTGGACCAATGAAACAGCAAGCTGCGGCTCCGATGCCGGCTGTATTGATGGAAAACGCGTCCATGTGTCGGCGGCCTTCTTCTTTTCGATCGAATTTCAACAGACTGGTTACTTTGTAATCCGCGCGCAGAAGTCTGCCTTCGGAAGCGCAAAGAGTAATCCGCGCTACGCCGTCTTCCTGAGTGACCAGCGGCAAATCGGCGATGGGGTGGTTATCGGACAACCCGGCGCCGACCAACTGCTGGAACAAAACAAACAGAAGTATCTCGATGAATTTGTTTCGCGAGCCGATTTCGTTACCCAGTTTCCACAAGGCTCGACCGCCGCGTTTTATGTAGACAAGCTTTTCACTAACACTGGCGCGACGCCGACGACCGCGGAAAGAAACGCTGCAATCGCAGCCTACGGCAGCGGGAATCAAGCAGGGCGAATAGCAGCATTCCGAAGTGTCGTGGAAAGCAATGCAGTCTTCCAGACGCTCTACAACCCGGCCTTCGTGTTGGCGCAGTATTACGGATATCTCCGGCGTAATCCTGATGATGCCCCGGACAACAATTTCTCCGGCTACGATTTCTGGCTCAACAAGCTGGAGCAGTTTACGTTGCCAGGCGAAGACGTCAGAGACGAAGTGGTGGCGTTCCGAAGGGTGGCGAGAGCCGAGATGGTTCGGTCGTTCCTTGTGTCCGTTGAATATCGCCAGCGCTTTGGCGGAAATCCGGCGGGGAATCAGCAATCGAAGCAAGACGAAGCACCCGCGGTAGCGAGCAGGCTTCCGGATGTTCGGGGAGCGTTGCGGCAGGTCGCGTTGCAATTCTTAAACGTGGTTTCTTCGTCCTGACAACAGAGATTGAGTTGCGTCACCGAGTTGTTTGCTCCGGTGGCTCACCAATAGAAATTGAGCGCGACTATGTCGTGTTACGTCAACGCCATTACCCCGTAATTGGCTGACGGCAGGAAAGAATATGATGTCAAAAAATTTGATTCGAGTCGCTCTCCTTTGTTCCGTCACACTCTTCGCAGTCGTTCTTAGTCTGTTTGTTACTTCAGCGCAGATTAATCAGGACGAGATAACGGTGCGCTCAACGGCCCAAGCCGCTGACCCGGCGGCGAATGCGGTGCTGGCAACGTTGCGCGGAATTAGCCAGGCACCAATAGAAACGCATGTCGCTGTCCAGACCGGCTATTACAGCTTTGTGCGTGCAGAACGAGGGGCAGTACTTTCCCGCGATAATGCCGCCGACAGTCCTGAAGCGCGGGCCTTCGCTTTCGTAGGTTCCTATGGCGGGCTGTTTGGAATGAGTGAGGCTGATCGCGAATTTCATGCGAATCAAAGCATCGCCTTTAAAGCCGGGTCGAATCGAACCAGGATGGTAGCGCCGGGGAGTGACTTGCGGGTGGCCCGAGTGGAACGCGATACGATCGGCAGTATCCACGTGCGCCTGGATCAGTTTCACCAGGGTCTGGAAGTTTTCGGCGCTCAATTAGTCGTCCACATGAACGACAGCGGGATCACTGCAATCAACGGCGCCTTTGTGCCGCATATTGTTGTCAACACTGCACCTGGAGTTGATGAGAGCAAGGCGCGACAAATCGCGATCGCTGCTGTGAACAAGAGGTCTAAAGCAAGCTTGAAGGTGAATAAAACTGAACTGGCCATTTATCGCCTCGGACTTCTGGAAGGCTACAAAGGTGACAGTGTCCTGGCTTATTCCGTGGAGGTGTCCGGCCCTCAAACCCGCGAGCAGATATGGATCAATGCACATACCGGCACCGTCATTATTCGGATACCACTGCTGCAAGACGCATTACACCGCATCGTTTATTCGCCGTCATATGACCCGGCAAATCCCAATAGTAATAAAGTGAAGGAAGAGGGCGATCTCACGCCGACACTGCCACCGCCGGCCGATCCGGTTAATAATCTTTTCCATTACACCGGACAGACCTATAACATTTTCCGCTCAGCTTTCGGCCGCGATTCGTATGACGGCATCGGCACCGCTCCCCAGCGCACCGTGCTCCTCGCCAACGAACAATGTCCCAACGCCTACTGGGACGGGCAAGCCACCAACTACTGCCCCGACTTTGATAAAGACGACATCGTGTCTCACGAATGGGGGCATGCCTATACGCAGTACACGCACAACCTGATCTATGCCTACCAGTCAGGTGCGCTAAACGAATCCTATTCAGATATCTTCGGTGAAACGCTCGATCTCCATAACGGCGCGGATGGGACGGGCGGCGCGAACAACGCCCAGCCGACGACCTACACTCTTGCAAACGGCCAGTATGCTCCTTCGGGCGGCGGGGTGCGCTGGAGAGTGGGCGAAGATGTGCAGGGGCTGAGTCAGCCGGCGGCCCTGGGGATCCTGCGTGATATGTGGTTTCCGCCCGCGTTTGGAGATCCCGACAAGACCTCCGCAGCGAATTATCACTGCGACGCGGGTGACGGCGGCGGGGTGCACACAAACTCCGGCGTGCCGAATCATGCTTTCACCATGCTGGTCGATGGAAAGATCTTCAACGGAGTAACTGTAGAGGCAATTGGATTCACCCGCGCTCTACATATCTACTACCGCGCGATGACCGTCTACCAGACGCGCACCACTAATTTTGCCGAGCATGAGCAAGCGTTGCAGGCTTCGTGTCGTGATTTGATCGGGCAACCCCTTAATAATTTCTCTACTAGTTCAGCGACCGGCACGAATTCGGGACAGACCATCAGCACCGGTACCTGCCAACAGGTAGCTAATGCTACGGCCGCAGTTGAGATGAGCAAGGACGTATTTGTCCAATGCAATTTCCAGAAGATTCTCGACCCGAATACACCTGCGGATTGCAACGGTGCCAACACAATTTTTGCCGAAGACTGGGAGACGGGAATGGACGGATGGGCAGTCGGTAATCAGGGCGTGACTGCTGACTGGCCTGGAACGAACTGGACTCTGAAGTCGTCTGACTTGCCGCCGAACCTCGACGGCACGGCTCACAACGGCACAGCCGCATTCGCCATCAACCCACCAATCGGCGAGCCAAACGGCGGCACTTGTCAGCCCGGCGGAGACGTTAGCGGACATTTCTGGATGGACACGCCTCAGATCACCGTACCTGCGGGCGCCTCCGACTTGAAGCTGAAGTTCGACCACTTTGTACAGACGGAACTAGAGTTTGACGGCGGCAATCTCAAGATCAGTGTTAATGGCGGCGCGTTCACCCTGGTGCCGCAGAACGCCTACGTCTTCAACGCTCCCAATGCCCCACTGGCCAGCGCGGCAGACGGCAACACGAATCCACTTGCGGGCGAACAGGCCTGGCAGGGCACCAACGAAGGTGAGTTGGTCGGCTCATGGGGGACAACAATTGTTGATCTGTCGGGCCTGACCAATCCAGGCGACACATTCAAAATCCGTTTTGACTTCGGGCAGGACGGCTGCAATGGCAATCTTGGCTGGGTTGTCGATACAGTGCGGGTCTTCAACTGCCCGGTGTTCGGTGCACCGGTACTCTCAGCCGGAGCTGATTACGAGAACCCGGATACGAACGGAAGTTTCACGTTGAACTGGAGCCGTCCCGCCGGCGCGACCGGACCTGACACGTTGCAGGAGTCGACCAGTTGCGGACCAATCTTCTCCGATGATGCCTCGGAGCCGCTTACGGCAGGAGACAATTCGAAGTGGGACGGCACGCCTCAATGGACCACGCAAGTAAATCCAACGGACACGAGCAGCGCTTATTACGTTCCGGACGGAATTTCGCAGGACGACGCTCTCGTGATGAAGAATGCAGTCGCAATTCCGGCGGGCTCGTCGTCAACGCTGACATTTACCACCAGGCAGGGACTCGAGGACGGCTTCGACTTCGGCCGCGTTGAGGTGAGCGCTAACGGGGGCAGCTTTGTCGAGGTCGCCAACTACACCGGACCCGCGGGTCTGACTCCGGCGGATGTTTTCTCGGGGGCGCGTTCCATTAACCTTTCACAGTTTGCCGGCCAGTCAATCAAGATCCGCTTCCGCGTGACCAGCGATCCCTTCAGCGTGGGGCAGCCGGCGGGCTGGTACATCGACAACATCGCGATAACGGCCTCTGCATTTTCAACTATTGCCACTACCAGCGGCACTTCTCAAACTCTGGCGCGGCCGATCGGGACTTACTGCTACCGCGTCCGCACTACGTTTACGGTTAATTCGCAGGCGGTAGACAGCGAGTACAGCAATGTTCAAAACATAACTGTCGCTTCAAGTTCGGCAACCCCGACACCGACACCGACACCGACACCAACTCCGTCACCCAGTCCGTCGCCTACTGCATCGCCGTCACCTTCGCCGTCACCGTCGCCGTCGCCGACTCCGACGCCTAGCCTGATTCAGTTCAGCTCCGCGGTGATTCCGAGCGTGGAGGAATGCACGCAGGTAATCGTTCAGGTTGTCCGCACTGGTCCGACGAGCGTTCGCGCAACGGTTGATGTGAACAGTAGTGACGGCTCGGCCAGACAAAAGGGCGATTACACCTTCATCGCGGACACCGTGGTATTCGAGGCCGGAGAGACACAAAAAGATCTTTCCGTGCTTATTAGCGAAGACGCTTACGTGGAGGGGACCGAGTCGTTCACGTTGGTGCTTTCGAACCCAACCGGCGCCGCACTTGGGGCGACCTCAACAACTACTGTCGAGATCGCTGACGACTCGCCAGAGTCCGCCACGAACCCGATAGACGTGCCGCGCACGTTCGTCGGCCAGCATTATCATGACTTCCTTAATCGCGAGGCTGATGACGCGGGTGAGAATTTTTGGACTGAACAGATTGAGTCTTGCGGAACCAGTGCAGGATGCATTGACCAGAAGCGAGTCAACGTGTCTGCGGCCTTCTTCCTCTCGATAGAGTTTCAACAGACGGGTTACCTGGTAATTCGCGCTCATAAGGCTGCGTTTGGGTCAGCGAAATCGAATCCGCGTTATGCAGTGCTTCTAAAGGATCAGCGAGCCATAGGAGACGGCGTAGTTGTTCACGCACCGGGTTGGGAGGCGAAGCTGGCTGCGAACATTCAACGTTACCTCGAGGATTTTGTGTCGCGAGCAGAGTTTAACTCGCAATTTCCCGCGGGTATGTCGCCTGACGCGTTCGTCGGCAAGTTGTTTACTAACGCGGGTGCTAATCCAACCGAAGCCGAACGGGCGGCGGCGATCAATGCATACGGTGGCGGCGACAGGACCGGTAGAGTGGAGGCACTGAAATCAGTCGTCCAGAGCGGCTCAGTCTTCAACGCTCTCTACAATCCGGCATTCGTCCTGATGCAATACTACGGTTACTTGCGCAGAAATCCTGATGACGCACCAGACAACAACTTTAGTGGTTACGATTTCTGGCTTAACAAGCTGAATTCGTTTACCCAACCAGGAGAGGATGCGCGCGACGAAGCGGTGGCGTTTAGACGGGTCCAACGCGCTGAGATGGTTCGGTCGTTCCTGATCTCTGATGAGTATCGCCGGCGGTTTCACGGGAATCCCGCTGGGAATCAGCAATCAACCCAGGATGAAACGCCCGTTGCCGCCAGCCGGAGTCAAGGTGTGTGGCGACAGATCGCCTTGCAGTTGATAGGCGTGGCGACCTCAACCGGTTGAAGTGGAATATCGTTCAAGTTTGAAGGGGTTTTGAAATGACAAATCAGGTCGAAGGTCTAATCAGCCGAAAATCAAGAGCTCTCATTGTCACTTTGGCGCTTATGGTCGTGGTTGCAACTCCAGTGGCGGCGGCTGGTCGAAGTCTTCAGGACAACGTCATGGGTCTGCGCCTCGGCATGAGCAGAGAGAATGTACATCGGCGCCTGCAGAAGATTGCAACGCTGGAAAGAGAAGAGCGTGGCCGGCAGGAGGTTTGGAGTCTGGCGCGCGAGCCTCGATTCGCTTCGGTCCTTGTTGGTTTCGACGGCAACTTCAAAGTGCGCTACGTGACGGCCATTGCCCGCGACGGCGGTCCCCGCATGCGCTACAGCGAACTCGCTCCTATCAAAGACGCACACGCTGAAAACGCCCAGGGTGCTTACACGCGGTACACGTGGGAAGCTAAGCCCGGCCGCAAGAGCGCGGGCTACTTTCTCATCGCCGAAGGGCGTGACCCGGAGTATCTCAAGTCTTTTTCGATAAAACGACACAACTAACTACCGTGACGCGGCACAAGGAAGAATGGTCTCCCACAAGCAAGAAAGGTTGAAGCAATGAAAAGCCCTACTCAATTACGTCAATTATCGCAAGCTCGCATTTACGTCGTCCTGATTGGCCTCGTTGTGTTTGTAACGATAGGCTATATCGCCTTCGCATTTAATACAGTCACGGCTGCTAACCCCACGTCGGGCGCGCTCAGCCCGACGCTCGGCGCCACGCTGGCCTGGGTGGGAAACGCGACCGGCGGCACCCATCCCAACAATAACGTTCCGGGGAGCGACCACGACGACCTTTGCGAGGAAGGGGTCAATTGCGACACTTACACCTTGACTGTTTCAGGCAACCCAAGTGACTGGGCGGGCAAGACGATAGACATCAAAGTCGAGTTTGATCTGCCGTCCAGCGACTATGACCTTTTTGTTCACAAAGGTTCGAACGCCGGCATAGAAGTCGGAAACTCCGGAAACAACCCTGGGCAGCCAGAACAGGCGATTATTAGCCCGGCAGATCTCGGAACCGGCATTTACACGGTTCACGTCGTTTATTTCGCCGCTACCGCCGGAGATCCCTACCGCGGCAGTGCAAGAGTCATCGCGGGCGACACGGGCTCCGGCACTCCGACACCGACGCCAACACCTTCGTCTACCCCTGCTTCCTGTGCCCCGCCGGGCACGGAAGTGACCACCGACCCAGCAGGAGACCAAACCGGTGCGCCGGAGAACCAGCAATTGGACATCGTTAAGGTTTCCATAGCTGAGCCTGCGAGTGTCCCGACCGAAGAGAAACTCGCGTTTTCGATTGATGTTGCAGACCTCTCCAGCATTCCTCCGAATGGAACCTGGCGGGCGCAGTTCGTTACGCCCGGAATGGCGGCGCCGACCACTTATTATTATGCAAGCGCAGAGTCTGACGTGGCGGGTGTTGTGACCTTCAATTACGGGCGCATCGAAGGAACTTCAGTGGCGGATAGTTTCCCTGCCGAGGGCTCGGTTGATACGGCCAACAAGCGGTTCATTATCATTGTCCCGCGCAGCGGCGTCGGCAATCCGCAACCCGGCCAGAACCTCACGGATGTTCACGCCCGCACGCAGCTCCTCATAGGTGTGGTCGGCACAGGCGTTCTAGCGCAAATTGACACCACGCGCATCGCTACCAATTTGAAGATTTACTCGCTGCGTGGTAACGCTGAATGTAGTAGCTCGACACCGACACCGACGCCCTCACCAGGGGCTTCCCCCTCACCGTCCGTGGAACCGACTCCTGTTCCAGGCGCGCCGAACTACGCCAATTATCACGCGCCGCAAGGTATGGGTGACAACGCCGGCGAGCCCACTCTCGGAGCAAACTGGGCCTCCAGGAAGATCATGTACATCGCCGGACTCCAGGTGCTGCGCGTCAGTTTCAATGATTGTTTCTCGCCGTCTCAAGCATTGTGGGAAACGACGAACCAGGTAATCTCAAACGTGAATACCCTGGATCCAATCCTCTTTACCGACAACGACACCAGTACAGGCTTCCGTACCAACCGCACGTTCGTTTCGCAGCTCGCGGCGGCCGATGGTTCCAGCCTATTCGAGTTTACCGACGATGACGGCGAGAGTTATCTCCAGGGTGCAAAGGGTTCCGGGGTCGGCTCGGGCGTCGATCACCAAACAGTTGGTGGCGGCCCGTACGCAAAAAATCCGGATGGTTCGTACAAGGGCGGAGCTCCTGGCCCACTCACTGCTTATCCAAACGCGGTCTATTACGCTTCGCAGCAAATCGGCTATGCGAACCTTGCCCGCAGCGATGATGGCGGACTCAACTTCGGTCCTGCCATCCCCATGTATGATCTAACCGCCTGCGGGGGCTTGCATGGACACGTCAAGGTTGCACCCGATGGCACGATCTACGTGCCGAATAAAGGCTGTGGCGGAAAGCAGGCTGTCGCCGTCTCCGAAGACAATGGCCTGACCTTCGTAGTTCGCAAAATCCCAGCAAGCAGCACCGGCAGAACTGACCCGTCTCTGGGTATCGGGAAGCCTGACGCAGTCACTGGCATCAGCCCGATTTACTTCGGATATGCCAATGGCGACGGGCGTCCGCGGATCGCGGTTTCCCGCGATCGCGGTCTGACATGGACCAATGACCAGAATGTTGGCTCGGTTCACAATACGCGCAGCACTGTCTTTCCGGCCGTGGTTGCTGGTGATGGCGATCGCGCTGCGTTCTTCTACCTGGGCAGCTCAACCGTAGGAGGCACCGATGACGATGCCCAGGGCAACGCTCCCAATACGGCACAAGGCTATGCCGGCACCTGGTATGGTTACATTTCCACGACCTACGATGGCGGTGTGACGTGGCTCACGACCAATGCAACACCCAAAGATCCGGTCCAGCGTGGCGTCGTATGCACCAATGGAACCACCTGTCCGGCTGGCACTCGCAACCTGCTGGATTTTAACGATGTAACTATGGACGAGAAGGGTCGCGTGCTCGCAGCTTACGCCGATGGTTGCCTTACTAAGGACTGTATCGATGGCAAGGATAAGAACAGCGACGGCGCCGTTAACCGATGGGACAATGATGGCACAGATAAGGCAGTTATCATTCGCCAATCCGGAGGCCGAACTTTGCTTGCCGCGTTTGATGTAACCGGCACCAGGCCACCTGCTCCACCGCTCACCTCGGCTTTCTTCGACCCGGACAGGGATAGCGTAATTCTCAACTGGGAAACGCCGGATAGCGAAGCGCCGATCACCGCCTACAAGATTTACCGGACGCGCGCCACTGTGGAGTCTCTGATCGCTACCGTTGGCGCAGACGTCCACACATACGAGGACACGGACGGTACGCCTGACGACCGCTATCGCGTGGCAGCAGTTAGCGGCGCTGGCGAAAGCTCAGCCGCCTGCGGCACGATCGCGCCAATAGTCTTGCAGTCTCCCTGTGGTGTTCCTGGCAAACTCGTCATCGTGGACAATGCCGACGACGCGCCTAACACGCCGGCCGCCCCTGAAGTAGACATCAAGTCAGTTTACATAGCCGAACCGCCGCAACCCGACAGCGTGGGACGGTTGGTCTTTACGATGAATGTCGGAGCCTCAACTACCGGGCAAGCTCCGGCCAGCAGCCAGTGGTACATCATTTTCAACCGACAGGCCCCAGATGCTGATTTCGATCGCCTGTGGGTCGGAATGAAAACCGATGCGGCGGGCGTGGTGAGATTTGAATACGGCAAATTTGGAGTGCCCTTGCCTCTGCCTAGCGTGCCAAATCCCAATGCCAACACGGCCGTGAAGGTCGGTGACGCCGATGCCGGAAGTTACAACCCGGGTTCGGGAGTGATTACGATTACGGTCGCACTCAGCAAGCTGGAAAACCTGCAGATAGGTAATAACCTCAGTGCGTTGAACGCCAGGACCTTCCTGAGCCAACCTGACACTGGACCAAAGTCGCAGCGCACTGCGGCCGACATCACCGGTGAAGGCAGTTACATTGTTGCCGGTACGGCTGCGTGTCCGACTACAACACCGACGCCGACGCCCACACCGACACCGACACCGAGTGCGTCACCAACCCCGACACCAGACGCATCACCGACACCGACACCGAGTGCGTCACCGACACCGACACCAGACGCATCGCCGACACCTACGCCGAGTGCGTCACCAACACCGACACCAGACGCATCGCCGACGCCGACACCAAGTGCGTCGCCGACGCCAACACCGAGCGCATCGCCGACGCCAACACCGAGCGCATCGCCGACGCCGACACCAAGTGCGTCGCCGACACCGACTCCAGGTGCAACACCCACAAACGTACAATTCAGTACCGCATCTTATGCCGTTACCGAATCCTGCACGACAACCAGCATCACAATTACACGTAGTGGCGAAGTCAATGGAACCACAACCGTGAAATACAGCATTGAAAATGGTACGGCGACCCAGCGAGGAGACTTCATCTTCGCATTCGGAAATCTGACCTTCGCCGCGGGCGAAACGAGCAAGTCGTTCCCCGTTTTGATTAACGACGATGCTTACGCCGAAGGAACTGAAGTGGCAACGCTTCGTTTCAACGTCCTCAGCGGATTAGGCATGGGTAATCAGGGGACGGCGAACCTGACGATCAACGACAATGAAACTGTCGACAACCCTGCGAATACAATTGACAACACCGCTAACTTCGTCTGCCAGCACTATCACGACTTCCTAAATCGCGCCCCAGACTCCAACGGGCAGCTCTTCTGGGAGGGGGAGATCGATATGTGCGGCAATAATGCCGCCTGCATCGACAATCGCCGGCAGAATGTTTCGGCTGCTTTCTTCCTGTCGATTGAGTTTCAGCAAACCGGTTACGTCGTGTTTCGTCACTATCGCGCGTCATTCGCCGAAAGTGCCGGGCGACCGAGAGCCCTGCCGCGCTATGCCGAATTCCTGCGCGACACGCAGGAGATTCAACGAGGCATTATTGTCGGCCAGGGAAATTGGCAGGCGCAGCTGGAAACGAACCGGCAAAACTTTACGAGAAGTTGGGTGCAACGAGCCGACTTCATCGCTGAGTTTCCGCTCAGCATGACGCCCGATGCTTTCATCGAACAGTTGTTCGCGCGTTCCGAAGTTACGCCGACAACAGCCGAGCGTGACGCGGCTCGGGCTGCTTACGATGGCGGCGGAGATGTGCCGGACAAACGCGCCCGGGCGTTGCGGTCCGCTGTCGACAGTGGATCGGTTTACAACAAACAGTACAACGCGTCCTTCGTGTTGATGCAATACTTCGGATACCTCCGAAGAAATCCCAATGGTGCACCTGACAACGACTTCTCCGGGTACGATTTCTGGCTGAACAAAGTGAACCAGTTTAGCGTGGCCGGCGAAGACGTGCGCGACGACCAGGTTGCGGCTCTGCGGGTGAAACGCGCTGAGATGGTCCGCGCCTTCATCATTTCGGATGAGTATCGCGGCAGATTTGGAGGGCATCCGTCCCGCGGCACCGATCAGAATCCGACCCAGACGGCAATCCTCGGAGAGTTTTCGGACGGAAAGGAGCCAGGATTTAGTCCGCTCCGCTGGCTCTGGAGCGCGCTCTTCGAACGAGGTGCCTCCGGCTGAAGGCTGACCCCAGGTTCAACTCAAGGTTCAGAACCGCCTGCGATAGCGAGAAGGCCCGGCTGGTGGCTCCCACAACCAGCCGCCGCTCGCACGTGGGCGGTTCTGACCAGATATCGCGCCTCGACTCTCTCCGTCGCTCCAAATCTTAAGCACAATTTCTAACTTTGCTGTCTGCATCACTAAAGCGCGCTAACCTCAAGTTTTGGTTGACATTCTAAGCATCGCACACTTATATTGTCACACCCGTGCGCGCCTTCCGTGACTCTGGCTTTTGGGATCCAGGGAACGGTCAAATGCAGACGAATCACGCATGTTCAAACTGAAACGCCTCGAGATTACCGGTTTCAAATCCTTCGCGGACTACACAGAAATTCTCTTCACAGGTGATGGAATTACTGCCATTGTCGGGCCAAATGGCTGCGGCAAGAGCAATGTCGCGGATGCAATTGCCTGGGTTCTTGGCGAACAAAGGGTGAAGCATCTGCGCGGCGGCGCCATGCAGGATGTCATTTTTCAGGGTTCGCGCAACCGCAAACCGAGCGGCATGGCCGAAGTGGTCATGCACATGGTTCGCGACGAGGTGGAAGCTAGCGAGCCGGATATTGAAGATATTGATTCGACACTCGAAGCCATTGACGACAATGTAATCGATATTGACGCAGTAGAAGCCAGAACCGGGAGCGAACCGGGGTCCCCAGTCGGGCAGCCCGGCGGGGGGGGTAGCGACCGGGTGACTTCTGAAACGTCAGTTGATGCGCCGACATCAGGTGAGGTGAGCACGCTCGAAGCCGCCGGCGGCGTTCCTGGTGAGCCCGCAGAACTCGCTGAAGTCGCCATTGAAAAATCGGCCGCACCAAAAGCTCATCATAAACGTCACTGGCGTCGCCGCAATCTCGCCCTCGAGTTTGCACCGGGCGAAGCCGTTTCAGTCACCCGGCGTCTTTATCGTTCAGGCGAGAGCGAATATCTGCTCAACGACCGACCCTGTCGCCTGCGCGACATTCAGGATCTGTTCTCGGGCACCGGACTGGCTGGCGGCCACTACGCCATCATCGAGCAGGGCCGCATCGGACAAATTCTTTCAGCTAAGCCGATGGACCGTCGCACCATCATCGAAGAAGCGGCCGGCATTACGAAGTTTCGTGTGCGCCAGCGCGCCACCGAAGCCCGTTTAGACTCAGCGCGCTCAAACCTTTCCCGCATCTCCGACATAATTTCTGAAATCGATCGCCAGGTGAACAGCCTGCGACGCCAGGCAGCCAAGGCGCGCCGGTATCGTGTGTCGCGCGAAGAGTTGCGCGAGTTGTTGCGCCACGTCTATGTCGCTGAAGATCAAAAGCTCAATCAGCTTCTGACCGAAACCGAGACGAAGCTAAACGAAGCCAGCGCTCTCGAAAGAAGCGTGGCTGAAGAATTAACCAAGCAGGAAGAATCGGCGCGGAGCGCGACGCAGGAAGCGCGAAAAATCGAAAATGACCTCGCCGAGGCGAGAGCGGCCGCGGCTGAAGCGGTGCTCCAACGAGATCGCCAGGCGCGCGAGCTACAGTATCAGGAAGAGCAGGTTGTTTCACTCGACCACCGCAAGACGGACGTGGGCGCGGAGATCGATGCCTTGTCCGAACGTCTGGTCCTGGTGGAAGCCGAGTGTAAGCGTTTACAGGAAGACGATGGACGCCTCAGAAGCGAAGCGGATCTAAGTGCCGCGAGTTTGCGTACGGCAGAAGAGTCGTATGCTGCAAAGCTGGCGATTGCTTCGTTGGCGGAAGCTGAAATAGAAAGCGCGCGCGCTGATCTTCTTAATCACACTGCAGTGGCTGAGCGACTGCGCGAGATTGCGCGACAATTAGAAGGCACTCTTGAACGACTTGCGGTTCAGGCGGATGGCCTGTCACACGAAGGCGAACGCGCCGCCACGCAGCATGCCGAACGCGAAGCTGAAGCGAATGCCTTTGGCCAGGAAATCGATACGGCGCGAGAACGTATTTCCACTCTAAACGCCGAGCGTGAACAAGCGGTCCACGCTGTGGTCCAGGGTCATGAGGCGGTCAGCGATACCGATGCCGAGCTGACGCGCGTGCGTGACGAATTCTCCCGTACAAAGCATCGCCTGGAGAGCTTGCAGGAGCTCGACGAGCGCCGTGCTTATTATTCTTCAGCGGTGCAGATGATGTATGCCGCCGATGGGCCACCGCGAGATTTTCATGTGATTGGCACGCTCGCCGATGCCCTCAACGTCGAAGCCAAGTGGGAGCGGGCAGTTGAAGGGGTGCTGGGCGCTTCGTTGCAGTCGATAGTGGTGCCGACTCCTGACGATGCAGTGCGCGCGTCACGCTGGCTACGCGAGCATAATGGCGGTCGCGCAAGTTTCCTGGTGGCCGGACTTCACGGCGGCAGTGACGAAATCAACACCCTGGCCTGCAAAGTTGAAGAGCGTCCTGCCCTCTCGATTTCCTTCGCCGGCGAAGAAATTTCAGAGAACCTGAGAATTTCCGATCTGCTGGGAGCGCCGCGCGAGCTGGTGGCGGTTTTGCAGCGCACCCTTCCGGGGAAGATGAACGCACGGCTCGCGGCGAATCTCGACGACGCGATGTCCAGATCGTTAGCGACCGGCGAAGTTTTCGTTACTTTGAATGGCGACTGGGTTGCCAGCGGGCAATTCGTTAGCGCCGGCGACGCCCGATCGCTCGAAGAAGGCGCCAGCCTGCTGGCGTTCAAACGAGAGTTGCGTGAGCTGGAGACGCGGGCTGAGGCATTGCGATCGGAGTCGGTTGCGGCGGAGGCGTCGGCCAGGCATGCAAGCGCGCGTTTAGTTGAACTTGAAGACGCAGTCGTATTTTTAAACGAAGCTATCGGACGCGAAGAGCGTGAAGCCATGACCCGGGAGCTGACAGCGTCCGGACTGGCCCACGAGATCGAGCGTGCCGAACGCCACATGCGGGTAGTGTCGGAAGACGCCGCGCGCGTGGAAAAGGAACGTGCCGAGGTTGACCGGAGGCGCACTACGGCGATCACTGATGCAGAAGCTGCCGAAGCCGCGCGGAGATCTTCCTCAGACGCTGTGGCCTCGACCAGCGTGATATTGGCAGAGACTCGTCGAGCTGCCGAAGCGGAAAGCGAAGAATTGGCAGGCCAGCGTGCTTCCGCGGCCGCGGCGGCTGAACGAAGGCGCAGCACCGCCGGCGAGCTTCGACGGATGGAATCCGAATACGCCGACCTCGCTGCGCGCGTTGAACGTCATCGCATGGAAATTGTCGAGATGACGGAGCGTATCGAGATTTTGCAGGAGTCAATTAACGACCTGGGATTCCGTGCCAGCACCGTTGAAGAAGAACGTGCTCGCGAGGAGCAGGAAATTGCGGGTCTGACGCTCCAGCTCGAAGACGCACGGCAGCAGGCAGACGCGCTGGCAATCAGGCTCTCCGAACTTAACAAGCATGCGGCGGAAGTTCGCGACCTGCGTGCTGCAATTGAAGTGCAGCGCGCCGAAGCACAGGCTCGGCTGACCTTCGTTCGCGAAAACTGCGCCGCCGAGCTCAATCAGTCGCTCGAAGATCTGGCGCGTGAACAACCGATTGAAGAAGGATTCGACCTCGAGTCGTCCCACACCCGCGTCGAGGAATTGCGCGCGCGTATCGAAGGCTTTGGCGCAGTCAACATGATGGCGCTCGAAGAGCTCTCCGAGTCGGAAGAACGCCTGCTGTTTCTCAGCACTCAGCGCCAGGACATCATTGACAGCATTAGTTCAACGGAAGAAGCGTTGCGCGAAATCAAGCGCCGCTCGCGCGACCGTTTCCGTCATGCCTTCGATCAGATCAACAAGAACTTTGGCGAGCTTTTCCAGGAGCTCTTTGGCGGCGGCAAAGGCGAGATGAGCTTGATAGAGGCAGACGATGTGCTTGAGTCAGGCATCGACGTGATTGCGCAGCCTCCGGGCAAGCGTCTGCAGAATGTGCTACTGCTGTCCGGCGGCGAGAAAGCCATGGCCGCGCTCGCGCTGATTCTGGGAATTTTCCATTATCGTCCGTCGCCCTTCTGTCTGCTTGACGAAGTGGACGCGCCGCTTGATGAAGCAAACGTGGGAAGATTCACGGAAAAGATTGTGCAGATGTCGACCGACACGCAGTTCATCGTTATTACTCACAACAAACGTACGATGGAACAGGCCCGCGCCCTCTATGGCGTGACCATGGAAGAGGTGGGCGTTTCGAAGCTCGTCTCCGTAAAATTCGAATAACTCGCCGCGGATTTCCGCGGCTAAACGCGGATCAGAACCATTAGCCGGCGCCACAGATTCTCACGGATAAACACAGATCAAGAAAACACTTTGCCGTAAGTTCTGATCCGTATTCTATTTTGTGGTGTTTATTTTTTTGATTTGTTGTTTTTTTATTTTGTAAGTTCAGTGCCAATCCGTGTGTATCTGTGGCTGTTTGATCTCATCCGCGTTTGTCCGCGAAAATCCGCGGCTATTCCCCCCGTTTAATTCCCTTCAGCGTTTCTTTCCCCTAGAATACGCATCACAGACTCGCAAGTGAAAATACCGGCGTTCAAACATCTCAAGTCGATCTCCGCTGCGTTCGTTCTATTGGGCGCGGCGGTTTTTGGTGTTGCTCAACAGCCCACCGGAACCAAACACAACCCTCGTCCCGCAGTTGCGAGCCCTACTCCGACGCCGGCGCCGGTCAATCCGGAAAGTAAGAAGGCAGATTCAGCAAAGTTCACCTACGAATTTAACCAGCCCGAGTTTTATGTGCGCCGCATCACGATTGAGCACGACGCCGAGGGGCGTGGCCGAATCACTTTCGAGCGGATGCGACAAGACACGCCTATTGTGGAGCCTCTGGAATTCACCGCGACGACGCTTGAGCGCCTGTCCGGGTTATGGCGAAGCCTGAATTTTCTTGAGTCGACGGAAGACTATCAATCAGAAAAGCAGTTTCCTCACCTCGGCACGATGCGTGTGACCATGGACCAGGAAGGGAAGAAGCGTACGGCGGAGTTCAACTGGAGTAAAAATAAGGATGCATTTGATTTAGTCACCGAATACCGACGCATCGCCGACCAGGCGATTTTGGTGTTTGATATTTCCGTGGCTCGCGAGACGCAACCGCTCAACGGTCCCAAGCTGATGGAAGAGATCGAACAACAGCTCAAACGCAATGGTCTAACAGATCCGAAACAACTGCTGCCCCTACTGCGAGATATCACCAGCGACGAACACCTTCCACTCATCGCCCGCAACCACGCCGCGCGCTTGATCAAGAAGATTGATAAGTGAAGTTACTGGTTTCTGATCGCGATTTTCTTTCGGCGTTCACTATCCTCGCCGGATTTCGCTGGCGAGACTTATCCTCGTTAGCTCGTGGCGAACGCTAGCTGCCCTTTTATCACCCCGCACGTTTGCTTAAGTCTCCCAGCCAGGTGTGGCCTAGCTCTAGACAAGTCTGGAAATGAGGTACAGGATTGATGTTGATTTGTGCTTGCGGTTGTATTTAATCAGAGGCCGTGTCACCAAATTCAAACAGTACCCCACATCACCCTTGAGCCATGTCTATTTTGACAACGTTAGGATCCACGTTGAATGAAATGCGCTAGACATTTAAAGGCGAAATTTCCATCACTCAGTGCGTGCTCCGCTATGTTGTTTTGCTTTGCGTGGTTGACGCTTGCCGCGGGCACGTGGCCTGTCGAACATTCTTCGATCCCGTTTGCAATGGACACCCAACAAAGGGCGAAAACTCCCAAGCGTAAGCCTGACCACCGCAACTCCCAGTTGTTTGGACTGGGCTTTCTACCCGAGCGGTCTTTTAATTCAATTACCAACTACCTAGCCAGGGTACCTAAACGCGGACCAGTTGTAGACAGGGCTTTTAGAGAGCTTATTGCTAGGGCGGAAGCGCATGGCTCCGTGCGCGTGATTGTAGGGCTCAACGTGCCCTTTGAAATTGAGACCAAGTCAACCAACTCGCCGACTCTTCGTAAGCAGCGCCAACTTATTCGGGAATCTCAGGACTATCTTCTTTCGCGATTACCGGGCCCTACCCCATCTTCTGTCACGAAATTCTCCTTCATACCCGCGATGGGGCTGGAGGTGAACGCTCTCAGTCTTAGGTCTCTTGAAGCCTCGAGCGACGTCCTAACCATTGAAGAAGACCTAATTGTTAAGCCCACCCTTGCGGAAAGCGTGCCATTGATTGGAACCCCGGACGCATGGGCCAGTGGATTTACCGCGTCCGGTCAGGTAGTGGCCATTCTCGATACAGGCGTGGACAAAAGCCATCCATTTCTTTCCGGAAAGGTCATCTCCGAAGCTTGTTATTCCTCTAATCTATGCCCTCCCGGATATATCTCAGGATCAACCGATTCCGGTTCAGGAGTCAACTGCACCGCGCCTGGCTGCAAACATGGTACTCACGTAGCGGGAATCGCGGCTGGCAAAAGTGGTGGCTCCTCCGGTGTGGCAAGGGACGCTACAATTATCGCAATTCAAGTTTTCTCTCAGAACGAAAACGGCGATATTGGAGCACCGAATACCAATACCATTAGCGGTCTACAGCGTGTCTTCGAATTGAGTGAGACGAACAGCATTGCTGCAGTTAACCTAAGCATCGGTACAGAAGACATAAAGTACACCGAAGACTGTGATTATGTTTATCCGATGTTTAAGCTGGCGATTGACGTGCTTCGTCAGCGAGGTATTGCTACCGTAATTTCTTCCGGCAACGATTCCTTCGCCGATGGTCTCGCTTTTCCAGCCTGTATTTCGAGCGGAATAAGGGTCGGCTCGACCGATGATGGCAGTTCACACGTGTCTTGTGGAATTGTCAATTGTGAAACCGTTCCCACTACGGCGGACGCAGTCTCTTTTTTTTCTAACAGTGATAAAACTTTAAATCTCCTAGCACCTGGTCGCTGGCTATACTCCTCCGTTCCTGGGCCGAGCTTCGAAAATATGTCCGGAACGTCTCAGGCTGCCCCTCATGTCACCGGGGCGTTCGCAGTTCTCAAATCAAGATTGCCAACTGCTTCCGTAGACGAGATATTGACTGCTCTCACCATTACGGGCCGGTCGATTACCGACTCGCGCAATAACGTCACCAAACCCAGGATTAGGATCGACGCCGCGATCAGTGCTCTCGAAGTCTGCGACTTTAGAATACGTCAGCAGGCTGATGGGAGCTCAGTTGAGAGTACTCGTCGCGCGAATCCCATTCAAATCCTGGGCACTAATCTTTCTGGCGCCTTCGAGAGTCTGGATGTGAAATACGAGGGGTCCTGTAACATCAACAACCCGCATTACTACAGATTAGTACTTCAGGAATTCGCAGACGGAAGCTATTCCTTTGCGTCTGACAGTAGAGAATTCGGCTCTGTGACAGCAAAACGATCGAGCTCATGCGGAGTCCAGGTTGATACCTGGACGGCTTCCGATTTCAGTTCCACGGTGAGTTTTGATCCCTCAAAGCATTATGCTTTCATGCTGTACCAATTAGACGCCAGCCCAATCGGAACAGAACAGGAAACATATTTGGAAGGTTGCTACGATACGAGGGAGGAGTTTGGCCCAACCCTGGATTGTCAGCAATCCACAAATCTAAAGGATCTATATTTTGACTTAAGAGTAAGGTCGCATTTCTCATCTTGTTCACCAGCAATCTCCAGCGTTCGACCGAGTTCGTTAGGTATCGGTGGAAAGGTAATCATAAACGGCAGCAGCTTTGGCTCACAGCAAGTCTCCAGCTTCGTCAAGTTTGGCTCAACAACGGCACTCATCGATTCCTGGAGTAATGTGCAAATTGTCGCTTTGGCGCCTTCGGGGCTTGAAGGGACGGTTCCGGTGACAGTTACTACCGGAGAGGGTACGAGCAACAGCAGAGACTTCACTTATTTTCCTTCAGCTGCTCAGTGTAATTCTATTGTTCGCCAACAGTCCGGATTAGACTTTTGTGGGGAGGGTCTGGATGTTCCGAATGATTGCGGCAGCAACGCCGGCGGTGTGAATCATCTACATAAACATGCGCAGGTCTTCACCAGTTCAGCCACCGTCCTACCAGGAAACCTGGCGTTAAAGATTGGCGGCTTCTACGACAATCCGGCGAATTTCGTGAATATCAGAGCTTACCTACACGATGTTTCTGATCCAGATAACGCTCACAACGATAATCTCGTAGCCTCCAGCGACGTTCTGAACATGGCCACTAGCCAACAGGGCCAGAACATATTGCTGAGTTTCACGGGCGCCCAAAATCCACTTCTGCAGGGGCACACTTATACGCTGATTGTGGAAGCTTCCGCGGGCGGAAGTTCTGTAGGTACGTTCGGACTAAAAGGGTCAAACGACGGTAACAATAACCCGGGAGGAAGCGCCTACACCTGGGTTGAGAATACCTTCAAAACTGGCGTGGAGGTGAGTGGTAATAATAGTTTTGTTCCCAGGTATTTTTATTTTGTCTTGTGCGGAAGCGCCTCTCAACCCAGCTTCTCAATTGGTGATGGCACGGTTATAGAGGGCCACAGCGGTACGACAAATCTTGCCTTTACGGTTACCAGGACGGGAAGCAGCAGCCAAACCTCGACTGTCGATTTTGCTACTCTGAATGGCACGGCTACCGCGGCCATCGACTACGTAGCACACAGCGGACAACTAAACTTTGCGCCAAATGAGACCAGCAAGCAGGTAACGGTACAGGTCAGCGCCGACACTGTTCATGAACCTGACGAGAATTTTTTCGTCAACCTCTCCGCGTCAACCAACGCTATCATTGGCGATGCTCAAGGTGAAGGAACAATCGTCAACGACGATGCTCAACCCAGTCTTTCGATTAGTGACGTGAGCGTGGTCGAAGGCAACAGTGGGACATCCGATGCGGCATTCATGGTGACGTTGTCTGCTGCGAGTCACCAGACCGTCACAGTCAACTATGCGACGGCCGACGGCACAGCCGCAGCCGGCAGCGACTATCAATCGACGTTAGGCCTGCTGACCTTCGCGCCGGGCGAAATGAGCAAGCCGATCACCACCGTGATTTATGGTGATCCGGCTCATGAACCAGACGAGGCGTTTTACATTAATCTGTCCGGCGCCACGAATGTGGTCCTCGCTGACGTTCAGGCGGTCGGCAGCATCACCAATGACGATGCCATGCCGGCGTTTTCGATTGACGACATGGAACTCAACGAGGGCAATAGCGGCACCACGACTATCCTCTTTAACGCTACTTTGTCGCATCCAAGCTCGCAGATGGTCACGGTTAACTTCGCCACTGCACAAGGAACGGCTCTGGCTGGCAGCGACTACCAACACGCTAGCGGCTCGTTAACTTTCAATCCCGGCGAAATCAGCAAGTCACTGACCGTCTTGGTCCATGGCGACATCGCTAACGAACAGAATGAAACGTTTGTCGTCAATCTAAGCGCCGCCACGAGTTCCACGATCGCGAACTATCAAGGTGTCGGCACAATCTTGAACGATGACGGAATCCCCGGACTTTCGATCAACGATCTGAGCTTGGTGGAAGGCAATACCGGGGCAGCCAGCGCGAGCTTCACTGTAGCCTTGTCTCCGGCGAGCGGCCAAACTGTAACGGTTTCCTATGGCACAGTAAACGGGACTGCTACGGGAGGCGATGATTATCAAAACGCCAGCGGCAGTTTGACCTTCAACCCCGGTGATACCAGTAAAACCATTACGATTCTAATTAACGGCGACACCGTGCTGGAGTTTGATGAGACATATGTGGTGAGTCTTTCCCATCCTTCGAATGGTTTGATCACCGACGCTCAGGGACAAGGCACGATTCTCAATGACGATGCCGAGCCCACGCCAACGCCAACACCGGTGCCAACGCCAACGCCAACACCGGTGCCGACACCAACGCCAACACCGGTGCCTACGCCAACGCCAACACCGGTGCCAACGCCAACGCCAACACCGGTGCCGACACCAACTCCGACGCCTCCGGGTTATACCCCCGCGGGCAGCAACGTGACGGTTCAGGGGACCGGAGTAGGCGTAACGTTTTCGCAGGTCAACACTCCGGGAAGCACAACCATTAACTCGCTCGATCCGGTAAACACCGGTGTTACCCCCGATGGCTATTTGATCGATGGCAGCAGCGTGGCCTTTGAGATCGCCACTACGGCGATCTACACAGCACCCATTGATCTGTGTTTTGCGCTGCCAACAGGCACTGACGCGCTGATTTTTAACACTCTGGCGGTGCTCCACAACGAAGCGGGTATGCTCATTGATCGCACTAGCAGCCGAAACTTTGATACCAAGGAAATCTGCGGCCGGGTGAATTCTCTGTCACCATTTGTTATCGCAAGCAAGCTTGCGGTGCAATACACGACGAGCGCAGTAACGGTGCATGAGACGCTAGACGCATCCACAAAAGTTGATCTCACCGTAACCCGGTCCGGTGATGCGTCCAGCCCCGCCACAGTTAATTATGCCAGCTCTGACGGCACTGCAAGCGAGAGGTCTGACTACCTGGCTGCGGTCGGCACCTTGCGGTTCGCGGCGTGTGAGACCGCCAGAACACTAAGTGTGTTCATCGTTGACGATCGGTTTGACGAGGGCGACGAGACCTTCAGTGTCGTTTTGAGCAATCCTGTCGGATTGGTGCTCGGATCCCAGGTTTCGGTGACCGTCACGATTATCAGCAACGACAACGTGAACAGCGGAAATCCGGTAAGGAATGCGACCTTCAACAGCGACTTCTTCGTTCGTCAGAAGTATCTCGACTTCTTGAACCGCGCTGCCGACGAACCGGGCCTCAACTTCTGGAGAAACCAGATTGATGAGTGCGAACTGCGTCCACTTTCCGAAAGGCAGGCCTGTCGCGAGATCCGCCGCATCAACGTCTCTGCAGCTTTCTTCGTTTCCATCGAATTCCAGGAGACTGGTTATCTGGTTTACAAGGCTTATCAAGCGGCTTTCAATACGGGTGAGTTCTTGAGGCTGAGAGACTTCCTGCCTGACCAACAGGAGATTGGGCGTGGCGTGATTTTTGGTCAACCAGGGGCTGATGCACAACTGGAAGCAAACAAGGTGGCATTTTTCAACGACTTCGTGCAGCGGCCCGCATTTGTCGCGAGCGGTGCATTTCCAATTACGATGAGTGCGGCGGCCTTCGTCGACAAGCTCAATGCTAACACCTTCGATCCTCGCAATCCGGGAGCGGGCTCGTTGACCTCGAGTCAACGGAGTTCCCTCATTTCTCAGCTGACGCCGAATCCATCTTCACCCATTTTGCGCGCGCAGGTGCTGCGTTCGATTTCGGAAAATTCCGTTTTCACTTCAAGGCAGTTCAATAAGGCGTTCGTCTTGATGCAGTATTTCGGCTATCTCAGGCGCAACCCAAATGATCCGCCGGAGCTGGGGCTTGATTTTGCCGGGTACAACTTCTGGCTGAGCAAGCTCAACCAATTCAACGGGAACTACATCACGGCGGAAATGGTGAACGCCTTTATCAGTGCAAGCGAGTATCAACAGCGCTTCGGACCTTAGGAACCATCAATTGGTCCAAACCAAGTGATGAGTGATGGGTGATGGGTGATGAGTAATGAGTAATGTCTGAGTGCTGCGTTTCGTACGAACTGTAAGACCACTCTGACGCTGCCACTGATTTGACACGCCCGCCTCACGAGCGCATCGTTTGTCTGCTGTCTGCTGTCTGCTGTCTGC
>Ga0190272_10000244_pt1 | contig 32753 bp, 23 predicted proteins | sample Popmic504T_FD_133746 | JGI IMG/M metagenome (GOLD analysis project Ga0190272, IMG submission 133746) | Populus adjacent soil microbial communities from riparian zone of Shoshone River, Wyoming, USA - 504 T | ecosystem: Environmental > Terrestrial > Soil > Riparian zone | place: USA: Wyoming...
TCATCGAGTACACCGAGCAGCTCACCGGAGATCGAACGTCACCCGGCCGGCAACAACGGCCAGATCACCCCCGGTGCAGCCGCGGGTGGGCACGTGTATGCCCACCCGCGGGTCGGCCATCAGTGGTCAGGGGTGTGGTCAGCCCAGTGGGGGCCAGGTGAGGACCGCTTCGTTCTGACTGGTGAGCTTGGACAGCGGTGTGAACCGGAAGAAGAGGTCGCGCGCCAGGGCGGGAAAGAGGCCCTCCAACTGCTCGGTCTCGCTCAGCGCACGGGCCGCGGCGACCAGCCCCTCCGTCCGCGGCCTGCGCTCGTCCTCGTAGCCGCGCAGCGCCGCGACCGGGTCCGCTGTCGCTCGTAGGTGCTGGGCAAGTACGACGGCGTCCTCGATGGCCAGCGCCGCCCCCTGGCCCAGGCTCACGAGCATCGGGTGGGCCGCGTCGCCGAGCAGGGTCATGCGCCCGGTGCCCCACCGTTGGAGGAACGGGCGGTCCTGGGCGGTGATGCCGACGATCGATTCCTCGGGGGTGGTACGGATCGCTTCCCGCACCTCGTCGGCCCAGCCCGCGAAGAGGTCCGCGAGCCCTTCCTTGCCGCGCCGCAGGTGTCCGGAGACGCCCGGAGGCACGTTCTTCGTTGCCCACCAGTAGGCACGGCCACGGCCGATGTCAGCGAGGCCGAAACGCTGTCCACGCCCCCAGTAGTGCGCTGCGTAGCCCTTGCTCATCTGCGGGTGTGTGAAAGGCACCGTGGCCAGCCAGCACGCGTAGTTGCCGGGCCGCGGTTCGTCGGCGCCAGCCACCTGTCTGCGGATCGCCGAGTTGAAGCCGTCCGCCCCGATCAGGAAGTCGCCCGAGGCGGTCCTGCCGTCCTCGAAGGTGACCTCGATCCCGTCCTCGCCGCTGACGAATCCCGCTGCCGCGGCATCGAATTCGATGACGCTCTCGTCCCCGAGGGCGTCCAGCAGCGTCTGCTGGAGATCGGCGCGGTGGACGGCGTAGTTCGACGCCCCCAGCCGGTCCGAAACTTCCCTGAACGGAAGGGCCCTGATCGGACGGCCTCGCCGGGTGAGGAACTTGAGCTCGTCGAACACCTCGCCACGTTTGGCCAGGCCCGGGGCGATGTCGATGTCGAGGGTGCGCAGTGCCAGGACCGCGTTGCACATCAGGGACACCGCTGTGGTACCCGGCCGTAGCTCGGGGGTCCGCTCGAAGACCTGTACCTCGACGCCCACACGGCGCAGTGCCGCGGCGGCGGCGAGGCCGCCGATGCCCGCTCCGATGATGAGGGCCTTGCGCGGGGGAGACTGCGTCATCTTCCACTCCTCTCCGACGGCCGCCGCCCCGGTTGGCCGGCCACCGCCTGTGCCACCTTGTCGGCGACGACGTTCACGTGTGGTTCGTCCAGGAGCACCAGGTGGTCACCGGGGACGTCGACCACCTGGAGCCGGCCCGTGGTCAGGTCGCCCCACCCGTTGGTGGGATCCGCATGCAGGCTCTGTGCTGCTCCGTGCATCGGCTGGAGGATCTCCGGCAGCTCCGAGGTCGCGCGCAGCAGCACCACGTCCTCGTCGCCTGGTTCGGGCTGGTAGGTGAGGAGCGCCCGCCAGTGCGCCTTGAACATCTGAAACAGGCGGCGCACGGTTGCACGCGAGCTGCCTGCGGGCAGGACGCCCGCCTGCGTGGCGTGTTCGACGATGAAGTCGAACTTTGCCTCCTCCTCCAGGCCGTCCGGCAGTGAGACAACCGGTGCGGTGCCGCCGCGCTCCATCCACAGCAGCTCCCAGAAGAACCACTCCAGCAGCGAGTGGTCGGCGATGTTGGGCCTCTCTCCCTGCTTGACAGCGATCGGGTCGATCAGCACGGTGCCGTGCAGGGCGCCCGGGTCACTGCGGCGCAGCTGGCGTGCCATCTCGAAGGCGATGAAGCCACCGAAGGACCATCCTCCGATCACGTACGGACCTTCGGGACACGCGCGCCGCACGGCCTCCAGGTAGCCCGCCGCCATCTCCGGGATCGAGCTGAGCGGCTCTGTGCCCGGCATGGTCCCCGACGCCTGAAGCGCGTAGACCGGCTGGTCCTGCGGTAGGTGACGGGCGAGGCGTACGTAGCACAGCACATGGCCGCCCAGCGGGTGGACCAGGATCAGCGGCGGCTTGTCCCCCTCGGTGCGGATCGGCACGACCGGGTCGAACCGGACCGCCGCGTCGCTGCCCCGCAGGCGTTGGGCCAGCCCGGTGACGGTCGGGGCTGCGACGAACGCCGAGAGCGGAATGCTTACGCCATAGCGCTTCTCGAGCGTCATCACAAGCCGCATCGCGGTCAGTGAGGTGCCCCCGATGTCGAAGAAGTTGTCCCGTACGCCCACCGCGGGCAGTTCCAGCAGTTCCGCGAGAATGCCCACGAGCGCCTTCTCGTGCTCATCGGCGGGTTCGGTGGCGTCCGACGACGGCGCGGCCAGCGGCATGCGGCGCAGCAGCGCGTCGTCCCGCTTGCCGCTGGACGTCAGGGGCAGGCTCTCCAGCCACTCCAGGTGCGAGGGCACCATGTAGTCCGGCAGCACCGCCCTCAACCGGCTGCGCACCTCATCCAGGTCCACGGCCTCGGGATCGCCGACGAGGAACGCCGCGAGGAACGCGTCACCACCCTCCCGGCGCCGCGACACCACCGCCGCCTCACGGATACCGGACACGGACTGCTCCTCGGCGAGCTTGGCGATGGCCAGTTCGACCTCGGCCAGTTCGACCCGGAAGCCGCGCACCTTCACCTGGGAGTCGGCGCGGCCCAGCCATGCGAGGTTGCCGTCGGGCATGACCCTGGCGAGGTCACCCGTGCGGTAGAGGCGGGCACCCGGCTCACCGGACGGGTGCGGTACGAACCGCTGCTCCGTCAGGTCGGGCCGGTTGCGGTAGCCGTGGGCCAGGCACACCCCGCCGACGTAGATCTCTCCCTTGGCGCCCGCCGGGACCGGCCGCAGGTGGCCGTCGAGCAGGTGCAGCTCGATGCCGTCCACGGGGACGCCGACGGGCGGCAGGTCGGGGAAGCGGGCCGGGTCACCGGTCATGGTGTGGTGGGTCAGCAGGTGGGTCTCGGTCGGCCCGTACTGGTTCTCCAGCACGGTGAACGGCCGCGCGGCACAGAACTGGCGGATCTGGTCGGTGATCCTCAGCTGCTCACCGGAGGAGATGATCACCCGCAGGGCACGCGGGCGGACGCCCAGCGCCTGGGACGTCTCCGCGAGCTGCTGGAGCGCCACGTAGGGCATGAAGACGCGCTCCACCTCCTCGCGGTCCAGGAGCCCCAGCAGGGCAGGCATGTCCCGCCGCTCGTCCTCGGCGAGCAGTTGCAGGGTGCCGCCGCCGCACAGCGTGGAGAAGATCTCCTGGAACGCCACGTCGAAGCTCAAGGGTGCGAACTGAAGGGTCTTGCCCCCCGCCGCGCCGCTGGCCGACGGCACCTGCCACCGCAGGTAGTTGGCGAGCGCCCGGTGCGGGAGTTCGACGCCCTTGGGCTCGCCGCTGGACCCGGAAGTGAACAGCAGGCAGGCGACGGTCTCACCGGTGATCTCCGGCAGTTCCGCGACGCCTCCCGGGTCGAGTTCCGTCTCCAGCAGCTCATCCACGTACAGCAGTCGGGAAGGGTCGTCGAAGAGCGGTACGTGCGTCTCGTTGGTGACGATCCACAGCGGGTCAGCCTGGGTGATCATCACCGCAAGCCTGGCACGCGGATAGTTTATGTCGAGGGGGACGCAGGTGGCTCCCGCCTTCCCGACGCCCAGTACGGTGGCCAGCATCTCGGGCGAACGGTCCATGGCAATGCCGATGGCGGTGCCGGTGCGCACTCCGGCATCGATCAGAGCGTGGGCTATCCGATTCGCGGCGGCGTCGAGCTGGGCGTATGTCCAGCTGCGCGCGCCGCACCTGACTGCCACCGCGTCGGGCGAGCAGGCGACATGCTCATCAATCAGACGGATTACGTGCGCGGGCTCATCGGCACCGCTGCCCACGCCGGAGAGGGTTCGCGGCACGGCCTGCGCACCCTCGTCACTGAGGAAGGCGAAGTCCACGCCCGCTTCGGGGTGCTCGATGATCCGTTGGAGGATGGCCACGTACGTCTGTCCGATGCTGTCCACCTGGGAGCGCGAGAATGTGCTGCCGTCGCAGTCCATCCGCATCCACAGACGTCCGTCCACTGGGTCGACCACGGCGTTGACCAGGAGCTTGAAGTTCGTCTCCTCCCAGGTCCTGAAGTCGGTCAGCTTCATGCCGGTGCCCTCGAACAGCGAGGTGAGCACGTGCGGATGGACGTAGTTGAAGGCGGTGTCGAAGACGGCGTTCCCGCCGCCGTCCTCCTGGATCGCGCTCAGCGGATAGCGGCGGTGGGGATGGCTGGCCCGCTCCTGTTCGTACACCTCGCGCGCTGAGTCCAGCCAGGAACGCGGCTGAGCGTTCAGCCGCAGCGGCAACGTCTCCAGGAACAGTCCGGTGATCCGTTCGGCGTCGGCCTGCTCTGGCCGTCCGCCGGTGACAAGCCCGGTCGTGATGTCGTGCGTGTCGGAGAACAGCCGCAGCGTCAGGCAGTGCGCCGCGAGCAGCAGGGACTTGACCGGCATGTCGTGGGTACGTGCCAGCTGACTTACCCGGTCGGCCAGGCCGTCCGGAAGCTCCAGCTGGTGCACGATGAGCCCCGTGTCGCCCACGGGCTCGTACGGCCTGAGACCGTCGATCTGGGCCAGTTCGGCACCATCGAGCAGCCGCTGCCAGTACCTCTTGCTCTCCTCGGAGGCCAGGGCCCTGCGCTCCTCGCGCACGTACAGGGCCGGCGAGGGCAGTGCCTGCGCCGGGACGGCGGCGACGGGCTGCCCGGCGTGGTGGAGGAAGTCCTGGAGAAGTTCGCGCACCAGAGTGGCCACGCTCCAGCCGTCCAGGATCGCGTGGTGGAAGCTGAACACCAGCTCCAGGGAGTCGCGCAGGACGTGCATGCGGAACAGGTACAGCGGCGGCCGGTCCAGCCGGTACTGGTGGTACCGCCGTTCCTGGACGTGCCGGTCCAGCTCGTCCTGCGCCTTCTGCTCGCCCAGACCGCGCAGGTCCGCGATCTGCAGCCCGCCGTCGGCCTCCCAGTAGACGAGCTGGAGCGGCTCGGAGGAGCCGCCGAGGTCGAAGGCGGAGCGCAGCACCGGGTGCCGCCGGACCAGCCCGTCGAAGGCGCGACGCAGCGCCTGCTCGTCCCACGGCGACTTCAGCGAGTAGCGGAAGACGTCGTGGTAGACGGCCGACCCCTCGTGCTCCCCGCTGTGGTACAGCAGGCCCAGGTGCAGCCGGGTGGCCGGGTAGGCGTCCGCGAGGCCGGTCAGCCGTGCCCGGTCGATCCCCGGGACCAGGGCGAACGGTTCCAGCGGTAGGTCCGTCCCGTCCTCCGACACGGTCGTCGCGGTCGCGGCGAGCGCGGCGACCGTGGGGTTGCGGACCATGTCGGCCAGGGTGAAGTGGACGCCCGCACGCCGTGCCTCCGCCTGGATGCGAAGCATCTGGATCGAGTCTCCACCCAGGGAGTAGTAGTCCTGGTCGGTCCCGATCGCGTCGGTCCCCAGTACGGCCGCCCAGGCCGCCGCCAGCGTCGCCTCGGTCTCGGTGGACGGCGCCTTCGACCCGGCGCCTGTCTGCACCGCGGGGGCCGGTAGCTGCCGCCGGTCGGCCTTTCCGTTCGCGGTGAGCGGTATCCGGTCGATTCGCACGAAGTACGCAGGGATCATGAACTGCGGTAGGGAGTCCAGGAGCTGGGCGCGAAGCTGGGCCGACCCCACTTCTTCGTCGGCCACGTAGTAGCCCACCAGGTGCACGCCGCGGCCCGGCTCGGTCCGGTCCACGACAAGAGCGTCCCGGACACCCGGGCAGTCCGCCAGGCGATTGCGCACCTCGCCCAGCTCGACCCGGTTGCCGCGGATCTTGACCTGGTCGTCCAGCCGTCCCAAGTACTCCAGGATGCCGTCCGCGAGCCAGCGCGCCCGGTCCCCGGTTCGGTACATGCGCCCGCCCGGCGTGAACGGGTCCGCCACGAACACGGCGGCGTCCAGCTCGGGCCGGCCCAGGTAGCCGCGCGCCACGCCGACGCCCGCGATGCACAGCTCGCCGGCCACTCCTGCGGGCTGGAGGTGCCCGTGCGCGCCGACCACGTACAGCCGGATGTTGTCAATCGGCCGCCCGATCGGCACCCGGCCCACTTCGCCGTCCCTGCCGCCGGGGCATTCGTAGTAGGTGACGTCGACCGTGGCCTCGGTCGGGCCGTAGAGGTTGACCAGCCGGGGAGCCGCGGCGCCTGCGGCGGCGAACACCTGGTTGAACCGCGCCACATGAGCGGGCGTCAACGCTTCTCCGCTGCAGAACACCTGGCGCAGGGAGGCCGCGTCCGCCACCCGGGCCGGGTTCTCCTCGATCCGGTCGAGGAACGGGCCGAGCATCGACGGCACGAAGTGGACCACGCTCACGCGGTGCGCCCGCACCGTACCGAGGATGGCTTCGGGGTCGCGTTCCCCCCGGGGCGGCAGCAGCGCCAGGCCTGCCCCGGTGATCGCCCACCAGAACAGCTCCCACACCGAGACGTCGAAGGTGGCCGGCGTCTTCTGCAGCAGGACGTCCTCCTCGCCGACCGGGTAGCAGCGCTGCATCCACTCCAGCCGGTTCACCACGGAGCGGTGCTCGACCTGCACGCCCTTGGGCCGTCCTGTGGACCCGGAGGTGTAGATGACGTACGCGAGGTCGTGCGGCCCACCCAGAGCGACGGGTCCGGCGGGTGCGGCGGACGCAGTCGCCTCAAGGCGCCGTACGGCCACGTCGTCACCCACCGGGGCGGCGGGCACGGTGCTGCCCAGCAGCACCGCAGCGACCCCGCTGTCGGCCAGCACGAACCGGACGCGCTCCTCGGGATGGTCCGGGTCGACCGGGACGTACGCGGCACCTGCCTTGAGGACGCCCAGGACCGCGGCGACGAGCTGCGGGCCGCGCTCGGCCAGCACGGCGACCCGGTCGCCCGTGCGCACGCCGTCCTCGCGCAACTGGTGCGCGATGTGGTTGGCCCACCCGTCGAGGCGGGCGAAGGTCAGCGACTGGGCGGGGTCGTCGGTGACGACGGCCACCCGGTCGGGAGTCCTCGCCGCCTGCCGCTCGAAGAGCGCGTGGACGGTCGCGTCTTCGCTGAACGCGTTCACCGGGCCGGTGCCCCTCGCGATCAGAGCGGCACGCTCGGCTTCGCCGACCATGGGGATCTGCGACAGCGTCAGGGCCGCCCCCGCGAGAGCGCCCTTGAGGATCGCCTCGATGTGGCCGGCCACCGACTCCACGGGGAAGTCGGCGTCGAACACGTCGAGGGCGTAGTCCATGTCGACCAGGACGTCACCGACGTCGTCCAGTTCGTTGACGACCACCGCCAGCACGTCGTCGTCGTGGGCACGCGCCTGCACGACGGTCTCGTACTCCACGCCATGGACCGCGAGTGGACTGGGCCAGCGCAGATAGGCGATGGTGGTGTCGAACAGCCGCTTGGGGCCGTTCTCCTGGAGCGGTACGCAGCGCAGCAGGTCGCCCAGGGAGAAGCGCTCGTGGGGCTTGAGCTCCCGGGTCGATGCCTGCACCTCGGCGACGAGCTCGCCCATCGTACGGTCCTCGCCGACTGCCACCCGCAGCGGCAGGGTGTTCGCGAAGTGGCCTACGGTCTGCTTCTGCGGAGTCGTGGGCCGGTTCAGCAGCGGTACGCCCAGGACGACTTCGTCGCTGCCGTGCACCCGCGACAGGTAGACGGCGAAAGCGCCCGCGACGAACGCGAAGACCGAATGGCCGCGTTCACGGATGCTCTCGATGACACCGCGTTCGATCATGAAGCTGTGGCGGGCACTGCTGCGGGAGCCGGCCGGGGCCGAGCGGCGGAAGAAGGCCGGGGAGACACCCCGCAACTGCTTCTGGAAATAGGCCCGGTCATCCGCGTAGTCGTCCGAGGCACGGTAGCGGCGCTCATCCTCTGCGAATTCCAGGTACGACGGCGCGGACGGCTCTACGAACCGCCCGGTCCTTCGCATCTGGTCATATTCGGCGCGGACTTGGGACATGAAGAGGTTCAGGCCCCAGGCATCCGCGACGATGTGGTGCACCTTGACGTAGGAGTGGAAGACTCCCTCGCTCTCCTTGAGGACAGCGAGCGCAAACAGCCGGATGCGTTCCACCTCGAAAGGCACGTCGAACGCGTCCTTGATCCACGCCTCGCAGGAATCCCGCGGCGATGGGGCGTCGGAAAGGTCGATCGTCGGGATGTCGTAAGCCTCATCCTCGACCCACTGGCGCGGAATTCCCTCCTCCGGGTCGATCTGGATCCGGAACGCATCGTTGCGGTCGACCGCACGGCGCAGGCACGCCTTGAGGAGATCGACGTCCACGTCACCGGTGAATCGGTCGGTGATGAAGCAGTTGAACTGCGGGAGATCTGGAAAGAGAGAGTTCGCAGCCCAAATGTCCTGCTGGTAGGCCGTGAGGAAGTTACGCTCCCGTCGATTCACGATCGCTCCATTTCCTCGGCTCTTGCCTTTATTTCCTGAGCTGTTCGGCTGCCTTCTCCGATGCCCTACGCTCGCCGTGGCCGACGCCGTACACCCGTATCAGCCGCCGTTCTCCGCGGCGATGGTGCTGCCGTGGTACCAGGGGTTTCCCGCAGCCTCGGATATGAGGTTGCGCGACTTCGTCTCCCGCGCCTTGCCCAGATCGAGAGTGAGGTACTGGATGAACTCCAGAGCGGTGAAGTACTGCCGGATGAAAGTCGACTGGTCGAGTTCGATCTCGGTGACGGTGACCTTTGCGTTCTGCGGGATCGGTGCAGTCAGCAACGACACCAGATTCTTCCGCTTGGCCCGGGCGTATTCGTCCTCGTCCGGGTCAGAGAAGACGAGGATGCTGTGCCTGCGCACAGGGTCGGTGAGCGTGGCCACCTCGCTGTGGCAGAACTCGTGGAAATAGTTGCGCGTCGCCGGCACCATAGCGATTTCGTTGAAGTGCATCTTGGCCAACTTCAGCAGGCTCTCGTGCCACTTGGGTGAACCGAGCATGATGACGTTGGCGTTCTCGCTGCGCGCGGCGGCGTCCGCGGCCAAGGCACGCAACTCGGGGGTGAAGTCGGTCCGCAGGTCCTCGGCCAGGGAACGGACCTCGGGCCCGTAGTCCTTGTCCAGCAGACCGAGTTGCAGGAACATGTCGACCAGGATCGAGAAGTACTGGCCCACGTGGAACAGCGGGTACTCGCGGTCCGGCTTGCTCAGCGTCCAGCGCGCGACGGACACGCCGTGCTCCTCGCCCAGTTCGCCGAGCCGGCCGCCCGAGGTGAGCAGCAGCACCCGGTCGTGCATGGGGCGCAGCGCGTGGAAGGCACGGACCGGCTCGTTGGAGTGGCCGCTGTACGAACTCAGGATGATGAGCGTGCGCTCGTCCTCCATCACCGCGCGCGGAAGAAGGTACTCGAAGTCGTAGTCGTTGAAGGCATACACTTCGAGGTCGCTGCGGATCGATTTGAAGAACACTTTTATTACGTCCGACACGATGGCCGAGCAGCCCATTCCGCTGAAGACGATGCGCGTGAATTGACCGCCCTTCAGCCTCTTCAGGAGGTCGGAGGAGATGCCGGATATGTCATACTCGTCGAACTTGGTGAACCCTGTGCGATACTCCTGCTCCAAGAACTCCTGGTAGCGCTCAAGACGTGATGGCATAAGTATTCCCTCTTCCTGGGAAGTTGATGGAGTGCTGGCGACTCCAGCAGGAGCGAGCGTGCGCCCCGGTTTGCGCACCGAGTGCTTCACCACATGAACTGGCCGCCGTCCACAATCAATTTCTGCCCCGTGATGTACGTGGCCCCCTCGCCCACCAGGAATTCCAGCGCGTCCGCCATCTCGTCGGTGGCACCTATCCGGTGCTGCGGTATCTCACTCAGCAACGCATCCATGTACTCCGGCTCGGCCAAGCGGTAGCGCGTGCGCATCTCTTCCGTGTCGATCATTCCCGGAATGAGGCAGTTCACGCGGATAGTCGGAGCGAGTTCCATGGCCAGGCACTTGGTGAGGTGAAGCATCCCGGCTTTACTCGAACAGTAGTTGGCGCCGTTCATCCGGGGCCGAATCGCTGTGGTCGCACCGATGTTGACGATGGAACCGCCGCTGGCCTCCAGCATCAGGGGGGCAAAGGCCCGCGTCATATAGAACGGGCCGGACAGATTAGTGTCCAGCACCCGGCGCCAGTCCGAGTCGGAAATCTCAAGCACCGGGCCGTCGATATTGAGACCGGCGTTGTTCACCAAGACCTGCGGGACCCCGTGCCCGGTCTTTACGAGTTCAGCGAGTTCGGCGACTTCGTCCGAGTCGGACACATTCGACCGTACGACAGACAGCCCCTTCTTCACCTCTTGCAGGGCAAGATTCGCCGACTTCTCGTCACTACGATACGTGGCGACCACCCGGAATCCCATCCGTATCAGACGGTGACTGAAAGCGAGACCAATTCCCTTGGTTCCGCCGGTAACGATGGCAAGCCTGTCAGGCGAACTCACTCAAGCTCCCTTCTTGGATGCGGCGCCGAGGACACGAACAGGGCACGCCGCCCCGACGCCGAGGAGGCGGGGAGGCGGGTGGCGTGACGACAGGGGGTAACGGTGATGCGGTCCGGATCATGTGTCGGCAGCGCGGGGCGGGCCGCGCTCAGCGCCGTTGCGCGGCCGCGCGCGGAGCCGCACGGATGCGTGCAGCTCGCACACCCGCGTGCTGCGAGGAGGGATGGGACAGGCCTGTACGTTGGCGCGCGGTGCCCGGGTGGGGATGCGGGAACGCATGGGTGCACGGACATGAGGACCCGACGGGTGCGTCACACGGCGCAGGGCCCCGTCGAAGTGATCCGGCCGCGCCCTGACGGGCAGGCCGGCCCGTATCAGCCGGTCGGAGTTGCCCGCCATGACGGATCCGGCAGGGCGGCATGGAACGGACCGGACTCACCGGGCGATGGGCTTGCGGGCACGCAGGATGACGTCGAAGCGGCCCGGGTACTGGCGGTCCATCGGCTCGAAGCCCGCCTCGGTGTACCACTGCTCGAATTCCTGGGCCGTGTAGATACGGCCTTCGGGTGACGCGATCGCCTGGACGTACCCCGCCATGAACGCGGCGTGGGCGGGTCCGGTCTCGTCGTCGTCCTGGGCGCACGCGACGATCACCATGTGACCGCCCGGCTCCAGCGCGCGGTACGTCTTCGCGAAGAGGCCGCGGACCTGATCGGGCGACCAGATTTCAAGGAAACGGGAGTAGACGACGCAGTCGTGGGACGAGGGGAACTCGTCCTTCCAGATGTCGGTCCCGACCGCGTTGATGCGCTCGGAGAGGCCCGCCTCGGCGATGCGGGCGGCGGCCATCTCCGCCACGTTGGGCAGTTCGAGGATGGTTGCGTGAAGATGCGGCCAGCGCTGCACGAAACCGATGGAGTTGGTCCCGGTGCCTCCGCCGACGTCCAGCACCTTCTTGTACGACGAGAAGTCCACGGCGTTGACGAGATCCTCGACCACCGAGCGACTCTGGTGCTCCATCATGGCCGTGAAGACCTGCTCCAGGTTCTTGTCCTCGCCGAGGAGCTCGTAGAGCGTGGTCGCCGGGGAATCGGCGAGCAGTTCGCGATGCAGTCCCTCGTTCTCGTTGTTCACCAGCGACTCGTGGAGCCAGCCCATCGGCTGGTACAGCATCTCGTGGGTGTAGCGGACGATCACCGGCATGAACGCGTCCTGATCGCCGGCCAGCAGGTCAGTGGCCGCGGTGTTGTGGTAGCCGTCGCCCTCCTTGCGTACGAGGCCGAACGCACAGCACCCGAGGAGCAGCACGTGTCCGGCACGTTCCTGCAGCCCGAGCTCGGCGGTGATCTCGTCAAGACTGCGGCCCGGCCGGTTCTTGAGCAGGGTGAAGAGTTCAAGACGCAGAGCGGCGTGCATGAACGGGAACCTGAAGCTGGTGTACACCAGATTCCACAGCTCGTCCAAGGCCGTCTCCGAAGATTCCTTCATGTTTGCCCTCCACGTTTCTTGCAGGTCGCGAGCAAGCGCTTTCGGCCATGGAGTAGTCAAGTTCCACAACGTCCAGTTTTCTCCGGTTGATGCTCAATGCGGAATAGACATACCTCGACACCCCAGCACCCGAAGTCGGGTCTTCGAAGTTGCGCGGTAGGGCGTGGTCACGTCAGGGCGGCGGCTGGTTGTCCTGACGGCTTCCGGCCCCAGCCCGGCGGGGTTGCGTCCGGCAGAGTGGTGTACGGGCTACGTCTGAGCGGATGCTCGGAGTGTCGTGGTGATGAGGTACGCGGGGTTCATGAGTGGACGCCGATCAGAGCCTCCGGATGCGGCACGGCCGCGGCCAGCTCGTCCACGGGGATCGACGACGTGGTGGTGACGAGTGGGACGCCGGCGCCGTGGACGCTCGACACCTCCTTCAGGACCCTCGCTTTCTCGTCGGCGACCTCGACAACCGCCTCGATCACCGCGTCGGCGGACCTGCACTCGTCGAGCCGTCCGGCGGTGACGAGGTCGCCGAGCGTGGTGTTCCGCCGGACCGCGCCCACGAAGGTGGCGAGGCGGATCTCTCGGGAGATCCGCGCCGCGGCGGACCGGGCTTTCGCGGGATCGTTGTCGACGATCGTGAGGCGAGATATGTGTGCCGATGCTTCGCGCGCTGGAATATGCCGTGCGTGCACAGAAAATCTCCAGATGAGTTCGTTGCAGCCCGTACGCTTCTTCGACGTTGCCAGCCTGCGCACGCAGTGTCAAGGCCTGAAGGGACCTGGGCGAGCGGCGCGCACATTCGCATCAGTAATGCAGGTGAAATGATCTGCCGGGTGGGATCCGGCGTGGACGACTCGCGAGAGAGGTGAACGTGATTCGAGGCGATCAACGAATCTATGCTGCATCGACCGAAATGCACTGAGCCTTTTCCAACCTGATCTTCTTGGTCGGTGGGTGTGTCGGTGCGGGTGAGATGGCGAAGCTCCTGGTAGACGGGCTGTCGACCAAGACCGTCCGTCATCACCAGGAGCTTCGTGTGCTGTCCTACCCGTCGGCGATCTCGTTGTCCACGTCCACGCTGCGTGTCGTGTCGCGGCTGCTACGCCGGCCGCGGCGGCGGGCGATCGGGTCGCGGTGGCGGCGGCTGTCGCCGACCCGGCAGGCGTTGCTGGTGCTGGCGCACCTGCGCAACGGCGACACCGGCGGCGAACGGTGGCTGCGACCGCTCACCCGCCCGTCGGCCCGCCCGCGGCGGGCGTATCACCACCGCACCGGCAGCGACCGCACCCCCCGGAGCAGCATCCCCGGGAGCCACTCCCCCTGCTCCCCGTCCGCCGCCAGGTCCGGGCAGCGCTCCAGCAGCGTGCGCAGCGCCAACTCGCCCTCGAGGCGGGCGAGCGGGGCGCCCAAGCAGAAGTGGACGCCGTATCCGAAGGAGAGATGGCCCCGGGCCTCCTCGCGGCGTACGTCGAAGCGATCCGGATCGGGGAAGCGCGCCGGGTCGCGGTCCGCGCCGGCCATGTTGACCAGCACGATGGCGCCGCGCGGCACCCGTACGCCGCCGATCTCGGTGTCTTCCAGGGCGATGCGCGGCGTGGTGGTCGGCACCGGCCCGTCGTAGCGCAGCGTCTCCTCCACCACTCCCGCCGCCAGCCCCGCCGGATCGGCCCGTACGGCCGCCAACTGTTCGGGGTTTGCGAAGAGCGCGCGCACCGCGTTGCCGATCGTGTTGACCGTCGTCTCGTGCCCGGCGACGAGCAGCAGAAAGGCCAACGAGACCAGCTCGTCCTCGGTGAGCCGGTCGCCGCCCTCGTCGGCCGTGTGGACGAGGGCGCTGAGCAGGTCCTCCCCGGGGCTCTCGCGCTTGGCGGCGATGAGCCCCGTGAGATACGGCATGATCTGCTCGTACGCCTCTTTCTCCGCTTCGGGGCTGGTGGGCGCGAGGGTCTCGTTGGACCAGTGGTGGAAGGCGGTGCGGTCCAGGCCGGGGACGCCGAGCAATTCGCAGATGACGATCATGGGGAGCGGGGAGGCGAACGCGTCGATGAGGTCGGCGCGGCGCGCTCCGTCCGCCGTCATGCGGTCCAGCAGCTCGTCGGTGATCTCCTGGACGCGCCCCCGCATCGTCTCGACCCGCCTGGCCGTGAACTCCTTCGCCACCAGCTTCCGCAGCCGGGTGTGGTGGGGCGGGTCGCTCATCAGCATGTTGGCGTTGCCGAGCATGTTCAGGGCGTACGGCGGTTCCCAGCCGGCCTGCCGCCACTCGCGGTGCCAGTCCCGGCTGAGCAGCGGGGAGCTGAAGGCCTCGCGCGCGGCCTCGTACCCGACCACGAGCCACGCCAGCCCCCTGTCGGGCGTCACCACCTGGTGCACCGGACCGCGCTCGCGCAGCCGCGCGTAGGCGATGTACGGGTCGGCGACGAAGTCGGGGCTGAGCGAGGCGAGCACCTCGATCCCGCCGGGGCTTTCGGGCCGGTCGGTTCTGTCGGGAATCGCGGGATCGGTGGCGGCTTTCTCGGTCTCGGTCACGACGGAATTCCTTCCCTCAGGCCCGGATTGCCGGCCCCCGCCGACCACTCCGAGCACGGCCGCTCACTCTGATCCCGCACCCCACCCGCGCAATTACCCGCCCCGTTGCCGACCCGGCCTTTCGTGAGTGATCCGGCGTGTCGGGATCCTGGTAGACGAAAGTGCCCCCGCTACCAGGGCAAACTGGGATTGCTGAAGTCGTGAGCGCCGCTATGCCCGCGCTCATTGTCCCGGCGCCGATGACCGTGAGGCGAGATATGTGTGCCGATGCTTCGCGCGCTGGAATATGCCGTGCGTGCACAGAGAATCTCCAGATGAGTTCGTCACGGCCCGTACGCTTCTTCGACGTTGCCAGCCTGCGCACGCAGTGTCAAGGCCTGAAGGGACCAGGGCGAGCGGCGCGCACATTCGCATCAGTAATGCAAGTGAAATGATCTGCCGGGTGGGATCCGGCGTGGACGACTCGCGAGAGAGGTGAACAGCAACCCGGGCGACGACCTGCTGACCGACGTGGTGCGCGCGCACGAGTCAGGCGAGCTGAGCGACGACGAGCTCGTCGCGATGTTCTACGTGCTGATCGTCGCCGGGTTCGAGACCTCGGTGAACCTGGTGGCGAACGGCGTGCTCGCGCTGCACCCGACGCAGGACGACGGGGTCGTCGTCGCCGAGCTGTCGAGCGACGCGACGGCGCTCGCGACCGGTAGCACGTTTCAGCAGCGCTCCGTGTCGATCGTGACCGTGCGGGACGGCCGGATCACCCTGTTCCGCGACTACTGGTACCCGTGGGCGGTCATCGAGGCGCTCGGCGGCCCCGAGGCGTTCGCCCGGGCGGCGGAGTCGGTCTCGCGCTGACCTCACCCGGCTGCGCGCGCAGTCGGGGGAGGTCGAATCGCTGTGAGCGAACAGGGCGTGCTCGGCCGACCACGGCGAGCTGCAGCCGATAGGCTCGATGCTGCGTGACTCACCATCGACGGCGCGGCCGAACCCACGGGAGACGAACACATGTCAGGCGATTCCATCGGCTACGACAAGCTTCTGCCTCGCATGGCGAGAGGCGGTGGCATGACCCTCACCGACACGGTGTACGAGCAGTTGCTCCAGTCGCGCATCGTGTTCCTCGGCTCCGAGGTCGAGGACGAGATCGCCAATCGCATCATCGCCCAGCTGTTGTTGCTCGCCGCCGATGATCCCGGCAAGGACATCCGGTTCTACATCAATTCGCCGGGCGGCTCGGTCAACGCGGGCATGGCGATCTACGACACCATGGAGATGATCGAGCCCGACGTGCAGACGTGGGGCATGGGCTTCGTCGCCTCGATGGGGCAGTTCCTGCTCTCGTCGGGCGCCCGTGGCAAGCGCTACCTGCTTCCCAGCACCAGGGTCGTGATGCACCAGCCCTCGGCCGGTGTGGGCGGCTCGGAGACCGACGTCGTGATCCAGGCCCAGGCGTTCGGGTACACGAAGCGGCTGATGGCGACGCTGATCGCCGAGCAGACGGGCCAGACCGTCGAGCGGATCACCGCCGACTCCGACCGCGACCGCTGGTTCACGGCCGAGGAGGCGCTGGAGTACGGCTTCGTCGACCACATCGCCACCCGGACCAGCGTGACGCCGAACGGTGAGGACAGGGCGAACTGACGAGTCCGGCGAGACGAGGGGTCGACGTTGAGCACTCTCACCGATCTGCAGTCGCGATACGTGCTGCCGTCGTTCGTCGAGCGGACGAGCTACGGTGTCCAGGAGTCCAATCCGTACAGCAAGCTCTTCCAGGAGCGCATCGTGTTCCTGGGAGCCCCGGTGGACGACACGTCCGCCAATGACGTGATGTCGCAGTTGCTCGTCCTGGAGGCCGAGGATCCGGATCGCGACATCGTCATGTACATCAACTCGCCGGGCGGCTCGCCGTTCTCGGCAATGGCGATCTACGACACGATGCAGTTCGTCCGGCCGGACATCCAGACGTTCTGCCTCGGTCAGGCGTTGCTCGCGGCCGCGCTGATTCTGTCCGCGGGCACGCCGGGCAAGCGGTACGCCCTGCAGAACTCGCGGGTCATGGTCCAGCAGCCGTCCATCGACGTGGTCCGTGGTCAGGTGTCGGACCTGCAGATCCAGGCGGCCGAGATCACCCGGGTGCGCGCCCAGATAGTCACCGCGTTGAGCACGCACACCGGACGGCCGAGCAACGAGGTCAACGCGGACGTCGAGCGCGCGAAGGTGTTCACCGCCGACGACGCGAAGTCGTACGGCCTGGTCGACCACGTCGTGACATCGCGCAAGCAGACCGTGGCCCACTGACGGACCGAGCGGGCGGCCGGCGGCGGAGGAGCGCGACGGCGCTCATCCGGCCGCTGGCCGCCCGCTCGCACACCGGAGCATGACGCCGACGAGCTCGCGGTGGACATTGCGGCGGAGATCAGCGAGCGCGGCTTCGGCGACGGCGATGCCGCGACATCGACGCGGCTGGTGACGACGGTCGGCCGGGCCGACCAAATGACGTGACGGTCCCGGCCCGACGTCGCCAAGCTGCCGGAGGTCGACGTAGTGCTCGCCGCGTCGATCGAGGCGGTCGCCAAGTCCGCGTGGCATGGGCGTGGCATAAGACTGGCGATAGCAGCGTGGTTTCCGCTTGGTATTGAGGTGTCCGGTGTTGCATAAGCGCTGGTAGAGGCGCTGAGCAATGCTCCTGTCGCACGTTAAGGTGCACCCCGAACGACATGGGCTCGCTGGTCTCGACCGACGTGGCGAACGGCAGCTCCTGCAGCCGGGTGCTGTCGCCGGTGTCCATGGCCTCCTGCATGACCGTGGTGGATGCCCAGTTCCTCGTCGAGGACTGGCCAGGTCGACCTCGATGCCGTCGTGGCGGACGATCAGATCGACGGCGTAGTGCACGGCGGACAGCATTCCGAGGCCGAGCAGGTCGAAACTTCACCAGCCCGACGGCGGCCACGTCGCGCGTTCCGGTGAGAGGAACCGCTCGAACAGCAGGTTCCAGCGGACCGGGTCGACGTTGCTGATCCCGAGGGCGTTGCAGACCGCCGAGTTCGCGGCCGATCCCGGCCCTGGCAATGGATCCCGCGCCGGCGGCAGAGGTCGACCAGGCCGTGCACGATGAGGAAGTAGCCGGCGAACCCGAGCTCGGCGATGGTGTTCAGCTCGTGCTCCAGCTGCGAGTACGCCGGCCGGGCTTGCTCCGGTGGTCCGTACCGCCGGCGCGCGGCGTCAGGTGCCGCAGCCAGGACTCTTCGGTGTGACCCGCCCCGACCGGGTACGGGGGCAGCTGGGCCGCGACCAGGCGCAGGTCGAAGGCGCACGCCACACCCACCTCGGCGGCCGCGCGCACCGCGCCGGGATAGCGACGGAACAGGTGGGTCATCTCGACCCCGCTGCGCGGATACGCCGCCGGGTAAGGCGGCAACCCAGCCGTCCATCGCGGCCAGGTCTCGCCGAGCGCGGACCGCGCTAACCGCCGCCGCCAGGCGTCCCGACCGAGGATGTGCGTAGTGCGCTGCCGCGCTCACCAGGAGACGGACGCGTGGGCCAGGCGGGACGAAGTCATCCTCGGTGACTGGCTGGCAGACTCCCAACATGAACGGTGTGCTCACCAGCGTCATCGCGGTAGCTGGAACCCTGGCCGGGTCGAGTCTCACGTACCTATTCACCCGGCTCACCGCTCGGCGGACAGAAAGAGCTGCGCGCGACGAACGCCTTCGCCAGGAGCGGATCGTGGCTTACACCGCGTTCGCCGGAGCGATCACCGAACTCCGCCAGAAGGTGATCTCCCTGTGGTTCTTACAACAGAGAGACCCCGACGGGGCGGACACGAGAGCCGCGTATACCGAGGCTGACCAGCGCGGGGCCGCGGCGGACCACGCCCGGCTCAAGGTCCACATGCTCACCGACGACACCGAACTTCTCCGACTCGCCGACGCAGCGTTCGAACCGATCAGCGCCTTGAGCAGAACAACGGAGCGCTCCGAATTGACGGGGCACGAAGACCGCAGCCAGGAGACTCTCACCGCGTTCATCCAGGCCGCAGCACGGCAAGTCAGGTAGCACCGCAGCCCGCCCGTAGCAGCTGCCGTCACGTAGCCAGCGGCGCCGACTGGGGGTGGGTTCGGACCCAGCCACACCACCCGGCCGCCGAGGATCACCCGACATCTGGTCCTGAAGCACGTCGCCGCTGGTGCTAGCCACCAGCACGCCAGCGCCGGCCTTGAAGACGGCACACCGACACCAATGCGCATCCGCTGCAATAGGCGCCACGCAGAGTGCAATAGGCGCCACGCTGTCTCGTCCGACTGAAGTTGTCGGTGTCCGGACCTAGTTGTCGGTGGTGGTGTCGGTGTCCGGAGGTACTTGTCGGGGTCGGTGAGGCGACGCTCGCACCGCCCGAGAGAATGCCGCCGTGCCGACGCTTGATCACTTCCCTGGTGGGGCGCCGCAGACGCTGGCCGAGCGGTTCGAGCTCGCGTACGCCGACGAGGGCGGGGAGCAGCGTGTGCCGCTGACCGAGGCCTGGTCAGTTCCGTTCGAGGCGTGCGCGCCGGTGCGTGGGTTCCCCTCGTACAAGGGGCAGCGCCACTTCAACGGGCGCTGGTGGACGACGACGACCGGCTCGTTGGTGGGCTACGAGTCGTGGCTGGAGCGTGATCGCCTGGTGCTGCTGGACTTCGATCCGGACGTCGTCGGCATCTCCTCCCAGCCGTTTTGGCTGTTCTGGGCCACGGCGGAAGGCAAGGCTCGCTCGCACGCGCCGGACTACTTCGCGCGCCTCGCTGACGGGTCCGCGCTGGTGCTCGATGTCCGCGCAGCGGACCGGATCAAGCCGCGCGACCAGGTCGCGTTCGACGCGACAGCCGAGGCCTGCGCGGCGCTGGGCTGGCGCTACGAGGTGGTCGGGGCATCACCGGAGGCGTTGCTGGCGAACGTCCGCTGGCTGGCAGGCTACCGGCATCCCCGCCATCGGCTCGATGACGTTGCCGCCGCGCTGCGCGCGGCGTTCGCCGCCCCGGCCGGGCTGCTGGACGGAGCCGAGGAGGTCGGCGATCCGATCGCGGTGCTGCCGGTGCTGTTCCACCTGCTCTGGCGTCGTGAGCTGCACACCGACCTGGACCGGCCCATGCACCCGGAAGTCGTGGTCACCGCCGGGGCGGTGGGTCCGTGACGTCGGCAGGGGCGGTTCTGCGGGTCGGCGACCGGGTCGCGTTCGAGGGCGACGAGCACCTGGTCGTCGGGCTCGCGGGCACGCAGGTGCGGCTGCGCGCGGACGCTGGCGGGGAGCAGGTGGTGCTGGCCGGGCACCTGATGGCCGCTGCCGACTTCGCGGTCCTGGACAGCGTGAGCCTGCCGGTGATGGAGCCGTTCGGGCTGCTGGAATCCCTGCCCGCCGAGGTGGTCGCCGAGGCGGAGCGCTGGCGTGATCACCTCGTGGAGATGACGACCGGGCTGCCGCCCGGCGCGGCGCCGGGCACCGCCGCGTGCCCCGGTTTCGACCCGAGCACCACCTCGGCGGCCGACCGCTTGCAGGCCAAGGCCGCTGAGCTGGGCATCAGCGCGCGGACGATCGAGCGCAAGCGCGCCCGGTTCGAGGCGCAGGGGTTGTGGGGCCTGGTCGACCAGCGAGCCGCGCGCACGTTCGAGGCCACCGGGCAGACAGACGCGCGGCTGGTCGAGGTGCTGCGCGAGCTGATCACGGCGGAGACGGACGCCTCGACGGGCACCCGGTCACGGCTGATCCGGCGCGCGACCAAGCGGGTCGAGGAGCTGCACGGCGAGGGCGCGGTCCCGTTGCCGGGCCGCAGCGCCTTCTACGAGCTGGTGGACCGGATGACGGTCGGCCGGCACACGTTCGGCTCGGCGGTCACCCGGCGGCAGACGGCGAACCGGCCGGCCGGGGCGTTCACCGCGACGGCGGCGGCACGTCCCGGTGAGCAGGTCCAGATCGACTCCACGCCGATCGACGTGCTCGTCTTTGCCTGTGACGGCGTTCCGGTCCGGGCCGATCTGACGATCGTCGTCGACGTCGCCTCGCGCACCATCGCCGCGGCGGTGCTGCGGCCGGTGGGCACCAAGGCGGTCGACGCGGCACTGCTGCTGGCGAAGATGCTGGTCCCGGAACCGATGCGGCCGGGCTGGGCCGACGCGTTGCGGATGTCGGCCTCGCGGCTGCCGCACGAGCGGCTGCTCACGATCGACGCGCGGATGCGGGAGGCCGCGGCGCGGCCGGTCATCGTCCCGGAGCAGGTCGTGATCGACCATGGCAGGGTGTTCGTCTCCGAGACGTTCGCCCGCGCCTGCGATCGTCTCGGGATCTCCATTCAGCCCGCACGCAAGGACACCCCGACCGACAAGGCGGTGGTCGAGGCGACGTTCACCGCGATCAAGACGCTGTTCGCGCAGCACGTCGCCGGATTCAAGGCCGCGAACACCCAGCAGCGCGGGCGCGACGTCGCGCCGGTCTGGACGCTGGACCAGCTTCAGGACCTGCTCGACGAGTGGCTGATCGTCGGCTGGCAGCACCGCCCGCACGACGCCCTGCGCGACCCGCACGCCCCGCGAAGGATGCTCACCCCGAACGAGCGCTACGCCGCGCTGGTCGCGATCGCGGGCTATCTGCCGCTCACTCTGACCGGCACCGACTACCTCGAACTGCTGCCGGTCAAGTGGCGGGCGATCAACGACTACGGCATCCGGATCGACTACCGCACCTACGACTGCCGCGCGCTGGGCGACTACCGGCGTGAGCACTCCGGGCTGACCGGCAAGCGCGGGCTCTGGGAAGTCCACTACGACCCTTACGACCTCTCGCAGGTGTTCCTGCGCACGCGGGACGGCTGGATCACCGTTCCCTGGACGCACCGGGCGATGGTGACCGCGCCGTTCGCGGACTTCACCTGGCGGCACGCCCGACGCCTCGCGCAGCAGGGCGAACACCCCGCGCACCAGGTCACCGAGACCGAGATCGCCCGCGCGCTGGATGCGCTGCTGACCCGCGCCGAGCACGGCCCGGACAAAACCGGCGCCCGCGTTGCGGCCCGCACCCGCACCGCGGCGGCGGCGCACCGGCCGGAGCTGCCCGCGCCGGCCGAGGTCGTCGACGAGCACGCATCCGCACCCGACACAGCGTCCACACAGGACGCGCAGGTGATCCCGTTCGGCGTGTTCGACGCCGACGCCGAAGCCGAAAGGTGGCTATGACCGCGCAGGCCGACCTGGACGACGTCGAGCAGCTCGCGCCTGACGAGTCGCTGACCACGAAGGAAGGGTGGCGGCGGTTCGTCGAGCACCAGCCCGCCCCACCGGTCCTCCCCGCTGCCGCCGAGCCGGCCGGGCTCTCGGCTCGGGCGCACGTCGAACTGGTCCAGGCCCGCCGCGACTACCACAGCGACCTGCCCCTGGCGCACACGCCGGTCATGCGGAAACTGCTGGCCACCGGGCGGTTGCTGGTCCAGCTCAACCGCGGCCAGATCTCCGCGCGACGCGGCATGATCCTCTCCGGCATGTCGGGCACCGGGAAGACCACCGCGCTCACCCAACTCGGCCGCACCCACGAACGCGCGGTCCGCAAACGGCACCCCGGCCGGGCCGGGCAGGGCCGAATCCCGGTCGTCTATGTCACCGTCCCGACCGACGCCACCCCGAAGATGCTGGCGGTCGAGTTCGCTCGGTTCTACGGAGTCGAGTTCGGCTCGCGGGCGACCATGCCCGACATCGTCAACACCGTCTGCGCCGTCGCCGTCCGCACCCACCTGGAACTGGTGCTGATCGACGAGATCCACAACATCCTCGACACCCGCGCCCGCGCCGAGGTCTCCGACCAGCTCAAGTACTTCGCCGAACGGCTCCCGGCCACGTTCGCCTACGCCGGGATCGAGGTCGAGGAACGCGGCATGTTCGCCGGACCGCGCGGCCGCCAGATCGCCGGGCGGTTCACCTTGATCGACTCGACCCCGTTCGACTACGGCACTCCCGAACAGAAAACGGCCTGGCGGTCGCTGATCGCCACCCTCGAACAGTCCCTGCGCCTGCGCCGACACCAGCCCGACACCCTGGTCGAGCTCGCCGACTACCTCTACGAACGCACCGGCGGCGCGATCGGCAGCCTCTCCACGCTCATCCGCGGCGCCGCCGTCCTGGCCATCGACGACGAAACCGAACGCATCACCCCGGACCTGCTCGACCTGGTCCCGCTGGACAAAGCCGCGACCAGCACAACCCCCACGCGGCGAAGCAAGACACGCCCGACAGGCAAGCGCTGATGGTCTCCCGCCTGCCGATCACCACTCGCCCCGCGAACCAGGAAATCGCCGTGTCCTACCTGGCCCGGCTCGCCAACCTGCACGACATGCCCTTCGACGCGCTCTGGGCGCAGGTCAGCACGCCGCGCCGCGACCACGGCCAAGGCCGCGTCCTCGACGGCGATCTGTTCACCACGGTGGTCAAACGCCTGGCTCGCGCGGTGATCGAACTACGACGCCCCCAGCCGGACTGGCCCGCGCTGCGCCACGAACCCCAACGCGGCTGCCGCCGCTGCGACGCCCGCCACCCCGGCGGCCCGGTCCTGCGGCTGCTGCCGCACCCCGCCTACGTCTGCACCCGGCACCGGATCTGGATCGGCCCGCCCGACCAGCACGACCACCCCCAACCGGACCTGGAAGGGCTGCCCGAGGTCGTCGCCGCCCAGCACCGGCACCTGCGGCTGCTGGCCCGCCTCGGCCCGGCCGCCACCTACGACGCGGTGCTGACCGGGTTCCTGATCTGCGCGCACCGCTGGAACGTCACCGACATCGCCGTCGACGGCGACGCCTGGCTGGACTGGGTCCGCCGCGCCGAGCTGCTCATCCCGCCCGGCACCGAGACCGACACCTTCAGCACCTCGCGGCTGTTCGCCGCCACCTACCCCGAAGCGGTCGCGGTCGCCGAGGTCATCGGCCCGCTGCACTGGCGACGCCGGGCCGCCGGCGGCCCCGACGACCAACGCGCGTTCGCCGCCGAGATCGGCCGACGCCTCGGCCTGCGCGACTACCACCCGGCACTGACCCAGGACCCCATCGCGCACTGGATCGAGCAGGACTGCCACCAGCCGCCCAGCACGCCCAACACCGACTACCGCAGCCTGCGCACCTTCGGCGGCACCACCTTCGTCAAGCCCGCCAAGGACAGCGACAACAAACGCCGACTCGCCGCCTACTGGTTCGCCCAGAAACACCGCCGCGGCGGCGACGCCATGCTGCACCACCGCAGCCTCAGCCCCGTCGTCATCCGCGACTGGTCACAGAAGAGGGAGGTGTTCTCCGGCGCGCTGATCGCCAGTTCGGAGACCTCGTTCGCGACCCGGCGCAACCTCGACGTCGACCCCCAAACCGAACACAGCACCGACTACCTGCGACCCGAACCGGCGCCATCGCCCTACCTCGACACCGCTGTCGAGCCGGTCGGCTGGTCGCTCCGAACCGGACCGCGACCACCGGTCGGCGCACGACCGGCGTTCCCGAACGAACGGCCGAAGCACGTCTTCCCGTGCAACCGCCTGCGATCCGCCACCTAGGCACCAGCAGGGGCGGCGTCTCCACCGGCCGGTCGCACAGCCAACTCTTCTCTGATCTGCTGGAGCTTCGCGTCGGCGGCGACCACGACCTCGTCCGGGATCCCGGTCCGAATCATGCTCGCCACATGCAGCGCCATCAGACGCATCGGGTCACCGTCATGCTCGGCCGCGAGCACCTCCAGCAACCGCACCGCACCTTCCAGCAGTCTCGGATCGGTCGGGTCGAACGGCGGGATGTCGGGATCCCACGGGAACGGACGCGGATCCACGGGGATGAAGGTCATCACCAAATGCGCAACAAGACCAGCGGGCCACCGCGATGGGTCACTCTCATAGGAGCAGCGTCTTCGGTTCCGACATCAACTCCAGGGAACTACACCCAGTCAGGCGTGTCGCCCAGGTAATGGAATCCGCCAACTAGGTCCGAACAACTCGCCCGCCAACCGTCCGGACCTACTTGGCGGACCGCAGGCCAGCCGCTCAGGCCTCCGCCACCTTCGAGCGGTGCGGAACCTGGACCTCGTGCCCGGCGGCGCCGGGCTGGCGACCCACGAGCGGTTCGACATCGCGTTCGCTGGCGAGGAGGGCGAGCAGCGCCTGCCGTTAACCAAGGCGTGGCAGATCTCGTTCGAGTCCTGCCTGCCCGTGCGCGAGTTCCCCTCCTACAAGGGCCAACGGCGCTACTCCGGCCGCTGGTGGACCGCCACGACGGGCAGCCTGGTCGGGTACGAGTCCTGGGTCGAGCGTGACACGCTGCTCCTGCTCGACTTCGACGCCGACGTCATGGACATCGCCTCCCAGCCGTTCTGGCTATTCTGGACCACGGCCGAAGACAAGTCCCGCTCGCATGCGCCGGACTACTTCGTCCGCCTGGCCGACGGCTCCGATCCATCCGCTGCGCTCCAGCCTCGCCGCGCTGATCGACGACCACCCCGCCGAATCCGCAAACTAGATCCCGGACAAGTTCGGCAGGCTGGGTGAAGGGGCCATCCGGCTGATGCCAGCCAGATCCTGTGGATAGGTCAGTACGGCAGTACGTAGGCGTGGCTCATGTCGGAGTCGTGCGTGGTTGTCGAGCCCTGGGAGTCGGTGAGGTTAGCAGTGCCATGGATTCCGGCGGTCTGGCCGCTCAGCCACTCGGCCTTGACGTAGGCGTTGAACCGGGGGATGCAGCCCGGCGCCGTGCTCACGGTGAAGTCCGATTTGTTGAGTGGCACGTACTTGTGGTGCACCCAGTACGGCATGTCGTGCGTGACCTGGATGCTGCTGTCGGCCTTGCAGAGTGTGCCGTCCGACTTCCACTGGTTCACGAAGAGCGTGAACTTCACCTGCGCCGACCCGTACGTGTCACACGGGTTGTCCGGATGGCAGACCTTCAGGTTGACATCGCCGACGACGTTGAGGCCCTGCACTGTCGAGGGGAGGTCGAAGTAGTCGAGGGCGGGCAGCCGCAGTGTGCCGCCGTTGAGGGCGTGCGTCCCTGCGCTCACGCTGGACTGCACCGGTTGCCCGTCGGCGGCGTTGACGACCGAGGTGTCGGCGAACGTGAGGTACCCGCTGACCAGCCGGTAGGTGGCGGCGCTGTCGCCGCTGAGCGAGTTACCCCGCACGTTCGCGGTGCAGGTGACCCTGCCGGCGACGCCGGGGTGGACGAGGAACCGGGTGTAGAGCGTCACGTCCTGCAACGGGGAGCCCGAATGGATGTCGTAGACGTTCTGCCCGATCACCATGTTCTTGTTCCAACCGCCCGGTCCCTGGCAGACGACCTCGTTGTCAAAGAGGCTGCGGATGGTGGCGTCGTTGACCCGCATCTTCGACACCACGTATGCGGTCTGCGTGGCGGTCATGTCCAGCGAAATGGTGCCTACGGGAGTGACGCTGTGCACGACAGGCCGGACCTGCTTGGGCACCGAGATCGTTTGCGGGGTGAAGGTAGCGAAAGTCTCCGCCTGCGCGGGCGTGGCGGCAAGCATGCCTGCGGTCAGGGCGAATACCGCCGTCGCGGCCAGGGAGCGGACGTTCAAGTCGGACCTCCTCATCGGCGCTAGCTACTGTAATTATGGTCTAGACCGTAATTACAGTAGCCGCAGTACTCCCGTCGTCGAATCCGCCAACTAGGTCCGGACAACTCGATCGATCGCAGTCCGGACCTACGTGGCGGACTGCTGGTCACCGGACTGGGCATCCGCCATCTTCGAGCGGAACGGACACCGCAGAGCAAGATGGGTCAAAGAGTGCCTCTTTGACCGGCCACCCCCAGCGGCGTGGCACCCCTGGCAGAGCCGGGGTCCGAGGGGTGGCCTCGGGCCGGCAGGCCGGGGAAGTGCGCGGGGCGCGGACGGTCGTGCCGGTCGGTGGGACGTGACAGGGGGCACGTGGTGACGAGCTGAGGTATCGCGATCATTCGCCGCATCAACCACGAGTGCGTCGGGGGGCGTTGCGCTCCACCGACCACGAGTGGGCCGTGATCGTGCTGGTCGCCGCGCGGGTGTCGATGCGGCCGGGGGCGTGGGCGCAGCACGCCGCCTACGAGGCCGCCGCCCGCCTGCATCGCGGGCCGGTGCACGACCGGGCGGCGATCGACGACCTGATCGCCGAGTTACGTCAGCATCGGCGGGTGCTGACCAACATCGGCGGCAACCTCAACGATGTCGCCCGAGCGGCCAACTCGACCGGCTCGATCGAGAACCCAGTAGCAACGGACACGGTGTTGCGGCTGGTGTCACACGTGGTCCGGGATGGTGATGAGCTGATCCGCCGGATCGGCACCGAGCTGGTGGCGTGATCGCCAAAGTGGTCCGCGGCTACCGCCCGGCCGGGCTGCTCGCGTACCTGTTCGACCTCGACCTACGGCCACTGACCCGGACGATGCAGGAACTGGCCGACGCCGCCGGGCTGCCGCTGTCGAACCCGCCACGGATCACCCCGCACTGGGCCGGCCATCTGGAGCGGGGCGGGCGGATATCGCGGAACGGTTGATGCGGGCGACCGGCATCCACCAGGCCGGCTGCCGCTGGATCGCGGTCCGGCACGCCGACGACCACATCCACCTCATGGCCACCCTCATCTCCGAGACCACCGGCAAACGGTTCCACCCCTACCGGGACTACCTCCAGCTACGCGAGGAATGCCGCGCCATCGAACGCGACCTCGACCTCGTCCAGACCGCATCCGCCGACAGGACCGCACTCACGGCACCGACCCGCGCCGAGAAGGGCAAGACCGAGCGACACGGCCGTCACGACGGGGCCGGGTGGGCGGGGTCGCACCAGGTTGTCGATACCGTTTCGTCGAGGTCAGCCAGGTGGGTGGTGATCCGATCGATGTCGGCGGTACCCATCGCGGTGTGGAGGGCCAGTGCGTGCTGCCAGTGTGTGCGGGCCGAGCCGGGCCTGCCCGTTGCGGCCCGTGCGGAGGCGATGCCGTCGAGCGCGCGGGCCTGTTGCCACCGGTTTCCGGTCCGCTCCGACAGGGCGAGCGCGTCGGCGTACTGATCCAGGGCGTCCTCGATCCTGTCCAGCCGGTGCAGGGCCCGACCCGTCTCGATCAGCGCATCGACCTCGCCCTCGCGGTCGCCCACCTCACGGGCGATGGCAAGGGCCGGCCGATGCTGTCGCATGGCCGATACCGGATCGTCCAACGCTGTGTGGGCGACGCCGCAGCCGTTACGCGCCGTTCCTTCGCCCGGCCGATCGCCGAGGTCCCGGAAGATCCGCAACGCCTGCCGGTGAAGATCGAGCGCGTCCTCGTGTCGGCCGATGGCGGCCGCGGCGATTCCCAGGTTGCCGAGTGCGTCCGCCTCCCCCATGCGATCCGCGGTGTCCCTGGCCACGACGAGGGCCTCGCGAAGCGAGTCGACGCCCTCCGTGTGTCGGCCGGTCAGGATCTGGAGGTAGCCGATGTTGTTCAGCTGCTGGCCGGCCAGCGGGTCCTCGCCCCGTTCGCGGAACATCGCCGTGGCCTGCCGATGGCAGTCGATCGCCTCGGCGAACCGACCCAGCCGCCGGCACAGGGTGGCGTAGTTCGCCAGACACCGCGCCTCGAGTCCCCTGTCGCCCTCGGCGCGGATGACGTGGAGCGCGCTGAGGTAGTGCTCTTCGGCCTCGGTGAGCCGACCCAGCCAGCTGCACACCGACCCGAGCCGGCCGAGGGCGCGGGCACCGTCGATCCCGTCGGCGACCCTGCTGGCGCTGCGGTCCAGCAGCTCGGCGTCGTGCAGATGTCCCGTCGAGTACAGGTAGTGGTGCAACAGGGCGGCCAGGTCGGAGGCGTGTCCTGGCTGACCGTGATCGGCACAGTGGAGGGCGCAGGCGATCAGGTTCGGCCGCTCCGAGTCCAGCCACGCAATCGCGGCCGACCTGTCCGCGAGGGTCGGCAGCGACGTGTCCGGACGAGCCAACTCCATGGTCCGCAGGTAGTGCGGCTCATGGAGCCGGGCAGCCGTGTAGGTGACGAACCGGTAGTAGTCGACCAGCCGGGTCAACGCCGCGGCCCGCGCCTTCGGTGCGTCCAGGTCACTGGCGCGGTCGGCGGCGAACACCCGGATGAGGTCGTGCATCTCGAACCGGTCGGCGAGCCGCCGCACCAACAGGCTGTCACCGGCCAGGGCGTCCAGGTCGGCGGCGACGGTGTCCGGGTCGGTGTCGGCGAGGGCGGCGGCCGCGTGGACATCGATGTCGCGGCCGGGACAGATGGCCACCAGCCTGAGCAGGCGCTGCCGCCGCGCCGGCAGGTCGACGAACGACGACTCGAATGCGATCGCCACGCCCTTGTCCAGTGACCGCGTGGCTCGTCGTTCGACCAGCCGGGTCACGTGATCGTGCAGTGTCCAGTCCGGTGTCGCCTCGATGCGGCGAGCCACCAGCGCCAGCGCCAACGGCAGCCGGCCGGTGATCTCGGCGATCTCGGCCGCGGCTTCCGGTTCGTGGGTCGTCCGCGCGGTTCCGATGACGCTGCCCAACAGATCCCGTGCCTCGTCATCGGCCAAGGGGTCGATCGAGATGTGCGTCGCCGGCAGCCCGGCCAGCAGTCGACGGCTGGTCACCAGGGTCAGGCAGGTCGGGCTGTCCACCAGCAAGGGCAACACCTGACTCTCGCTGCCGGCGTCGTCCAGCAGTATCAGTGCCTGCCGGTGCGCCAGAAGCTCCCGCAGTCGTGCCGTCCGGCCGCGGAGGTCGAGGCTGTGGATCTGGTGCGGCGGACAGTCGAGGCGGCGCAGCATGGCGTCCAGGACGACGCCGGGGTCGGCCGGCGGGAGTTCGAGATCGTGGCCCCGCAGGTTGACGGACAGTTGGAGATCGGTGAAGCGTCCCTTCCTCACCAGCAGGTGTGCGGCATGGATCGCCAGCGTGGTCTTCCCGACGCCCGCCATGCCGTGCATGGCCCGGACCGCTGCCGTGCCGCCACCGTTGCCGTCGCCGTTGCCGTCGCCGTTGCCGTCGAGCAACAGTTGAAGTTCCGCGAGGCGGCCGACGAACCCGCCCCTGTCGTCCGGCAGACCACGACGGACCGAGACGATCGCCGCGACCGCGGCCCGGCCGGCGATGATCCGATGCGCCTCCCGCCACTCGGCGGCCAGCACGTCGTCGCCCAACAGGGCCCGCGCAATGTCGACGACGAGCTCGGCGTCCAACCGGGTTCGACCGGGCTTCAGGCACCGATGGACCGTGTCCAGAGCCGGCAGCTCCGGCATCCCCCGCGCCTGCCGCTGTCGCACGATCCGGCGATGGATGTCCCGCACCGACAGGCCGCCCCACGCCTGCAGGGCACGGAGCCCGGCGCCAAGCTCCTCCACTGTGCGAGCGCCGTCCGGCCCAGGCGGATCCCCCGCCCGCGACCCTCGCCCCATGAACAGTCGCCTCCCCTGCTGGCAACCCACACCAGCGACTCACTGTAGCCGCGCCGTCCGAGTTCGTCCGACAACGACGACGGCCTCACCTCACCCCGGGAGGCTCTGGCCCGAACGCCGTGATCGACCACGGCATGCACCGAGGAGAGCCATGCCCGAGATGAGGTTGCGCCGATGAGATCCCCCCGTGCCGTCGGCCTGCTGGCCGCAGTCGTCGTCGCGTCGCTGCCCGTCCTGAACCCAGCACCGGCAGCCGCGGCTCCACCGGCGGGCAACCTGTTCCCCGTCGCATCGGCGAATGCTTCGTGCAACTCCGCCTGGCAGGTGCCGGCCGGGCACGTGGGAGTCGACTGCGTGTCCGTGGGCAACGAGCTGGGAGCCGCGCTCGTCGCCGTCGAGTCGGGCACGATCGGCGAAGTGCTGCTGCCCAACGGTACGTATGACTGCACCGTGGATCCGGACGGACCCGGCAAGGGTGGGAATGCCCTTTTCCTTATCGGTCAGAGCGGGCATTCGTACTACTACGGCCACCTCGACCTGGTCATGGTCGACCCCGGTCAGTCCGTCCAGCGTGGCGACGTCATCGCAACATTGGGCAGAACCGGCAACGCCGGATGCGGTACCAGCGTGCCGCACCTTCATTTCGAGATCAAACCGGTGGGCGGCGACCCGTTCAATCCGCAGCCGCACGTGAACAACTGGGCACGTCCACCCGCGCAGCCCCTGATCAGGCCCACGGTCACCGGAAACATCAGCGGGCTCACGAATCCCGTCGTCATCCCTCCGGCCCCGTATACCCGGGGCGCCGTGGTCGGATGCGTCTCAGGGGGAACCTATACCGGGCTTCTCACGCTACGTTATTCGATCAACGACATCGTCCAGCCCACCACGGTCCATGTCGGCCAGGCATGTGGAGGTTATGCCATCGGCTTCCCGCTCCCGGCTCGCAAGGTATGCGTCGACGTGTACGGCAGCGGGGCGTGGCGACCGCTCGGCTGCCGCGGGATCGCGACCGGCAGCATGGGGGCCACCGCGACAACGATGACCGGGGAGAACGGCAATGGCACCATCGCCGGCAGGGCTGCGATCGAGGGGTTCGGTGGCCTGATCACGGTCAGGACACTGGTGGGCACGACGACAGGACCCAGCAGGTTGAGCAACCCCGACGGCACGTTCTCGGCGGCCTTCGCCGGGGCCGCACCGGGGTCACGGATCTGTGGGCAGGCCAACAGCTACGGCATGTGGGTCACGCTGGGATGCAGGGGAACCGCAGAAGGGAGCCTGAGCTCGCTCAACTGGGCGGCCAACACGGGCAGGGCGACCGGCGTTGTGAACATTCCGGACTTCAACAACGGGGTCCTCGTCCGCCTCTTCGTCGACGGCCGGTACGCCAACTGGGCGTACAGCGCCGCCGGCGCGGGCAACCGCTCCTACTCGATTCCGTTCACCGCACCTCCCGGAGCCACCGTCTGTGTCAAGGCGGACAGCTGGGGCCATCAGCGGAGTCTCGGCTGCCGCTCCACGTGACCCAGGCTGAAGTAGTGGTTCTGAAAGGGGGAGTTTCATGTCAACAGGAAACGCTGGTGCGTCGAGGCGGCTGACGGGCCTGCTGCTCGGGGTGGCGGTCATGACCGGGCTGATGGTCAGCGTGACCGTGGTGCAGCCTGGCAGCGCCGCGGCGGCCGGTCCGCGGCCGGCGTTCCAGTTACCGTTTCCGTGCGGCCAGCAGTGGTGGCTGGAGTCGTACGCGTCAATCCACGCCCCGGCGCTGGACATGGTGAAGGAGCCCGATCAGCACGGCACCGAGGGTGCGTTGCTGATCGCCCCGGCGCCCGGCAGGGTGGACCGTTCCTTCCTGCACCAGAACGCCGGCAACCTCATCCAGATCGACCACGGCGGCGGCTGGTTCACCACCTACGCCCATCTCGAGTCACGCTCGGTACAGCAGGGCACCCTGGTCTCCACAGGGCAGGAGATCGGCCGGGTGGGCCGAACCGGCGAGACATCGAACGGCCATCCCCACCTGCACTTCGAGCTGGCCATCGACGCCAACGGTGATGGCCACGCCAGCTGGGGAGCCCCCGGCAGCGAACGCGTCCCGCCCTGGTTCGACGGGATCGAGTACGGCCAGAACCCCGGCCAGGTCTGGCGCAACGTCACTAGCAGGAACTGCGGCGGTGGCGGCCCCGGCAACGTGGGGACCGGCGTCGTCGCCAGGGACAACAACCACCTCAACATGTTCACCCGCGGCACCGACGGCGGAATCTGGCACCTGTACTGGTCGGGCCAGGCCGGGTGGGGCGCGTGGCAGAACCTCGGCGGTGGCGGCGGCACCCTCGTCGGCGACCCCGACGTCGCGGCCATGAGCAGCGGACACCTCAACGTGTTCGTCCGCGGCAGCAACGGCGGACTCTGGCACCTCTACTGGACCAGCACCGGCGGCTGGTACCCCTGGCAGTACCTTGGCGCACCGCCCAACGGGCCACTCACGTCGAGCCCGACCGTCGTGTCCCGTGCCCCTGGAGTGCTCGACGTGTTCGCCCGCGGCGCCGACGGCGGCCTCGTACACCGCGGCTGGTCGAACCAGACCGGTTGGGGCGCATGGGAGAACCTCGGCGGCGGAGGCGGCACCCTCGTCGGCGACCCCGACGTCGCAGCGATGAGCGGCGGACACCTCAACGTCTTCCTCCGCGGCAGCAACGGCGGACTCTGGCACCTCTACTGGACCAGCACCGGCGGCTGGTACCCCTGGCAGTACCTTGGCGCACCGCCCA
>Ga0190272_10000245_pt1 | contig 32546 bp, 32 predicted proteins | sample Popmic504T_FD_133746 | JGI IMG/M metagenome (GOLD analysis project Ga0190272, IMG submission 133746) | Populus adjacent soil microbial communities from riparian zone of Shoshone River, Wyoming, USA - 504 T | ecosystem: Environmental > Terrestrial > Soil > Riparian zone | place: USA: Wyoming...
CGCGAGAAAGCCATGACTTGAGAAGCTTTGCCGACAACACCTTCACGCCGCCGGAGCGGATCAGGAACTTCTGCATCATCGCCCACATCGACCACGGCAAGTCGACGCTGGCGGACCGCATGCTGCAGCTCACCGGCGTGGTCACCGGCCGCTCCATGCGGGCCCAGTACCTGGACCGGATGGACATCGAGCGCGAGCGCGGCATCACCATCAAGGCGCAGAACGTGCGGCTGCCGTGGGTGCTCGACGGTGACGAGCACGTCCTGCACATGATCGACACCCCCGGCCACGTCGACTTCTCCTATGAGGTGTCCCGTTCGCTGGCGGCGTGCGAGGGCGCCGTCCTGCTCGTCGACGCGGCGCAGGGCATCGAGGCACAGACCCTGGCGAACCTGTACATGGCGCTGGAGAACGACCTCGCGATCATCCCGGTGCTCAACAAGATCGACCTGCCGGCGGCCGACCCGGAGCGGTACGCCAGGGAGTTGGCGCACATCATCGGGTGCGAGCCGGACGACGTGCTGCGGATCTCGGCCAAGACCGGACACGGCGTCGGCGAGCTGCTGGACAAGGTCGTCCGCACCGTGCCGGCACCCGTCGGAGACCCGGACGGTCCCGCTCGAGCGATGATCTTCGACTCGGTGTACGACACGTACCGCGGCGTCGTCACCTACATCCGGGTCATCGACGGCACCATCTCGCCGCGCGAGCGGATCAAGATGATGTCCACCAGCGAGACCCACGAGCTGCTCGAGGTCGGCATCATCTCGCCGGAGCCCAAGCCGTGCGTCGGCCTCGGCGTCGGCGAGGTGGGCTACCTGATCACCGGCGTGAAGGACGTGCGGCAGTCGCGGGTCGGTGACACTGTCACCAGCGAGCGGCGCGGCGCCACCGAGGCGCTCGGCGGCTACCGCGATCCGCTGCCGATGGTCTACGCGGGCCTCTACCCGGTCGACGGGTCGGACTACCCGGAGCTGCGCGAGGCGCTGGACAAGCTGCGGCTCAACGACGCCGCGCTCACCTTCGAGCCGGAGACGTCGGCCGCGCTCGGGTTCGGCTTCCGCTGCGGCTTCCTCGGCCTGCTGCACATGGAGATCGTGCGCGAGCGGCTGGAGCGCGAGTCCGACCTCGACCTGATCTCCACCGCGCCCAACGTGGTCTACCAGGTGATCATGGAGGACGGCGGCGAGCTCACCGTCACCAACCCGTCCGACTGGCCGGAGGGCGGCGGCAAGATCGTCGAGGTCCGCGAGCCGATCGTCGCCTGCACGATCATCACACCGTCGGACTACCTCGGCCCGATCATGGAGCTGTGCCAGAACCGCCGGGGTTCGTTGGGGGGTATGGACTATCTCTCCGAGACCCGTGTCGAGCTGCGCTACACCATGCCGCTCGGTGAGATCATCTTCGACTTCTTCGACGCGCTGAAGTCGCGCTCCCGCGGCTACGCCTCGCTCGACTACGACCCGGACGGGTCGCAGGCCGCGAACCTGGTCAAGGTCGACATCCTGCTGCAGGGCGAGCCGGTCGACGCGTTCTCCTCGATCGTGCACCGCGACTCCGCCTACGCCTACGGCACCCGGATGGTCACCAAGCTGCGCAAGCTGATCCCGCGCCAGCAGTTCGAGGTGCCCATCCAGGCCGCGATCGGCTCTCGCATCATCGCCCGCGAGTCCATCCGCGCCATCCGCAAGGACGTCCTCGCCAAGTGTTACGGCGGCGACATCACGCGAAAGCGCAAACTGCTGGAGAAGCAGAAGGAAGGCAAGAAGCGGATGAAGATGGTCGGCCGCGTCGAGGTGCCGCAGGAGGCGTTCGTGGCCGCCCTGTCCACCGACGAGACCCAGGACAAGAAGAAGTAGGACCCGGTGTCGGCCGGCCGATCGGCGACGATGTCGCGGAGGTCAGCAGAGGCCGAACGGGGGCTTGTGGAAGTCGTGGCACTCGTCGGGTGGGGCATCGTCCGCGGCCAGCCGGGGGCGGAAGACCTCCTCGGGGATTGGCAGGGTCCACGACCGGCCCAGGGCCACCGTCGAGGCCAGGCGGCCGATCTCGTCCGAGCCACGGGCGCCGTGGCCGTTGCCGCCGATCGCGATGGTCAGGGTCCGGTCCTCGTCGAGGTGGCCGATGTAGGGGTAGCGCGACGGTGTCTTGTCGATGAGGCAGCAGGCTTCGCGCACGGCCGACGGGCGCAGATCGGGGACGAGCCGCCGTGCCATGTCGCTCAGGAACTCTCGCTGCTCCCGGGTGATCCGCTGCTCGGAGCACCAGCCGACGATCTCGTCCGTGTGCTCCAGTTCACGCACGATCGGCTGCATCCCTGGGCCGATCCTGATGTAGCACCTGCCGTCCGGGTAGCGGATCGGCGGCAGCATGTAGAGCGACAGGTTGTCGTTGCCCGAGTCGTCCGGGTCGATCGTGACCACCGGGGGTAGGTCCTCGAACAGCTCCAGCTGCTCGTCAGGAACTCGGAGGAGCAGGTTCGGCTCGGTGAACACGTGCAGGGCAAGCTCGCGTCCCTCGGGCAGGACCTTGTTGTGGTTCGTCAGCGCGCCGGTGGCGACCAGCAGCCGCGCGGCCGCGACTTCCATGCGCACGCCGCCACGCTCGACCAACACCCGCCACTGGCCGCTCGCCCGGTCCTTGTGCACTCCGGTTACTGCCGCGCGCAGGACCTGACCGCCTGCGGCCCTGGCGAGGGTCAGCTGTGCCCGTACCAGCTGACGGGGGTTGAGGTAGCCCGCCTGCTTGCGCTCCAGCATGCCCTCGATCCCACCGGCGAGCGGCAGCAGGCCGAGCTGGGGGAACTCGCGACGCAGTAGGTCCTCGGAGATCCGCTCCACGGTGATGGCGTCGTCTTCGCACTGGCGCATCATGTCGTTGGTCCGGTGTCCGATCGACCTGGCCATCAGGATGAGCGAGCCGCGCTCATGGAAGAAACCGATACCCGACTCGGCCTCGATGTCCCGGAACCGTTCCAGCGACCTGGAATCGGTGGCCTGCCACACCGGGTCCCAGCCGACTCGGCGGGTGATCCGTGCCTCGTCGAAGTGGGCACCGAACGAGCGCTGATCCACTGGAGAGTTCGGCGCGGGCTCGGCCGGACCGATGACCAGGACGTCCGCGCCCGCGCGGCTGAGATACTTGGCCGCGGCGGAGCCGAACATCCCGGCTCCGATGACCACGAATTCGAAGACTCTCGACACGACCCGCTACCTACCCACGTTGTCGTTGGAACTAGAGCGCCTTCCAGCGCTGATCCGGGTCCTGGGCTGCGTTCGACAGAATGCGCCGGTAGCCGGTGGTCCAGCCGACGACGGTGCTCTCGTCGAGCTCTTCCCTGTTGAACTGGACGCAGGCGCACAGCTCGCCGGAGGGCACCAGGTGGAGGGCCCACGCCACCCCGTGCGGGATCCACGGGCCAACGGGTGTCAGCCGCTCGCGCTTGCGGATCTCGTAGGACTTCTCGGCGATCCGCAGCTGTGCCAGGTCGAACGGGGACCGGAAGAAGCCAATGATGCACTGCGTCCGCGACGAGTCCTCGTTCGGCTCCATCAGTTCGGGCACATCCCACTCGATCTGCTGGATCGGGATCTCGTTGGCGTGCGCCTCGTCCCAGCTGTCCCGGGTGCTCGCCACGACGTCCCGGAAGCTCTCGCACGTGGCCAGTTCGGTGCGGAAGACCAGGAAGTTCATCACCGCGCCCACGGTGTCGTCGAACCGGGGATCGATGCGGCCGGTGGTGAGCGTGTCGATCGCCTGGTCGGTTGTGCCGGCGATCCAGTGGGCCAACACGGTGAACGCCGCCAGCAGCACGACCTCGACGGAGGTCTCAGCCGCCGCGGCCGCCGCTCGCGCCGCGTCCATCACCTCGGTGTCAACGACGAAGTTGTGCGCGGAGTAGGGCTGGGTGTGCCGATCTGGGACCGGGCGGTCGGTCGGCACCGCGAAGATCCGCGCGCCGCGCATCCGCTGTCGCCAGTACTCGCGCGCCAGGCGGGCGGTGTCGGACGCGGTGTGGGCCTGCTGCCAGGCGGTGAACTCGCGGTAGTGGTGTACGGCCGGGAGCTCGGCGCTGCCGCCCGTGGTCCTGGCCCGGTAGAAGGCGGCCAGGTCGCGGATGATCACCTGCATGGCCCACTCGTCGACGGCGGTGTGGTGGGTGACCAGCGTGAGGACCGAGTCGGTGTCGTCGAACCGGGTCAGGCCCGTTCGCAGCAGCGGCACCTGGCGGGGGTTCACGGCACCCTGCTCGGCCTCGGTGAGCAGTTCCTCGGCGCGCACCTCTCTGGACCGGCCCACCGGCAGCGGCACGTCCCGGACCTCCAGCGGTACCGGACAGGCCGGATGCACCCGCTGGTACGGCCGCTCGACGTCGCGCGCGACAACGGTCCGGAGGATCTCGTGGCGTTCCACCACGTCACCGAGCGCAGAGCGGAGCGCGTCCACGTCCACTCGACCCGTGATCCGCCACGCGCCGGCCAGGACGAACCCGGAGCCGAAAAAACCCGCCTGGTCACCCTGGTCCCCCGAGTACCACAACTCCTGCGGAGCGGACAGTGGATAGCCGTTTGTGATCGAACGCGGCCGATCAGAGATCTCTGTCATGTGGTTCTCCCTCCTTCCAGGAGCCACCAGTGCCGGCCATCTGTCTGCCGGTCCAACACAAAAATAGTGGCCAATCGAAAAGTTCTCTACCGCTGGTTTGCGGTTAGCGGAGCAGTATGGAAGTTGCCAGTCCGGTAGCTGGTTGGAAGGATGCCGAAGGAGTTATCGGCGGATGGCAGTGGACTGTGTCGAAGGTCGGCATCGTCGGCCCCGACCCACCGCGCCGTTGGGTCGCTTCTTACGACTGTTGTAATGTGTGGACGCCAGCTCCTGGCTGGCGTCACGCGGACTCGTGAATCCGACGGCAGAGGCAACTAGGAGGAAGTACGTGATAAAGGGACTGGATGAGCTCGAAGTCATTACGCTCTTCGTCGAAGACGTTCCGGCGGCAAAGAAGTTCTACCAGAGCGTCTTCGGGCTGGACGTCATTTATGAGGACGACTCCTCGGCAGTGGTCAAGCTCAAGAACCTGATGGTCAATTTGCTCGACGTGGGCAACGCGCCCACTCTCGTCGAGCCGAACGCGGTCGGTGCCGGCGGATCGGGCCCGCGCTGCCTGTTCACTATCGCCGTCGACGACGCCGATGCGACCGTCGAGGAGTTGAAGCGGCATGGTGTGACGCTGCTGAACGGGCCGATCGATCGCCCATGGGGGCGGCGCACCGCAGCTTTCGCCGACCCGGCGGGCAACGTCTGGGAGATCGCACAGCTCCTGAACGAATCCGACTGAACGGCACCCGCCGACCCCAAGGTCGTCCCACATCTCGGCCCCTGTCCGGCAGCCGCCGGAGAGGGGCCGAGATGGTCGCGGTTACCGGTACGCCCGCGCCTGCAGCGCGAACAGCTCGGAGTAGGTGCCGCCGTCGCGCATGAGCGTGTCGTGGTCACCGGTCTCCACGACGCGACCGTCCCGCACCACGACGATCAAGTCCGCCATACGCACGGTCGAGAACCGGTGCGAGACGAAGAGCGTGATACCGCCGGTGGACTTCGCGACCTGCTTGGCCTGTTCGCCGTAGCGTTCGAACAGGCGGTGCTCCGCCTCCGGGTCCAGCGCCGACGTGGGCTCATCGAGCACGAGCAGCAGCGGGGTGTCCCGCATCAGCGCCCGGCCGAGCGCGAGCTTCTGCCACTGCCCGCCGGACAGCTCCGATCCTTCGGTGTAGCTGGTGCCCAGCTGAGTGTCCAGGCCGAACTCGAGCTGGTCGACGACGTCCACGGCGTGCGCGCGCTCCAGCGCGGTCCGGACGGCGCCCTCGTCCCCCATGCGTGCCAGGTCGCCCACCCCAACGGTGTCCCGCGCCACCAGCTCGAAGCGAACGAAGTCCTGGAAGCCCGCGGCGATCCGTTCCCGCCACTGTTCCACCGGCAGCCGGTTGAGCTCGACCCCGTCGACCAGGATGTGGCCGCTGGTCGGCCGGTACAGCCCGCACAGAAGCTTGACCAGCGTCGACTTGCCCGCACCGTTCTCCCCGACGATCGCCACCGTCGATCCGGCCGGCAGCGTCAACGACACGTCGCTCAACACGCGGGTGCCGCTGCCCGGGTAGGTGAAAGCGACGTCCTCGAGCCGAATCCCACTGGTCAGCCGCTCCGGTGGGGCCTGGTCGGCGTCGGTGGGGTCGTTGGCTGTGACGATCGTGCTCATCGTGTCCAGACGACGCAGCGCGGCGGCCATCCGCTGCAGGTCGGCGAGCAGCACCACCGCCGACGCGACCTGCTGGTTGACCTGCGTGGCGAGGCTGATCACCAGCACCACGTCACCGATGCTGCGCCGGCCCGCGATGGCGTCCCGGATGACCAGGATGACCGCGCCGATGTAGGCGATACCGAAGACCACCTGCCCACTCGCCCGGACCAGGGCGGCGCGGGTGTTGGCCGTGTGCAGGTGGCTGCTGGTCCGTTCCCACAGCTGGGCATGTTGTAGCCGCAGTTGCCCGCTGAGCCGGAACACCCGGACCTCTCCGGCGAACCGGGCGGAGGAGGAGAGCCGGAACAGGTTGCGCGCGATCCGGGTCGGCTCGGCGGTGTCGGTGCGGGACCGGTCGGCGATGCGTTCGGCCCAGCGCCCCGCGTACAGCGGCGGCACCGCCGCGAGCGGCAGTAGCAGCAGGATCGGGCTGAGCCCGGCCAGCAGGATGACGGTGAGGACCACCGCGAGCGCGAGCCCGAACAGGGTGAACAGGGACTGCAGCGCGTTGGGGAACCGTCTGCTCTCCGGATCCAGCACGGTCATCATGTTCGAGTAGTCGGGCCGCTCGTGGTGCTCGATGCCCGCCGAGCCGTTGGACAGCGTCATGAGCCGCTCGACGAAGTGCTGCTCGGCGAGTTCGGCCAGCTCGTGCTCCGCGACGACGGCGAAGTTGCTGAACGACAGCGTCATGATGGCGAACGCGGCGGCGAGCGCGCCGTACGCGGTGGCGGTGGCCTGCTCGCCCGCGACGACCGCGTCGGTCATCAGTCCGAGCGACAGGGCCAGCAACGGCCCTGCCGCCGTGCTGCCCATCATGAGCGCAGTGGCGATCAGTGTCTTGCGCCTGCTCACCCCCCAGGCGATCGACAGGAGCCTCCAGGTGCCCGACAGCATGTCCTTCATCGTGGTGTCTCCACCATCTTGTCGGCGTTCGGATCGTCGTCGGTGAACCGCTGGGCCTGGAGCCGGAACAGCTGCGCGTATCGGCCACCCACGGCCATCAGCTCGTCGTGGCTGCCCTGCTCGGTCACTTGGCCCTCCTGCAGCACGACGATTCGGTCGGCCTGCCGGACTGTGGAGAACCGGTGCGAGATGAGCAGCGTCGTCGCCCCGGTGGCGAGCTCGGTGAACTCCCGGAAGAAGCCGGCCTCGGCCCGGACGTCGAGGCTGGCTGTTGGCTCGTCCAGGACCAGCACCGACGAGCCGTGCCGCAGCGCGAACAGGGCCCTGGCCAGGGCCACCCGCTGCCACTGCCCGCCGGAGAGTTCCGCCCCGCCGTCCAGGTGGCGCGCGAGCGGTGTGTCCGTCCCGCGGGGCAGCGCGTCGAGCGACTCGGCCAGACCGACGGCCTCGATGGCCGCGCGAATCCCGGCCGTGTCGTCCAGGTTCGCCACCGAACCGAAGCCGACGTTGTTCGCCGCGGACACCTCGTAGCGGGCGAAGTCCTGGAAGATGACGCCGAGCTTTGCCCGCCACGCCTCCAGTGAGTACTTGCGGATGTCCACCCCGTCCAGGTAGATCGCGCCCTCGGTCGGCTCGTAGAGCCGCGCGAGGAGCTTCACCAGGGTTGTCTTTCCTGCGCCGTTCACCCCGACGAGGGCGGTGCACCGGCCGATCTCGATGGTCAGGTCGAGCCCGTGGAAGATCCTCCGCCGCTCGCCGGGGTAGGTGAAGCCGACGTTGTCGAAGTGGATCGTGCCGACCGGCTCCGGCACCTCCCCGCCTGTCGATGTGTCGCCGGCCGCCGGACTGGCCTCCAGCCGGGCCAGGAAGCGCTGGACCGAGTAGTAGGCGTGCATACCGACCGTTGTGGCTAAATCGGACTCGGGGAAGCGCGTGCCGAGGGCAAGCGCGCCGAGCGCGGCGGTGATGACCATGATGTAGGTGGTCAGGTCCAGCGCGGCTCCCTGCCCGGCCGCACCGCGCCCGACCAGGGCCAGCACTCCGACGCTGACGGTCAGGCCCCACGCGGTGTACCAGACGAACGGCCACAGGTAGATTCGCCGCCGCGCCGCCCACACCGGCTCCAACCATTCCGTGTAGCACCGCCGCCAGTAGTCCCGCAGCCAGCCCACCAGCCCGAATACGCGGATCTCCTTGGCGGCGCCTGCCTCGATGGCCAGCCTGCGCAGGTAGTCGTTCTTGAGTTCCTCCGGGTCGAGGTCGAACCGGACCTGGGCGTACTTGCGCAGGCCGCCGCGCAGGCCGTACCGGAACAGCAGCACGGCGATCACCAGGCCGGCCGCCGCCAGCCAGGAGAAGGCGGCGCCGACCACCGCCGTGTAGCCCACCAACTGGGTGTAGCGGCCCAGCAGGGCGAGTTGGCCGGCGCACGCCTGGCCGGGGCTCTGCACCCAGTTCTCCAGCTCACGGGCCGCGACGCGCAGGTCCGCGACCACCTGGGGGTCCTCCAGAGGGCCGATGCTCGCGGTACCGGTCGCGGCCGCCATCACGTCGTCGATCACCCGGCCGTCGACCCGGCGGGCCACCGACTCGCCGACCGACCTTCGGATCGGAGCGATGACCTGCTGTCCGACGAACGCCACGGCGGCCATGACGAACGTGCTCAGCAACGCGTCCCACGCGGGCGAGCCCAAGCCGCCTTCGACCGCAGCGGGGACCCGACCGACCACCACTGCCGAGGCGATGACGAACGCCACGGGGAGTGTCCCGAGCAGCAGGTTCAGCACGACGTCCACAACGATCAGCGGGGCGCCTGCCAGGCGGGTCAGCCGAGTGATCTCCCACCGCTCCCGGACCAGCCGGGCCGCGGTGCTGGTGCGTGTCATCGATCTCTCCTGATCTCTGTGATTGGTTGACTCCCCGCCTCAGATCGGATCGGCGCGCGCAGATCGACCGCGCAGATGCGGAACTCGGATGTGTAGCGGGCGCCGTCGGCATCGCGCAGCCACAGCTGCGACCGGTCCGGGAGCGTTTCGGTCAAGCTCACCGAACCGTTCTCCTCCTGCGCCGACCGGCGGATCGACTTGGCGAGGAGGTCGACGTACACGAGACTGCCGAAGTCCACGAAGGTCGGCTTGTCCTCCACCGGGACCTTGTAGAAGGCGCGTTCGGGCAGGCCGTGACGCAGGCGCCACTCCCGGGCCGCCAGGAACCGGTCCGCCTCAGACTTGAGCGTCACCCAGGCCACGTCGGCGGCCCGGAAACTCCAGGACTCCCGCGCGATCACCAGCCGGTCGATGGTGACCCTGGGGCTGTGCGGGCCATGGGTCAGCGGCTTGAAGGCATTGAGCACCGCCGCCGCCAGATGCTCGCCGACCACCTGGACCAGGGGCGCGGCGAACCCGCCACTCGAGCGAACGACCAGCTCGCCGTCCTCCCGGTGCACGAACAGGTCGGCAGCAGGAATAACCGGTCCGGGCGGGTGGGCTGCCACCGGGTGTCTCGCCCAGTACGTGTATCCGGGGGAGAGCAGTGCCGAGGGTGGTGAGACCCGTGAGGTCACGCCGGGGAGGTCCTTGCCGGGAACGCTGTAGATGCGCCGGTCGCCCAGGTCCGCTTCCGCGGCGGCGAGCAGCGACGGCGGGTCGTCGTGCTGCTCGACGAACAGCCGGCTCTCCATGGTGTTGAACGAGACGTGCAGCTCGCCCAGGACGAACAGGTAGTCGCCGCGGTCGACCGCGGCGGCGTCGTCGGCGGCCAGCATGAAGTCGGGAGAGTGGAACATGCCGGTTGCCCAGGGCAGCGGGCGCGGTGGGAACAGCTTGGCGATCCGGTCGGCGAGGTCGTCGCTGGACCGCTGCACTCCGCCGCTGTCCGCCGGGATACGCAGGATCGACGCCCAGCGGCGCTGGAACTCATCGATGGCGCGCAGCACCGGCTTGGAGAGCCGGCGCGAGCTGTAGTACATCATCGGAGTGGCCAGGCTCAGCACCGAGGGCAGCGGGACGACCGGGCTTCCGAGCTGCGCGGCGCGGCGCTCGTAGTACTGGTGAAAGGCCTGGTCGAACTCCGCGCCGGCCTCGGCGACCAGCCAGCGGGCGCTGTCCAGCAGCAGGCGCAGCGGTCGGGACAGCTCCTCGCGCAGCTCGGGTCCCAACGCGATTCGGACGTCGCGGACGGTGTCCTCGTACACCAGCGTCCGCCCGGCGTAGGTCTCCCCGGAACGGCGTTCCTCGTCTGTGCCGGTGAAGTCCCGGAAGGTGCTGCCGAGCTCGGCCTGGGCGGCTTCCAGCGCCTCGGCATCGCCAGCCGCGGCAGCGACCCGGTCCCGCGCGGCGATCAGGTGATGCACCCTCGCCGTCGTCCGCTCCCTGGTGGCGGTATCGCCGATCCGGTCCAGGCGGGCCAGGAGCGTGCGCTCCGGCCAGGTCTCGATCCCGTTGGCGAGGTCGAGCCGCACCAGGCCGCGTTCGGCCATCGCGTCCAGCAGGGCCAGTACCGCCGCCGGTTCGCCGAGGTCGGGGAACCCCGCGGTGGGCAGCAGCGCGGCGATGTCCAGCACGCTGCGCCGACCGTCCACAAGGGACAGCAGACTGCGCTCCGCAGGCCGCAGCGTCACGGATTTGCGGTTGGGCACGTGCAGCACCACGCCGTCGAAGTGGTACTCCTCCGGCACCCGCGGCGCGAGCCACGGTCGCACGGCGGGGTCGGCCGAGAGCGTCCTGGCGACCGCCTCCATCGCCCAGGCCTCGAAGTACACCGTGCGGCGTGTCAGGAACCGTGAGCCGGTCGTCACTGTGAACGGCGCGCCCTCGTCGGTCCATCGGGCCCAGCCCACCGGGCCGACGAAGCCGATTGTGTCGTTCTTCAGCCCGTAGCGCTGGAGGTAGCTGGCGACCGTGCGTTCGTGGTTGCGGCCCCGGACGTTGCGCGGCTCCCCGGCCGCGACCCGGTCCAGGCAGAGCTTGATCAGTTTTGGGTTCTGCCAGGCGATCGCCTCGCGGAAACGGGGGGTTGTCGCAACCCGGCGGATCGCCGCCGACAGCCGGTCGGTACCGGCCCGGTAGGTCTCGTGGTAGGTCGCACGGCCGGCATCGGCCGACCCGGTGCCGTTGATCACCGCGTCGGCCGCTGCGGCCAGTTCCGGGTCGGTCAGCTCGTCCACGACGCTTGCCGGGAACCCCGTGCTGCGCAGCACGACGTCGCGCCACGCCGCCCAGTCCGGGTGTCCCAGCGTGGTCAGGTGAGGCCGCCCCCGGACTGTCATGCCGCGTGCCGGTCGATGTGGGCGGCCAGCGCGTACACGGTGGAGTGGTCGAATAGGTCGTTCAGCCCAAAATCGACGCGGAACTCGGCACACACCAACGACATCAGCACGCCCCCGGTGAGGGAGTCGCCACCCTCGTCGAAGAAGTCCGATTCGGGTCCGATGTCGCTCAGTTCCAGGAGCGCGATCCACATTTCACGGAGCCGGTTGACTGTGGCTGTTCGACTGGTGGGGTTGTGATCTGTCATGGCTGCCTCGGGGAGATGTGGGAGTCCACTGAGGACTGTCGGCGATTTACATTACGGTGGTGCGATAGAGCAGGCGGTGATGGCGGGTGTGGTCGCAGGCCGTGCGGGTGTGCATGGTCGCGTCGTTGTCCCAGATGACCAGGTCGCCGACCGCCCAGTGGTGGCGGTAGAGGTACTTGTCCGCGGTGGCGTGGGCGTGCAGTTCGTCGAGCAGCACGGTGCTCTCCGCCGCCTCGAACTCCACGATGCCGCTGATGATCATGCTGCCCAGCAGCAGGGAACGCCGGCCGGTGACCGGATGGATCCGCACCAGCGGTTGCTCCATGTCCGGGGTCCGGTCCTTCTCCTGTTGGGTCAGCGGCTTCTTGTGCGGGTTGGCCGCCAGTTCCTGCTCGACGAGGTAGTTCATCGAGTGCACCGCGAACACGTTCTCGATGCGGGCTTTCATCTCCTCGGACAGCTCGTCGTATGCGGTCGTGGCGTCGGCGAAGATGGTGTCTCCACCCTCGGCCGGGGCAATGGCTGAGTACAGCAGTGAGGCCCGGCTCATCACCTTTTTCCACGAGTAGTCGGTGTGCCACTCCTCCTGTTCGTCGCCGTCGTAGAGGCCGATCGGTTCGCCGTTCTCGAAGATGTTGCTGATCTTGAGCACTTCCGGATACTCCGGCACGATGTAGCGGGTCACCGGGTAGACGTCCAGCGGACCGAAGTGTCTGCTGAACCGGACGTGGCCGGCGTGGTCCAACTGCTGGCCGGGCAGCACGAGCACCCGGTATCTGGTCAGGTCCCTGACCAGCGAGTCCGCGGTCTCCCTGCCGATCTCCTCCCGGAGGTCGATCCGGGTGATCCGGGCACCGAAGGCCGGGCTCAGCGATTCCAGGTGATATGACGACATGGATGTCCCCACTCCGATGTGGATCTACAGTGCTTTCCATTCGCGGTCCGGGTCGGCAACGGCCTCGGCCACGATCCGGCAGTAGTCCGACACCCAGCCGGCCACCGTGCTCTCGTCGAACTCCTCCGGGTTGAACCGCACTGCGCCGCTGATTTCGCCTGACGGGACGAGCGTCAGGTTCCAGGCTGCGCCGCCTGGCATCTCCTCGCTCGTCCGGCCGCGCTGGCGGACAACTGTCGACCGCTCGGCGATCTGGAACGGGTTCTTCTCGTCGGCTGTGCCGCGGCTGATGGGCGGTTCCTGGTATCCGAAGATGAAGTCGCAGTTGTGCGGGTGGGCGACCGAGGCCATGAGTGTCGGGATCTCCTGCTTGACCCGCTCGATCGGTGCTTCGTGCTTGTAGGCCCACTGGCAGGTGTCGCGGGTGTGCAGGAGCACGTCGCGGAACGTGACACAGTCCGTGAGGTCCGTGCGCAGGGCCAGAAAGTTCAGGAACGGCCCCACCGTGGCCCGGAACCGTGGGTTGCCCCGGCCGTGCACGATGGTGTTGATCACCGGGTCGAAGGTGGACCGGATGCGGTGCGCCAGCACGTTGAGCGCGGCCAACAGGACCACGAACCTGCTCGTCCGCATGGTCTTCGCCAGCCGCGCGACATTCGCTGCCAGGTTGGCGTCGATGAGCGTGCGACACGCCAGGTAGGGCGTCTCTCGCACCTGCCGGGCCGGGCGGTCGGTGGGCAGGGAGAAGATCTCCGCGCCGGTCAGGTGCTCGCGCCAATACGCCAGGTTCGCCGCCGCGGCCGGCCCGGTCAGGTTGTCCCGTTGCCATCGCGCGTAGTCGGCGTACTGGTGTGCCGGCGGCAGCTCCGGCGTGGCCGCGCCGGTCCTGGCGGCGTAGCGGGTGGCCAGATCCCGCATGATCAGGTCGCACGACCAGCCGTCACTCGCGATGTGGTGGACGACCAGGCCGAGCACGGAGTCCTGGTGGTCGAACCGGGACAGGTAGGCCCGCAGCAGCGGCAACTCCTCCACCGGCAGGCTGCTCCGCTTGACCTCGGCGAGCAGGTCCGCGGCGGCCTCGTCCCGCGACCGGCGGTCCGACGCCGGCAGGTCGCGGACCACCAGCGGTACCGGTAGCGGCGGGTGAATCCGCTGGTGGGGCGGCCGGGTATCGCGCACCAGCGTCGTGCGCAGCACCTCGTGCCGCTCAACCACGTCGTCCAGCGCGCCGTGGAGCGCAGCCACGTCGACCTGGCCGGTGACACGTAGCGCCATGGCCACGACGAACCCGGGCCCGAACGCGGCTTCGTTCATGCACCAGAGCTCCTGCTGGCTCGACAGTGGCGCGAAGGCTTCATTGGCCGACATGTCATCGCCTCCCGGTGGGATGGCGACCGTCCCTGGCACGGTGACACCGCTATGCGGCGTCACCGTTCAGGTTTAGGTCGCGGAAGGGGCGCAGCTCGATCCGGCCGATGCGCGCCATGGGGTGGGTGCGAATCACGTCGACCGCGTCGTCGAGGTCCTTGCACTCGAGGATGTCGAATCCCACGATCGCCTCCTCGGTGCCCTCGAACGGACCGCCGATGACCTGTAGCTCGCCGTTGCGGACGCGGACCGTGACCGCCTCCGACGCCTCGACAAGGGCGCTACCCAGCACCCGTCCCCGCGCGTCGGCCCGCTCCACCCAGGCGTCGATGTCGTCGGTGCGGTCGTCGTCGGGCTCGCTGTCGGTGCAGACGAACATCAGGAACTTCATCGGGACTCCTCACTTGTGGGCATGGCGACGGTCCGGGACGCGGCCCTCACACTGCGGCCGGGCAGGGCCCGGGCGAAGGAGCGCACGTCGGCGACGAACAGCTCGGGCTCTTCCATGGCCGGGAAGTGGCCGCCGCGTTCGAACTCCGACCACTGCACGATGTTGGGGAAGCGCTGTGCGGCGAGGCGGCGCACGGGCAGCGCCAGGTCGTGTGGATGAACCATCACTGCCAGCGGCAGCGGAAGGGGCGGCGGTGCGGGCTGGACCCGGCCGGGCGCCGGAAGCTGGTCGGCCATCTCGAAGTACAGCTGGGCGGCGGAGCCGGCGGTCGCGGTCAGCCAGTAGATGGAGACGTTGGTGAGCAGCTGGTCGCGGTCCACCGAGCCGCCGGGGACGGTGGGGTCGGTCCACTCCCGAAACTTCTCCACGATCCAGGCCAGCTGCGCCACCGGTGAGTCGGTCAGGCCGTAGGCGAGGGTCTGCGGGCGGGTCGACTGGATGGCCAGGTAGGCGCCCTTGGCCCCCATCTCGTCCATCAGCGCCAGCCGCTCGCGGTCGGCGTTGTCGAGGGTCTCCTCCTCGCCCGGCGCACCCGACGGCGGTGTCAGCAAGTAGTTCACGTGCGCGCCGACGAGGTTGTCCGGTGCCAACCCGGCGAGGGTGAGCGAGATCCACACGCCCAGGTCGGTGCCGTGCGCGGCATAGCGCCGGTAGCCCAGACGCCCCATGAGCTCGGCCCACGCCGCGGCGATTCGCCCGACGGTCCACCCGGACCGCCGGCCGGGGCCGGAGAAGCCGAAACCGGGTGGTGCCGGGATGACCACGTGGAAGGCGTCAGCGGGGTCGCTGCCGTGGGCGCGCGGGTCGGCCAGCGGGCCGATCACGTCCAGGAACTCCGCCACCGAGCCGGGCCAGCCGTGGGTCATCAGCAGGGGCAGCGCGGTCGGCTCGGGCGAGCGGACGTGCAGGAAATGCACGTCCGCGCCGTCGATCTCGGTAAGGAATTGCGGGAACCGGTTCAGCCGGGCCTCGGCGGCACGCCAGTCGTAGCCGGTACGCCAGTACTCCGCCAGATCCCTCAGGTGGTCGACCGGGACGCCACGCTCCCAGCCGGTGCCCGCCGGTTGCGCCGGCCAACGGGTGTTCGTCAGCCGGGAGCGGAGGTCGGCCAAGGCCTCCTCCGGAATGTCGATGCGAAACGGCCGCATGTTGTAACCCCCTTGTCGACGTTGGGGTACACCCAAGCGCGGAAGGAAACCATATCCCCAACCGGAGATCGAAATCAGTCGTTGGCGAAAGGATAGCAATCCAGAAGAAGGGGCCGCTAAGCCGGCAACGTGAAAGTGGTCGCTGCCGCCGCCGAAGTGCATAGTTCAGACACGAATGTGTGAATTTGGTGGAGGGCCCCATGGAAGAGTGTCACGATTCGATCGTCCTTGATCCCACCGGCCGTAACGTGCGGGCCGAGGGAGCCCGGTTGCGTGCTCAAGGCCCGATCGCCCAGGTGGAATTGCCCGGAGGGGTTCGCGCGTGGTCGGTCGTGGGTTACGACATGGTTCGGCACGTGCTGGCGGACCCGCGGTTCGCCAAGAACGCCCACGAGCACTGGTCAGCGTTTGTCAACGGGGAGATCGGCGACGACTTCCCGTTAATCGGCTGGGTGCTGATGGACAACATGACCACCAACGACGGCGCGGCGCACGACCGGCTGCGTCAGCTCACCGCCAAGGCGTTCACGCTGCGCCGTTCGGAGGCGATGCGGCCGCAGGTGGTGCGGATAACCAATGAACTGCTGACCGACCTGGCTACCGCCGGGCCGGGTGAGGTCGTGGATCTCAAGGACAAGTTCGCCTATCCACTGCCCACCAAGGTTATCTGCGAGCTGTTCGGTGTGCCTGAGGACCGGCGCCGCGCTGTAATGCGCGGTGGTGAGGTGAACGTCGACACCACCCTCACTCACGAGGAGGCGATCGCCAACGTCGAGGAGTGGCATCAGGCCATGTACGACCTGGTGGAGTTCAAGAAGCGGCAGCCGGACGACGACCTGCTCAGCAAGCTCATCGATGTCCAGGAGGAGGACGGTTCCAGGCTCAGCGACTCCGAGCTCGCCGGGACGCTGCACCTGATGCTCGGCGCCGGCTCGGAGACCACGACCAACCTCATCAGCCGTGCCGTGGTCGCGCTGCTCACACACCCTGACCAGCTCGAGATGGCCAGGTCGGGGGAGGTCTCCTGGTCCGAGGTGGTTGAGGAAGCGCTGCGGATGGAGTCTCCTGTCGCTCAGCTGCCGTTCCGGTTCACCACCGAGGAGGTGCACCTCGCCGGGGTGACGATCCCCAAGGGTGACCCGGTGCTCATGGGCTTCCTCGCGGCCGGCCGCGATTTCTCCCGCTACGGCCCGGACGCCGAGCGCTTCGACATCACCAGGGCGGACAAGCGCCACCTGTCGTTCGGGCACGGTGTGCACCACTGCCTCGGCGCTCCGCTGGCCAGGATCGAGGCCACTGTTGCGTTGCCTGCCCTGTTCGAGCGCTTCCCGGACATCTCCCTGGCCGTCCCGCCGGACGAGATCGAGCCCGCGCCCACCTTTTTGCTCAATGGTGTGGACACATTGCCTGTGCTGCTCGAGCGCGACTGATCCGCCGATGACGGAGAATCCCGGTCCGCTGGACCGGGATTCTCTGTTGTCCGTTTCAGATCCGCAGGATGACCTTTCCCACGTACGTGCCCCGGAGTTGGCCCACCGCCGTTGCCAGACCGTTCTCCAGGCCGTCCACGACGGTCTCCGCCATCACGACCCGGCCGTCGCGCACCCAGTGGGTGAATTCGTCTTCGAATTTGGGCATCAGATCGGGGTGGTCAAAGCTGTAGAAGGCCTGGATGCTCAGGCGCTTGCCGATCAGTTTGAGCATGTTGCGCGGGCCGGTCGGTGTGCCCGAGCGGATCTGGCTGGTCTGCCCGCACGTTACGATCCGTCCCCGCGCGCGCATCACATCGATCGCGGCCTCCAGTTGCGTGCCGCCCACGCTGTCGAAATAGACGTCGAGTTGGTTGTGGAGGCCCAGCCGGGCGAGTTGGTCGTGGATGCCGTCGTGGTAGTCGAACGCGGCGTCGTAGCCCAGGACCTCGGTGACATAGGCGACTTTGGCCGGCGAGCCGACCGACCCGATCACCCGGGATGCTCCCCGCAGTCTGGCGATCTGACCGGCAATGCTGCCGACCCCACCCGCCGCGCTGGACACGAATACGGTGTCCCCGGGCCGGACGCGCGCGACCTCGATGCCGATGTAGGCCACAACGGCGAAGGACAGGTGGTGCGACAGGGATGGATAGGCGTGCGGGTCGATCCTGCGGAACTGGTCGCCGTTCTCGACCACGTAGTCCCGCCAGCCGAACCGGTGCCATACGACATCACCCGGTACCAGGTCCGGGTATGCCGACTCGACCACCTCGCCGACCGCGTCGCTCCACATCGCGCACCCGGTCTCGAAATATGGGATGTCGAATTCGTGAAGGTCGTTCATACGTAGCAATCCGCCCGGGTCGATCGACATGAACCGGTTGCGCACCAGCACCTGGCCTGGCTCCGGGTCCGGCACCAGCAGTTCGACCATCTCCACGTCGCCCGGGTCGGGGGTCGGCTGAGTCGGTCGGGATACGAGGTGCACTTCCCGGCCGACTCTCACGACGCCCTACGGTGCTTCACGACGTTCACGAGGCCTCGTCCCACCGGATACCGGGTCCGGACTCGTCCTGATTCGGCCGGCCACCGCCGCGGCGTTCCGGCCCACCGACGATCCCGGTCGGACCCGTAGGGTGTTCGACCAGCTCCGGTTCCCCTGCGGACTTCGTTCTCGCGCCACCGAACAGCACCCTGCGCAGCACCTGCGGCCGCATGATCGCCGTCGGCGGGTCGACCAAACCGGCGACCCGCAGGAACGCCCTGGTGAGCGTGCTGTCATGGACCGCGGCCGGCCGCAGCCGGGACATGTACGTGTTGGCCATCCGCACGGCGAGCGTCCGCTTCCCCTCGGTGCCGGGAAAACCCAGGTCGCCACCGGCGGCGAGGGCCCACGGCGCGTCGTTGACGCGGGCCAGATCGCGGAAGAATCGCCGCGGCTCGGGCTCCTGCCTTGCGCCGACGTGCCGGGAGAGGACCTCGGCGCCCAGCGCCGCCACGGTCATACCCTGCGCGTAGACGGGGTTGAACGCACAGGCGGCATCGCCGAGCACCAGCAGACCGGCCGGTGGGTTGCGCACCTTCTCGTAGCGCCTGCGCACGCTCGCCGGGAAGTGGAATGACACCGGGTCACCCATCGGGGTGGCGTTGCAGACGGCCTGGTGGATCGTCGGCAGCGGCAGGCCGGCCGCGAAGTCCAGGAACCCGGCCAGGTCCGTCGGCGGCCGGTCGCCCAGGATGCCGTACAGCGACAGCGAGTACCGGTCCGCCAGCCGGGCGAGCGTGGCGCCCCTCGGGTGGCCCACGGTGGCCACGCAGACCTCGGCGATGCCGTCCCCGATCGGGTCGGGATCGAGCGGGCCACGGAAGTGGCAGGTCGTGTAGGTCAGGTCGATCTTGATTCGCTCCTCGGGGACCCTCGGCAGGCCGAGGTCGGCAAACCACATCGGTGCGCGGGAACCGCGGCCGGTCGCGTCGACCACGAGGTCGGCCTCGACGCTGCGCACCGCGGAGTTGGTGTCGCGGCTCTGCAGGTGCACGCCGGTGACCCGCAGGCGGTCCGGCGCGGTCAGCAGGCCCAGGATGTCGGTGCGCTCGGCGAGGGTGACGTTGGGCAGTACCCGCACTCGGCGGCGGAGCCGTTGTTCCAGCACGGGTCGCGACGCCGAGACGCAGACCAGCCCGGTTCTTGTGCGCCGCATCATGCGGCCGTCGAAGTACCACCCCAGGCTGGTGCCGAAGTCGCCGACCGGGACGCCGTCGGACGCCAGCTCCTCGGTGATGCCGGGGAACATGCTCTCGATGATCTGGTGGCCGCTTGCCAGCAGGCCGTGGATGTGATGTCCCTGCGGGACGGCCCGCCGCGGCGCGTCGGTGTCGTCGAGCTGGTCGCGGTCGACGATCAGCACCTCGCGGTAGGTATCCGCGAGCACCCGGCCGGCCAGCAGGCCGGCGACACCGGCGCCGAGGACGACGGCGCGGCGGTTCCCCCCGGCGGTCACGACCCTTCCCCGGTCCGGGCGCGGGGCTCGCTCACACCAAGCCCGGCCACGATGCCGGCGAACTCGCGGATGTCCGCGACGAAGGTCGCCGGCTGCTCCAGTTGCGCGAAGTGGCCGCCCTTGGCGTGTTCGCGCCACTGCACGATCCGCGAGTACACCCGGTCGGCCAGGGCTCGCACCGGTGGCGTCGGGTCGGCCGCGTACACCGAGACACCGAGCGGCACGGTCAACGGAGCGGCGGGGGTCGCGGTGGGGGAACCAGGGATCTGCGACGCGATCTCGTAGTAGAACTGCGCGGAGGAGCCCGAGGTCGCGGTCAGCCAGGCGAGCGTCACGTTGGCGAGCAGATCGTCGCGGTCGATGACCTCCTCCGGCCGCTCTGTGCAGTCCGACCACTCCCGGTACTTCTCAACGCTCCACGCGAGGTGGCCAACCGGCGAGTCGGTCAGCGGGTAGGCGATCGTCTGCGGCCGGGTCGCCTGGACCGCCAGATAGCCGGCGCCCTGCACGAAGAACTCCTGCAGCCGGCCGATGCGCGCCGTGTCCCGTTCGTCCAGGCCGGCCAGGTCGCTCGGATCCGACGGCGGGGTGACGAGGAAGTTGACCTGCACCCCCGCGACGTGCTCGGAGTCGACGGTGCCGGTCGCCACGCCGATCCAGGAGCCGATGTCCCCTCCCTGGACGAGGTAGCGGTCGTAGCCCAGGCGACGCATGAGCTCCGCCCAGGCCCGGGCGACCCGCACCGTGTCCCACCCGGTCTCGCGCGCCGAGCCGGACAGGCCGAACCCGGGCACCGTGGGCAACACCACGTGGAAGGCCTGTGCCGGGGCACCGCCGTGCGCGCGTGGGTCCGTGAGTGGGCCGACCACGTCGATGAACTCCAGCACCGACCCTGGCCAGCCGTGGGTGATGAGCAGCGGCACCGCGTCCGGCTCGGGGGAACGGACGTGGACCAGATGTACGGTCGCCCCGTCCACCTCGGTCAGCAGCTGAGGGTGGGCGTTGAGCCGGGCCTCGACGGCCCGCCAGTCGAACTCGTCGCGCCAGTGCTCGACCAGCTCCCGCAGGTAGTCCACCGGGACCCCGCGCGTCCAGCCCGCGTCGGCGACCTCGTCGGGCCAGCGGGTCCTGGACAGGCGGTGCCTCAGATCGTCGAGGTCGGCCTGGGGAAACTCAACCTGGTATGGACGCATGGTCGTCTCGTTCCTCACGGGTCACAGATAGGCAGAGTTGGGTTCGAGACCGAGGAGCACTCGGCCGTACAGCTCGGCGTTGGTGTCGGCGTGCATGAGGGCGTGCAGATTGAGTGCCTGCACATCCCGGCGGATGCGCTGGATCGCCACCGAGCTGTACAGCGAGGTGCCGCCGCTGCCGGCCGCGAGCGTGTCGACGGCCTGCTGGGCCAGCCGAAACACCCGGCCGAGTGCGGCCCGTGCCGCGACCCGGTCCCGCACGTCCCAGAACTCACCGGCGACGCCCTTGCGGTCGAGCATGGACGCCAGGCGGTGGGCGTGGAACACCGACTCGTCGATCAGATAGGCCGCCTCCGCGACCCTCAGGTGCGTGACGGGCGCCTCGCGCTGGCTCTCGTATTCGGTGTAGGTGATCTTGCGGTCGCCGAGCCGCTCGTGGAAGCCCGCCATGGCGGCCCTGGCGACGCCGACCGCCACACCGGCGAACGAACCGCAGCCGGTGGCAATCATCGGCACGCGCCACAGGGCCGAGGCGGTGTTGAGCTCGGTGGCGTACTGCTCACTCAGCACCAGCGGCATCGGGACCACCCGTGTCATCGGCACCCGGACCGCCGAGGCGACCGTGGACACGCTGCCGGTGCCGCGAAGGCCCGCGCTGTACCAGTCGTCGACGATCTGGAGGTCGGACATCGGCACCATGGCCATTACCGGCCACATCGACGACCCGTCCGGGGTCGGGGCCATGGCGATCGCGACCTGCCACTGGCTGTGCAGCGCACCGGAGACGAACGCCCAGCGCCCGTCGAGCACCAGGTCACCGCCGTCCGGGTGGGCCATGGCTGTGGGGCTGAGCACACCGCAGACCCGAACGTCCCCGTCGGCGAAGACCTCGTCCTGGACCGTGTCCGGAAACAGCCCGGCGAGCCAGGAACACATCGACCAGACGGCCGTGTTCCAGCCGGCGGCGCCGTCGGCGCCGGCGATCTCGCCGACGACGTCCGACGCGGTGCGGAAGTCCGCCTCGATGCCGCCGTAGCGCGTGGGGATCCGCATACGCAGGGCGCCGCTGTCCGCGAGCACGGCGAGGGTGTCCTCATGCAGGCGGCGATTCTCATCGGACCACACGGCGTGCGATTCGATGGTCGGGAGCGCGTGCGTCACTCGGGACAGCAAGTCGGTTGCCGAAGAATTGATCAAGGTCATCGGTGTGCCTTTCGTTTGTGCTGTCGAGTGCTCACGCGGACAGCGTCGAGACGCCGACGTGCATTAGGGTTCGACCGCCGTGCGTTCGTCGCCGGCTGACTGAATGCGTGCGTTACACCATGCCTCAACCGGGCGGGCGGAAACTTCTCCCAGTATGCGCCTGTCCGGTTCTTGGAATGATCCTTTGGTGCGGGAGATCTTGTGGTGGAGCGGTGGTTGGAACGAAGCAATCTGGGACAAGTGTGGGTGCGGCGCCGCGGTCAGAATGAGCTTTCTGCTATCGGGAAATCCGCCCGCAGACGAGAGGTCACGTAGTAATGAATAGAACCACGAACGCGGTCGATACGGGACCGCTGGAGGTCGAACTGGTCGAGCGGTATCGCCATGACGGTTTTCTTCTGCTGCCACCGGATTTTCTGAACGACGACGTCCTGGGTGCCGTGTCGGCGGTGCTGCCGCGGGTGCTGTCGGACCGCGGTCCGCGGGTGATCCTCGAGAGGGACGCCGTCACCGTGCGGTCGGTCTACGGCGTGCATCAGAACGTCCCCGAGATCCGGGACATCGCCCGGCGCCCGGACATGCTCGGCGCGGTCCGGCAACTGCTGGCCGACGACGAGGTGTACGTCCACCAGTCCAAGATCAACCTCAAGGCGCCGCTCGCAGGCGATCAGTGGGAGTGGCACCAGGACTACATCTACTGGCTGCGGCAGGACGGGATCATCAGGCCCGACCTGGTGAACGTGTCGGTTTTCCTCGACGATGTCACCGAGTTCAACGGACCGCTCACCTTCATCCCCGGCTCGCACCGTGGCGGTGTGCTGGCCGCGACGCTCTCCGACGGCCTGCCGCTGGGCTATGAGGACGCGCCGGAATGGGTCTCCACCCTCACCGCGGAGGAGAAGTTCCAGGTCGGTGGGTCCGTGATCGAGAACCTGGCTCGCGCCAATGGAATGGTGAGCCCGAAAGGGCTGGCCGGCTCGGTCCTGTTCTTCAACCCGAACCTGCTCCATGCCTCGTCACCGAACCTGTCGCCCTTCCGGCGAGCCATGCTGATCTTGGTCTACAACACCATCAGCAACGCGCCGGTCGGGGTCACGCAGCCGCGTCCGGACTTCTTGTCCGAACCGGACGTACATGCCTTGCAACCTGTGGGCCACAACAACTCCGGGGAGACATCGAAGTGAGTGAGACCGTCGAGCTGATCATTCCCAACAGCGCCGAGTACTTCCTGCGCGACCCGGATCTGAACCTGACCGGCGACGAGCGGGCCCGGCTCGTGCGGTTCAGCGGCACCTACGAGTGCGAGCACTCGATCTTCTGGAGCGACGCGCCTCGAGTGCTGCTGCTGCCGCACGGCGTGCACGACGAGTGGTTCCGGGACGTGCACGAGGCGTTGGGCAAGATCGTCCCGCCGTACGTCTCCCCCGCGATGACCACCGGGCTGCTGGTCGAAGACCTCCTCGCCGACGGCGACGCGCAGCGCCGGCTGCGCGAGCAGTTGGCCGGCTACGGCCTGGTGCGGATGCAGCTCGTCGGCCCCACGCCGGAGGTCTACCAGCTCGCCGCGATCATCCGCGGCTGGGGCCACGAGGTCGAGCTCGACTGCGTCCCTGCCGAGGACTACTGGGTGAGCCTGTACCTCGACTCCAAGGTGAGCGTGCTCGACCTCGCGCGCGAGTACTCCGACGTGGTGGTCGCCCCGGGGGTGGTGGTCAGCAACTGGATCGAGTTCAAGGGCGCTCTCGCCGCGATGGTGGCGCGCTACGGCAAGGTGATCGCCCGCACGGCCTACGGCGTGGCCGGTGACGGTTCCGGCGTGGTCACGCGGGAGCCGGGCAGCGTCGAGGCCTTCCTTGACAAGGCGGCGCGCGACTCGTTCTTCGCCTACCCGATCCTGGTGCAGCAATTCGTCGAGCACGCGCCGGGCGTCGGCTGCCCCGCGGTCGACATCCTGGTCGGCGAGGATGGCGTTGAGGATGTCGTCCTCTGTGCACTCACCGTGGAGCACGGCTACCAGTTCCGCAGCGTGGACGTCGGCGACGGCGCGCTGCCGCCGGTGTGGGGCGAGCGGGTGACCCAGGTCGCGCACACCATCGGCGAGGCCGTCCGCCGCCTCGGCTATTCCGGTTGGATCTGCGCGGACTGTGTGGCCGGCGTCGACGACCGGATCTACGTCACCGAGATCAATGCCCGGCGCAGCGGCTCCCTCCATGCCGGCGGGCTGCTCCGGTACTGGAACGCCGAACGGGACCTCACTCTCTCCGCGCACTTCATGATGGAAGTCCCTGCTGGTATCAGCTACGAGCAACACATCCGTCCGATATTCCGGCGGCTGTGGGAGCGCGGCGTGCGGGCCTATCCGACGAGCGTGCGCGGGATTCACTGGGAAGAGCCGATGATCGCCGTGATCGCGGCGGCACCCACGGCCGCGGATGCCGCGAATATCGTTGCTGGCATCCGGGACGAGGTCAACGCGCAGAACCTGGTCAGGCTTCCCAGATCCGCCTGATCCGAACGAGGTACAAGGAAAACGACGGTAAGGGACTCACCGTGGATCTCGCATTGGCCTTCGACGCCGCGTACGTGTCGCACGCGCACGCGGCCGTCGAGTCCCTCCTCCACCACAACCCCTCGCGAGAGGTCCGGTTCTGGATGGTGGCCGCGGCCGACGTGTCCGAGGACGCCAGACGTCGGATGCGGCAGCAGGTGGGGAGCAGGGGAGCGGTTCACTTCCTGGAAGCCCGTGACCTGTGCCTCGGTGAGCTCCCGCTCTCCACTCACGCCGAATTCGGCTACGTGAGTTCGGCCGCGTACCTGCGGCTGGAGGTGCCTCACCTGGTTCCGCCGGAGGTCGAGCGGCTGCTGTACCTCGACTGCGACATCCTGTGTCTCGGATCGCTGGACGAGCTGTTCGACGTGGACCTGCGGGGTAACACCGTGGCCGCGGTGCGTGATCCCCACGCGCGACGCCTGTGTGACTTCGGCGGCCTGCCTGGCCTGGCGCGGTACCCCGAGCTGGACCCGCAGGCGCCGTACTTCAACGCGGGGGTACAGCTGATCGACGTGCCGAGCTGGCTGCGCGACGACGTCACCCGACGATCCGTGGACTATGTCCGCGAGAACAAGGACGATACGCGGTTCCTCGAACAGGACGCGCTCAACAGTGTGCTGCACGGGAAGTGGTTGCGGGTGAACAAGAAGTGGAACCACTGCCTGACCTACCGCCTGGAGTCGGCCATGGGCGGCACCCTCGAGGAGGCGACGCTGCTCCACCAGATCGGCCCGCACAAGCTGTGGGACGCCGGCTTCCCGGATGGCGACCGAAAGGCGCTGTACGAGGCGTTTTCCGGCAAGGCGAGGGCCGCCATCGACGCGCCCGCCCGCCCGGTGAAGCAACGCCGCGGAGATCGCCGCGCGGCCTGACCGCGATCCGTCGATCGTGTCTGGTGGGGTGCGCCGGCATGGTGGACCGGCTTCGTTCAGCCGTCGGGCAGCGCGCGCCAGTACTGGCGGGTCATCTCGTCGCGGACGACGTAGCCCAGCTTGGCCAGCTCCGTTCGCAGGTCCTCGGCGTCGTCGGCCCGTTTCTTCTCCAGCGCCGTGGCGCGGGCCGCCAGCAGCGCGTTGGCCGCGGGGGAGACGCCGGGGCTGTCGGGTACCCAGCGCAGGAACTCCTCGGCGTGCGGGTCGGCGTCGAACCACGGGTGGCCGTGCGTGGTGAACGCGGCCGCCAGCTCGGCCGGCTTCGACTCGTGCGGCCGCCGCGCCAGCTCACCGCCGTCCTTGCCCAGCAGCACGAGCCGCTTGCCGTCCACGAACGCACCGGCCAGGTCACCGGCGGCGATGGTGTCGGTGTGCCCCTTGGCGGTCAGCCTGACCTCGGTGCCGGTCACCGTGATCTCGGTCGTCTCCCAGATCGCGTTCGCGGCGAATGCCAGGCCGGCGAGCACCCCGGCGGTCAGGAGCGTGAGTGCGACCCACGACCCCCCCCACGACGCGATCAGGTGCAGCGGGCCGCCGAACGGGACCCACGGCTGCCGGTCGGCCCAGTCCGCGACGTACGGCAGCGCCCAGCCGATGCCGAGCCCGACGAGCGGACCGCCGACCCAGAGCACCACGCGGTCACCCCGGTCGAGCCCCACCACGCTCGCCTGCCCCGACGTCACCCTGTCATCCTGGCAGTGACTTCACCATGATCAGGCAGGGGTTGCCGGGCCACAGGTCGGCCAGTTCCTCCAGCGGGGTGAACCCGACGGCGGTGTAGAAGGCGCGGGTGCGGTCATAGTCGGCGTCCGGGCGGCTCGGGCCGAGCGTCTTCACCTGGAGGAAGCGGACGCCGTCGGCCGCCAGGTCGGCCTCGACCGCGGCGAGGACGGCGCGACCGACCCCGCGCCGGTGGTACTCGGGCGCGACCGCCATCAGGTGGATCTCCGCGGCGGTGGGGTAGTGCCGCGCCACCAGCACGACGCCGACGGCCCCGACGGCATCGTCGGCGTGTGCCAGGTAGGTCGGCATCGTCGCCGCGTCCCCGACGTAGCTCTCGATCGCCGACTCGATGCCGAACCACTGCGGCAGCGACCTCAGCAGGCGCTCCACGGTGGCCGGGTCCTGCCGGCCGCTCGTGATCCTCACCGTTCGCACCGTACGGACAGCCATGCCCGTAGTGCGAACGGTTACCCGGCTCGGCCCCACGAACGGGTTATGTGGCGTCGCCTGACCTCGTATCGTCACGATCATGGCCGTTCAGGAGACCAGGACCACCAAGGAGACCGCGGTGTTCGCCGTCGACACCGTGGTGATCGTCGCCGGCGGGCTCGCGTTCGCCTTCGCGTTGCTCGGCTGGTTCGCCGGCCACCGCATCTCGCTCGCGCTGCCGGCCGAGGTGACGACGCGCGCCGTCGTACCGTTGCTCGTCGGCGTGTCCGGGCTCTTCCTCGGCGCCGGCATCGGGCTGCTCCTCGGTGAGCTCAAGCGCGTCGAGGAGACCGTCACCACGACCACCACCCCCGAGGCGACGGACCTCGCGGGCGACGTGGTGACGCACGTCGTCGAGGCGCTGAAGTCGCTGACCCCGGCGCGGGCCGTTCTCGCCGTCGGGGTGATCCTGCTGCTGTCCACCGTGTGGCTGGTCAAGCCGCCGGACAACGCGGCGGCCCCGTCGCCGGCCGGGCCGACGGTCACCGCCCCGGTCGTCACCGGCACGGTGTCGCCCACGGCTCTGCCGACCGTCCTCCCGACACCCACGCGCTAGCGCTGCCGGGTCGGCTCGATGTGCGAGCCGTCCGCCTCGCGCGGGGTCAGCGGGTGAAGACGATCTTGCCGGCGGTGTCGCCCGACTCCATGGCCGCGAAGCCCTCGGGGGCGCGGTCCATCGGCAGTTCCAGGCCGATCCGCGGGCGGACGCCGGACACGTCGAGGAACCCAGCGAGATCGCGCAGCTCCTCGCGGGTGCCCATGGTCGAGCCGACGACGCGGAGCTGCAGGAAGAACAGTCGCTGCAGCTCGGCCCCGGGGTTGGGGCCGCTGGTCGCGCCGGAGCACACGATCACCCCGCCCGGCTTGAGCGCGCGGATCGAGTGCGACCAGGTGGCCTCGCCGACGGTCTCGAACACGCCGTCCACCCGCTCGGGCAGCCGGGCGCCCGACTCGAAGGTGCCGTGCGCCCCGAGCTCCTCGGCCAGCGCCCGCTTCGCCTCGGTCCGGCCGGTGGCCCACACCCGCAGGCCGGCGGCGCGGCCGAGCTGGATGAGCGCCGTCGCGACGCCACCCGACGCGCCCTGCACGAGCATCGTCTGACCGGGGCGCAGCCCGGACTTCACGAAGATCATCCGGTAGGCGGTGAGCCATGCCGTGCCCAGGCACGCCGCCTCGGTGAACGACAGCGACGCGGGCTTGGGCTGCACGTTGTGCGCGGGCACGACGACAGTGTCGGCGAACGTGCCCTGATGGACCTCGGTGAGCAGGGACCGTTTCGGGTCGAGCGTCTCGTCGCCGACCCAGCCGGGTGAGGCGACCACGGAGTGGATCACGACCTCGGTGCCGTCGGCGAGGGTGCCCGCGCCGTCGCAGCCGAGGATCATGGGGAAGCGGTCGCGCCGGATGCCGACGCCGCGCAGCGTCCACAGGTCGTGCATGTTCAGGCTCGCGGCCCGCACCGTCACCGGCACCCAGCCGTCGGCCGGCTCCGGGTCGGGGCGTTCGCCGACGACGAGCGCGGCGAGCGGGTCGTCGGAGTTGGGCTCGGCGGCGTACACAGCGAACATGGGGCCACCCTACGGGCGCCCTCGTGAGCGGAAACCGGTGCTCCGGCACCTGCGAGTGCTCACGAGGCGGCCAGCTAGGCTGCCCGCATGGCCGACTGGTGGGACGGCATCGAGCTGTGGATCACCCAGCTGTGGTTCCCCTTCCAGGTGGCGCTGGTGATCGTGGTCCTGCTGCCACTGTGCTGGGGGGCTGCGCTGCTCATCGACCACGGCGTCGACCGGGCGTCGGCCCTGCTGTCGACAAGGCGGCCGCGTCCATGAGCCTGTTCCCGAGCACGTTCATTGGCACGTTCACGAGCCTGTTCCCGAGCCGCACGTGAGTGGGCGGACCCGGATCACCGGTGCGCTGGTCGGGCTGATCGCGCTGGTCGTGCTCGGCTGGCTGTTCTCCGGCGGTATCGGCGACAGCACCGACAGCACCGGCGGTCCGGGTGTCAACGACCAGAGCGCTGTCGCGACCACCAGGGCGCGGCCGCTGTCGGAGCTGCCGCCGCAGGCCGCGGACATCTGGCAGCTGATCGAGGCCGACGGGCCGTTCGAGTACGACCGGGACGGTGCCACGTTCGGCAACCGCGAGGGGCTGCTGCCGAAGCGGGCCGACGGCTACTACCGCGAGTACACGGTGCCGACACCAGGGGAGAACGACCGCGGTGCCCGGCGGTTCGTCACCGGCGCGGGTGGAGAGCTGTTCTACACCGCCGACCACTACCGGTCGTTCGTCCCGGTCGACCCGGACCGGTGAGGGGACGCGGGTGAGCACGGAGAAGGTCACCACCGCGCAGGCCGTCGCCTGGGCGAGGGCGCACGGCGCGGTGCCGCACGTCCTCGACGGCAGCGAGGCACGTACCAAGGCCGAGGTGCTCGACGCCATCGGCGAGGCGCTCGAGTTCCCGCCGTACTACGGGGGCAACCTCGACGCGCTGTTCGACTGCCTCGCCGACCTGTCGTGGCTGCCGGAGGGCGAGCACGTGCTCGTCTGGTCGCACCACCAGTCGCTCGCCGAGGAGGACTGGCAGGCCTACCAGCGGGTCCGTTCGGTCCTCAAGGACGGGGCCGGCTCCGCCAACGGCCGCCGCCTGACCGTGGTGTTCGCGGCCTCGTAGCTCATTCGGCGGCGGCGGGCACCCACGACGCCGGCCGCTTCTCGGCGAACGCGCTGATGCCCTCCTGGCCCTCCTGGCCCGCGAAGTGCCGCGCGGACAGCGCCAGCATGGTGTCGAAGGCCTCCGACATCGAGGTCGACGCCGGGCGACGCAGCATCTCCTTGGTGGCGGCCAGCGCCGTGGGGCCGCCGAGGGCGAGCATCCCGGTGTAGCGGCGCACCTCGTCGTCGAGCCGGTCGGCCGGCACCGCCGAGTTGATCAGCCCGACCGTGACCGCGCGGTGGGCGTCGAACGTCTCCCCGGTGAGGAACAGCTCGTGCGCGGCGCGGGGGAGGAGCCTCGGCAGCACCGTCACCGAGATCACCGCCGGCACCACGCCGATCCGCACCTCGGTGAACGCGAACGTCACCGGCTCGGCCGCGACCGCGATGTCGCAGGCCGCGACCATGCCGACGCCGCCGGCGCGGGCCGGGCCGACGAGGCGCGCCACCACCGGCTTGGGGTGCGTCCAGATGAGCTCCAGGATCCGCGGGAACTCGTTGACCCCCTGGTCCGACGAGCCCGCGCCGCGGGACTCCTTGAGATCCATGCCCGCGCAGAACACCGGCCCGGTGTGGGTGAGTACCACGACCCGCACCGTGTCGTCGGCCGTGGTGGTCGTGAGGTGGTCGCGCAGCTCGCGGCGCACCTGCGCGGACAGCGCGTTGCGGTTGGCCGGCGAGTCGAGGGTGATGGTCGCGACGCCACCGGCCACGTCCAGGTGCACCAAGGTCATCCGTGCACGCTAGCGCGTGCAGGTGAGTGGCGTTTGGTGCTCTGACACCAAACGCCACTCACAAGGCCGCAGGCCAGGTCAGCCGTGTGGGCGGAGCTGGTCCGCGTGCAGTGCGGCGAGCGCGATGGTGCGGCCGTCGCCGTCGGCGAACTCCACCTCGTACTCATCGTTGGTGTAGGCATCGACGATGGTTCCGACCGCACCAGATCGCAGGCCGTCGTCCGGCCGGTCGACGGTCAACTCGACGACGTCGTACAGCTGCATGGTTCGATCCTCCTACGGGAAGCTCACGGTCACGAGCCGAGTCTCACCGGTCGTGGCGTCGACGATCCAGGCGGTCCTGACGACAACGCTCCCGTTCGGTCCGGTCAGGGTGACGTCCCGGTTCCACCGGGAACCGTGCTCGTCCACCTTTCCGGCGACGGCGGGACCCTGCCCGACCTGTCCGAGAATCTGTTGTTTGACGAGGTCTGCGTCGTCGCGGCCGAGGCCGGTGCTGGCCTCGATCACCTTGGCCTTGTGTCGGCCGACCGGGTGGTCCGGATTGAGCGCGTACTCGGTGAGCTTGCGGTCGTCGAACTTCGGGTTGGTGAAGTCCGGCTGGACAGGCGGGGGAGTCGGGCCACCGGGCGTCGTGGACCGACCGGCACCGGTGGGTCGGCCCCTGGTAGCGGCCTGGGCGGCGGCCTCCTGGGCGCTGCTCACGCCCTTGCCGGCGTCGACCGAGCCGTGTCGCTGCGGTGGCTTTCCTGATCCGTCGCCGGAACCGCCGGGACGGTTCCCGCCCGGACTCTTCGGCCTTGGCATGGTCGCCCTATCCGTTCAGGAGCTTGGTGAGGTTGGTCAGGCTGGTGATCAAGGCGGTGACGTAGGTGAGGATCCGGCCCGCCCACTTGACGACCGCGGCCGAGATCTGCACTGCGATCACCGGAATCGTCACGACGAAGAGAGCCTCTGCCGCCCACACGATGATCCGGGCGACCAGGTCGGCGATCAGATCGCGGACTATCTCCCGCGTCGCTTCCACCAGCCCACCGGCACCCTCGGTGGCCGCGGCCACCGCCGCCGAGATCGCGCCCAGTCCGCCGATGGCGTCGGTATTGGAGGCCATCATACTCTGATAGGCGTCGGCGGCCGGCCCCTGCCAGTCCGGCAGGTCGCTGTCCAGGTAGAGCTGGAGGTCGGTTCCGATACCGTTCATCTCAGCGGCCATGAGATTCCAGGTCGCGGCGTGGGAGGCGACGACGTCCGGCTTGCCAGTCAGTTCGTCCAGCACCTGCCGCAACGGTTCGAAATACTCCATGGCCCAGCCGAGGCCGTTGGCCAGCAGTGCGCTGAACGGATCGATGACAGTCGCGGCGACCTCGACCCCGAGGCCCGCGCCGGCGAGTGCATCGTCGACCCAGCCCTCGCTCCTGATCGTGTCGACCAGGCCATCGGCGCCGTCCGCGAGGCTGGCGCCGGTCCAGGGTTGCCGAGAACTCTCGACCGGGGCCACAAGAGAGTCGTCTGTCATCAGCGGTCCTGGCGAACGATGCCGTCGAGGGTCTCGGCATACGTCGAGTCGACGGAGTGGTAGTCGTCTGCGACCTCGCCCAGCGCACCGGCGGCGAGCGTGAGGTTCTCCTCGACGTAGGCGATCAACTCGTCCTGTCGGGTGTGCCGGCCTTCCAACACCGCTGCTATCCACCCGCACAACAGCCCGTATGCCTGGGAGTCCTGTGCGATGTGCGCACTCGCCGACCGGACCGCGTCGAACCGCGCCCGCAGCGCCTCGAGATTCGCCGCGTGCCTACGGATCTGCTCCGAATCGGCGGTGAAGCCGCTGCCCGTCATCGCCAGCTCAGCTCGTCGGGCTCGTCATCGTCACGCCGAGGTCGCCGCACCCGCCGGTCGACCTGCTCCGCGATCGCTCCGCCGATCGCGGAGCGAGGTCCGAGCGTGCCGTCGATGATGTCCTGCGATCGCTCCGCCGCGGTGACCTTCGCGGTGCGAACGGTGTCCATGATGGTCCTGGCGACGGTTTCCGGTGCCACCCGCTGAATCCGTTGGTCGAGCCGCAGATCCACCAGTGCACCGGTGGAGTCGATGGTCACCTCGGCCATCCCGCTGGGATCGGTGGCGGTGACCCGCAACTGCTGGAATCGCTCACCCATTGCCTGGGTTTCGGCCGCCAGCCGGTCAATCCGTCCTTTCCAGGCCGCGAGGCGCTCATGTGCGTCCTCTGGACCGCCGATCAGGCCATCCATGGCCGTCACCGTACGTGCTCATCTGTACACACAGGTAGCAGCGTATGACCTACCGTCACCAGTCGTGGCGATTCGGAAGAATTCGGTCGCGCTTGGTGGGGTGGTGACGGCGTCGTAGCGGTCGAGGACCACCTGGGCCACCTCGACGTCGGCGCCGAGCGGGTCGGCCAGCACGGCGCCCAGCGACGCCGCGGCCTCGGCGACCC
>Ga0190272_10000246_pt1 | contig 32531 bp, 30 predicted proteins | sample Popmic504T_FD_133746 | JGI IMG/M metagenome (GOLD analysis project Ga0190272, IMG submission 133746) | Populus adjacent soil microbial communities from riparian zone of Shoshone River, Wyoming, USA - 504 T | ecosystem: Environmental > Terrestrial > Soil > Riparian zone | place: USA: Wyoming...
CGCCCCGGAACCCGAAGTCCCACCCGTTCCCGACATGTTGGCGGTGCAGAAGTGTTAGACAGCCACCCGGACCTGGCCCTCCCAGGGCTCTCCCCAGAACTCTCGTCGGACGACGGCCTGCCCATCCCCACCGACGTCGCCGGCGTGTACCTGTTCCCCGAGTCCTTCGAGGCGATCATCGCCCTGCTGCGCAGGGGAATCGCGGCCATGGCCGCCGACGAGCCGTTCCGCCGGCTGGCGATCCCGCCGGTGATCTCCCGCCGCGCCATCGAGCACGCCGGGTATGTCAAAACGTTCCCGCAGCTGCTCGGCACCGTGCACAGCTACGGCGGCACCAGCAAGCAGTGGGGTCGCCTCTCGCCGCTGATCGAGGAGGGCGGCGAGTGGCACACCGACCAGCGGATCAGCGACGTCGTGCTGCTGCCCGCCGCCTGCTACCCGGTGTACGCCTCGCTGTCCGGCCGCACCCTCACCGGCCCGGCGAAGTTCGCCGTCGACGCCAACTGCTTCCGCCAGGAAGCCACCAGCGAGATCGGCCGGCTCCGGTCCTTCCGGATGTCCGAGCTGGTCACCGCGTCGTCGGAGGAGTACTGCCTGCGGTGGCGCGGCCGGTGGCTCGACCGCGTCGCCGACTGGTTCACCGCCATGGGCCTCGACGTGTCGATCGACGTCGCCGACGACCCGTTCTTCGGGCCGGGGCGCAAGCTCTTCCAGGCGGCGCAACGGGTCCAGGAGCTCAAGCTGGAGCTGCGGGTGCCGGTGCTCGGCGACGCGGCGACCGGCACCGTGCAGGCCATCGCGTCGGCGAACTACCACAAGGACCACTTCGGCGAGGTGTACGGCTTCCGGGCCGGCTCGGCGTCGGCGGCGTCGGTGTCGTCGTCGGAGTCGTCGGAGCAGGCGCCGCTCGGCCACACCTCGTGCATGGCCTTCGGGCTGGAGCGCATCGCGCTGGCCCTCATCAACATCCACGGCGCGCGGTCGGACCGGTGGTCGCCCGCCGTGCGGTCCGCAGCGGAGGGAGACGACCGTGACTGAGCCGAAGGCCGCGAGGACCCCGGAGGGCCTGTACCGGATGATCCGGTTCATCCGCCGGTTCGAGGAACGCTCCATCGACCTGGTGAAGGCCGGCGAGATCCAGAGCGGCGTCCACGCCTGCATCGGGCAGGAGGCCGTGCCCACCGGCGTGTGTGCCGCACTGGACCCCGACGACATCCTGCTGAGCAGCCACCGCGGCCACGGGCACCTCCTCGCCAAGGGCAGCGACCCCGCGGTGTGGATGGCCGAGATGGCCGGCCGGGTCACCGGCTTCGACAAGGGCCGCGGCGGCTCCTTCCACCCGTCGGACTTCAGCGCCAACGTCTTCAACGCCACCGGTACCGTCGGACACGGCTGCGCCATCGCCGCCGGCGTCGCCTGGTCCGTTCAGCAGGCCGGCACCGGCCAGGTGGTGGTGAGCATCTTCGGTGACGGCGCCGTCACCCAGGGCGCGTTGCTGGAGGGCTTCAACCTCGCGGCGCTGATGAAGCTGCCCGTGGTGTACGTGTGCGAGAACAACAAGTACGCCACCACCCTGCCGGTCGAGGCCGCGGTCGCCGGGTCCATCACCGGCCGGGGCGAGGCGTTCGGCATCCCGTCGTCCACCCTCGACGGCCAGGACGTCGACGTCGTGCTCGCCGCGGCCGACGAGGCGGTCGCCAGGGCCCGCGACGGCGGTGGGCCGTCACTGCTGGAGTTCAGCACGTACCGCTACGAGGGCCACCACACCTTCGAGCTCAAGGCGCGGCTGCGCTACCGCGAGGAGGCCGAGATCGCCGCCTGGCGGGAGCGCGACCCGCTGGACATCCAGGCCGCCCGCGTGCCGGCCGACGTCCGCGACCGCATCGACGCCGAGATCGAGGCCGAGCTCGACGAGGTGGTCCGTTTCGCCGTCGACAGCCCGAAACCGGACCCGATCGACGCATTCGACTACATGTACTCCGACACCCTGCGGCCCAGGGCCGGCGTGACCGGCTGACGAACACGGAGTGGTTGAGCGATGCCCAAACTGTCCTACCTCAAGGCGCTGAACCGGGCACTCGGCGACGAGATGGAGCGTGACCCGTCGGTCTTCGTCCTCGGCGAGGACATGCACCACGCCCTCACCAACGTCACCGCCGGGTTCATGGACCGGTTCGGTGCCGGCCGCATCCTGGAGATGCCGCTGACCGAGCAGGGGTTCACCAATTTTGCCACCGGCGCGGCCATGGCGGGCCTGCGGCCGGTGATCGAGTTCCAGATCCCGTTCCTGCTGCTGCTCGTGTTCGAGCAGATCACCAACCAGGCCAACAAGTTCCGCCTCATGAGCGGTGGCCAGACCAGCATCCCGGTGACCTACCTGTGCCCGGCGGCCGGGTGGCGCGTCGGGTGGGGCGCCCAGCACTCCGACCAGGTGCACAGCCTGTTCGCGCATATGGGTGTGAAGACCGTCGTGCCGGCGACCCCCTCCGACGCGTACGGGCTGCTGACCACGGCCATCCGCGACGACGACCCCGTCGTCGTGCTCGGCCCTTTGGCCACCCTGGCCGTCCGTGAGGACGTCGACTTCGCCGCGCTCGCACCCATCCCGCTCGGCGTCGGGCGCGTTCACCGCGAGGGCGACGACATCACCGTCGTCGCGGTCGGGCACCTGGTGCACGACGCCATCTCGGTCGCCGACGAGCTGGCCGACGAGGTGTCCATCGAGGTCTTCGACCCGCGGTCGGTGTACCCCTTCGACTGGGCCGGGCTGGCCGCGTCGCTGGAGAAGACCGGGCGCCTCGTCGTCATCGACGACGGCAACCGCTTCTCCGGCCTCGGTGCCGAGATCCTCGCCACGGCGGCCGAGGAGATGCACCTGGTGGTGCCTCCTCGGCGGATCACTCGGCCGGACGGCGCGATCGTCGGTGCCGCGCCGGAGCTGGATGTCGCGCTCCAGCCCACCAGGGCGCAGTTGGTGACGACGATCCAGCAGGTGATGAAGGTTTCCTGAAAAACGCTTTGGACGGTGTGGTTTTGGTTCTTTGTGTTGGCCGGGCGGTGGTTTGTCGGGCCGCCTCGGCCGGCGGTTTGTTCGTTGGTCGGCTTTCACGCTTTGTGTGACGCCGTGCTGTGATGTTTATTGGTATTATTGAGGAATGGGTGGCGCGGGTCATTGGCAACGCGGTGGTGAGGAACTGCTGCGTGAGCCGGCCTCCCTTGAAGCGCATATGCGGCGGGACTATTCGGCGTCGCTGGAATTGCTCGCCGAGCTGGCGCCACCGCGGCCGCCCTGCGGGAGGGTGCGCTGGGCGCGGAGCACGTGGACGTGATCGCGAGGACCGTGAGTGCCCTGCCCTTGCACGTGCCGGACGCCGACCGCGAGGCCGCCGAGCGGACCATGGCCGAGGCCGCGCGTGGCATGGACGCCCGCACCCTCACCAGGGTCGCAGCCCGGGTCCGTGCCTGGCTCGACCAGGACGGTGCCGCGCCGACCGACCGCGAGCTGGCCGAGCCGGTCAACGAACTGCACCTCAGCACCCGCGCCAACGGTCGCACCGTGTTCCGCGGCGAGCTCGACCAGGAAGCATCCGCCCTGTTCACGGCCCGTGCTGAGCCCGCTGGCGAAGCCACGCCCGAGCGACGACACCGGCCCGGACCCGCGTAGCGCCGCCGAACGGCAGGGCGACGCCCTCGTCGAGATCCTGAGCCTGGCCGCCGAGACCGGCAGCGTGCCCGGCGAGGCAGGAGAGAAGCCGCACGTCCTCGTCACCATCCCGCTCGACACGCTGCGCGACGGCATCGGTCACGCCACTCTCGACGGGGTCGGCCCGATCCACGCGGCACAGGCCCGGCGGATCGCCTGCGACGCCAAGGTCATCCCCGCCGTCCTCGGCAGCCGGCCGAACCCTTGGACCTGGGCCGGGCCACCTACACCGTCCCCACCGCGCTCCGCAGGGCGCTGATCCTCCGCGATGGTGGCTGCGCCTTCCCCGGCTGCCATCGAACCCACCGCTGGTGCCACAGCCACCATATTCGACACTGGGCCGACGGCGGTCCGACCGAACCGCACAACCTCGTTCTCCTGTGCCGCCGACTCACCACCGACTTATCCACCATTCGCCGTGGGAATGCGCCGTCCGGAACGGCCGCCCCGAATTCCGTCCACCCCGATTCGTCGACCCCGACCGAACCCCACGCCGAAATACGCTGAGAACGATATCGATGAGCTAGTGCCCGCGCTGCCCCGGAAACTGGTTCGACGGTTTGGCGGAGTCCTGACACAGTGACGCGCTATGGCGAACCTCGAGCTTGTGACCGCCGCGGACGTGCAGCTCATGCAGGGTCTGGCGCAGCGTGTCACCGCCACCCGCCCGGACCTGGTGAACGCCGACGCGTCGTTCGGCGAGCTGGCCTGGATCTGGGGCAAGGGGCACGCCGGCGACGGCGCGAGCTGGCCGCGTCGGCTGTGGTTCTCCGGCGGGGAGCTGGTGGCGTGGGGCTGGGCCTCTCTTCCGCGGCAGGTGAGGCGCAACGACGGATCGGTGAAGGACGTCACCGGCGCCTCTCTGGCGTATCAGGTCCATCCCGACCACGCCGGGCTGGTCGACGAGGTGATCGACTGGTACGACGGCACGGCGGGGGACGTCGAGCGTACGGCGCTGCCGAGCGCCGCCGATGAGTTCGCCATGAAGCGATGGGCGGCGCACGGCTATGAGACCGACCTGGCCGCGCTCGGCGACGCCGGGTCCTGGACCCAGATGAACGAGCGGGACCTCACCGACGTGGAACAGCCGGTACTGCCAGCCGGATTCCGGTTCCGCACCGCCGACGAGGCCGGGCCGAGGGCTGCGGTCCAGGCCCATCTGGACGCCTGGTCGGCTCCGTCGACGTACACGGCCGAGGGCTACCAGGGCGTCCGGCAGACGGCGGGGTATCGCGGCGATCTGCACATTCTGGTGGAGGCGCCGGACGGGGCGATGGCATCCTCGACGATCATGTGGCTCGACGAGGCCAACAGGACCGCTGAGTTCGAGCCGGTCGGGACGCATCCGGACTACCGGCGTCGGGGGCTGGCAAGGGCGATGCTTCTGCACGGGATGCAGCTGGCGCGGGCGGCCGGGGCCACTCAGATGACGGTCGCCTGCCTGGGTGCGCCGGGGCATCCCCAGGCGCGCGGGCTGTACTACAGCGTCGGGTTCCGGGCGTTCTCGCGGGACGCACCGCTCATCAGGACCAAGACCGCGGGCTGAGTGACCTGATGCGGCACTAGGTCAGCTGCCGGGCGCGGTCCGTGACTCCGGTGGGTCGAGTACGGCGTCGACCAGGACCCGCTCCATTCCCCTGGCGATCGCCTCCATGCTGGCGGGGGAGACGTGGTGGGTGTCGGCGGACATGGTGAGGTCGATGGCGCCGGGGGTGTCGTCGATGCCGAGGTAGAGCTTCTGCCGTGACAGGTCGGTGCGGGCGATGGGGCGGTACGTGCCGAGGTCCATCGCGCCGCGCAGGTCGTCGGCGGTGGGCTCCGGTGCGACGGGGTCGGGGGCCTGGCGTCGGCGGTCGTTGAAGGTGCAGCCGAGGTCGATCTCGACGCCGCGGTCGCGGTTGACGGTGGCGATCAGGTCGGCGCGGCGGGCCGGGTCGTAGTAGGCGTGCAGGTACGTGCCCAGCGCGGCCTTCCGGGCGCGGGCGATGACCTCGCCGAACGTGGCGGCGGACACGTCGACGACGCACGGGCTGGCCTGCGCCACCTGGCACACGGACGCGGCGAGGCCGGGGCGGAAGCGGTTGCTCACGGCCAGCAGGGTGACGACCGGGTTGATGCCGGTGACCTCGGCGAGCGCGACCGCGAAGGCGGCCAGCAGGACCGGCGATGAGTCCGTGTCGTGCCTGGCCGCGAGCGTCCCGACCGCCAGCCGGGCGGCGGGGGAGCGGTAGCCGGCCATGTGCCACCGGGGTGCCAGGAGGTCGGGGTCGGCGACCTCGCCGAACCGCGACGGCGCGACGGTGCGCAGCACCCGCTCCCAGTGCCGCAGCGACGCCTCACTCTGCCGCCGCGCCGCCGGCCCGCGTTGCCGCTCGGCCAGTTCCAGCGGCTGCACCGCGTCGACCGGGGCGGCCGCCGGCCCGATCGCCGGGTCCATGGTGGCGAGGTCCGCCAGCAGCGCGTCGAGGCCCGCCCCGTCGATCGACAGGTGCAGGTAGACGGCCACCGAGTGGGTCACCACCCCGCCGCACCGGATGGCGGCCATCCGCACCGGCCACTCGTGTTCGTAGTCGAAGGCGGTGTTCAGGTATCGGTCGCCGACCTCGGCCGCGGCGGCCGCCCCGTCGGCCGCCGCCGGAACGTCCACCACCTCCAGCGCCGCCTCGCCGGACGCTGACACGACCTGCCGCGGGCGGCCGTCGTCGGCGTCGAACCGCAGCCGGGTGCGCAGGGACTGGTGCCGGCTCATGATGAACCGCAGGATGGCCGCGACATCGTCCACCGTCGTGCCGGGCGGCACCGTCGACACCCCGCCGATCGTGCTGGACGCCCCGGACCGCTGGATCGACTGCCAGATCCCCACCTGCCCCCAGGTGAGCTCGCCGATGCCCGAGCCGACGCCGTCGAATGACACGGCGATGTGATCCGCCACCACTTCTCCCACCAATTCGGACAAAGCTCAGACGGCCGCGGACCGAATTCCGGTCGGCGCGGACGGGTCGAGCGCGGCTTCGACGGCCACCGATTCCATCCCGCGCGCAATGGCCTCCACGTCGGCGGCCGTGAAGAATCGGTCGTCCGCCGACAGGTTGAAGACGACCGCATGGTCGATCTGGTCGATCCCGAGAAACAGTTTCTGGTGGGGCATGCTCGCCCCCTTCTCCCACCGCAGGTCACCCAACGGCACCGCTTCGCCGATCTGCCGGTCGGTGGGGAGGGGGTGCGGCGTCGAATCCACTTCGGGCGGCCTGCGGTCGTTGAAGTAGCACGAGAAGTCGACCTCCTCGCCGCGTTCCTCGTTGACCGCCGCCATCATCGCGTCGCGTTCGTACGGGTTGTAGTAGGCGTACTTGTACGCGCTCATCGCCAGGTTCGACGCCCGGACCGCCAGCTGGTCGATGGTCCGGTCGGCCACGTCGATCAGGCACGGGCTGCTCTGGGTGATGCCGCTGACCGTGTCGGCGAGTCCGGGGCGGAAACGGTTGCTGACCATGAGCATCACGAACACCGGGTTGACGCCGTTCCACCTGGCCAGGGTCACCGCGAACGCCGCCAGCAGCACCGGCGAGGTGTTGAGGTCGTTGCGCGCCGCGATGGCCCGCACGGCCAGGGCGGTCGCCGGTGAGCGCATCTTGAGCAGCCAGAACCCGGCGTCGGCGCGGTCGTGGCGCGGTGGCCCGAACCGGCCGGCCGGCGCGGCCCGCAGCACCCGCTGCAGGTGTCGCAGCGACGCGGCGCCCTGCCGCATGGTGGCCGGGGTCCGCTGGCGCCTGGCCTGGTCCATCGGCTCGATCGCGGTGACCGGTGGCGCGGTCCGCTCCCACCCGGGGGCGAGGTGGGTGAGGTCGGCCATCAGGGCGCGCAGCCCGTTGGCGTCGATCGCCAGGTGCAGGTAGACGGCGACCGCGTGGGTGGCGGCGCGGCCGCGGCAGATCACCGCCATCCGCACCGGCCACTCGGTCTCGTAGTCGAAGTCGGTGGTCTGGTACCGCAGTTGCACGGCGCGGGCCACCTCGGCCGGGTCGGCGTCGCCGGCGTCGACGACCTCCAGCCAGATCTGCCCGGACGCCGAGCACACCTGCTTGGGCACCGGGCCGCCGTCGAACCGCAGCCGGGTGCGCAGCGACTGGTGCCGGCTCACCGCGAACCGCAGGGTCTCGGCCGCGTCGGCGACCGTCGTGCCCGGCGGGAGGGCGTCGATCCCGGCGACCGTCCGCGACGACCCGTACGCCACGGTCGTCTGCCAGACGCTCTGCTGGCCCCAGCTCAGCTCTTCGACCCCAGAACCGGCGCCGTTGAACGAAACGAGGACACGACGCGTCACGCTGCCCTCCATTGCGGGATCGAGATTCCGTCCCGAAATGATAATGGCTGCTCGCTGACGGCTGTCAATGCTCCGCTCGCGGGTAGTCCTCCTGGGCCGAATGCGGCCGCCGGACCCTAGTGTTCGAACACCATGGCCGAAAATGTGGCGCCGAGCCCGGCCGCCGCCACCACATAACGCTCACCCGGCGTGAACATGCCTCGTTCGGCCGCCGTACGGTAGTTGATGAACGCGTCCGCGGCAAAGGCGTGCCCGGTGATGGGCACGTTGTCGAGCAACACCCGCTCCACCGGAAATCCGATGCGCCGGCAAATTCGTTGCCACGACACCGCGTTCACATTGTGCGGGAGGATGAGGCCGATGTCGCTCAGCGTGAGGCCGGCCCGCTCCACGGCGCCGAGCACCACGGACGCCATGAGGTCGGGATATTCGCGCTGGTACTGCTCCGGCTCGGCCAGCCGGCCGTCGAACTCGCCACGGATCGTGGTGAAGTACGACAGCAGCCGGTCCCGTGGCCCGGTGGCGCGGACCAGGCACGCGCCCGAGCCCTCGCCGAACAGGGAGGTGTCCGGCACCAGTTCGGCGAGCCGGGTGAACGCCTTCTCGCCGGCGACGACGAGGGCGAGGGCGTCCGGGTCACCGTCGGCGGTGAGCAGCCGACCGGCCACGTCGATGGCCAGCAGCCCGGTCGCGCACGCGTGGTGTGTCACCGTCAGTGCCGACGCGTTGTCCAACCCGAACAGCCGGCACAGGTCGTGCACCGGGTTCAGCGGGTACGGCACGGCGGCCGGCATCCCGCGGGCCTGCAGCACGTACCGCACCCGGTGTTCGTTGCCGCGCAGGGCGTCGAGCCGCGACACGGCGGCCACCAGCAGGTCCAGCAGGGTCCCGTCGGGTTCCCTGCGCACCTCGGCGAGCCCGTGGAACCGGCGGAACACCCGCACCTGCCGCTGCGTGAGGTCGAGCCGTTCGGCCAGGTCCTCGATCGCCACCCGCTGCTCCGGCAGGTAGCTCGCGACCGCCTCCAGCGCGGTCACCGGGCCCCCCCGCCGACGGCCGCCGTGGCGAAGGCCGTGACGCCGGTCGGGGCCAGCGGGTCGAGCGCCGCCTCCACCGCCACCGCCTCCATGCCGCGCACCAGGGCGATCATGTCGTCCGGCGAGAGGAAGCGGTCGTCCGCGGACATGGTGAACTCGATCGCGTCCCGCGGATCGTCGACGTGCAGGTACAGCTTCTGGCGCGGCATCCCGATCTCGTCCTCCCAGTGATGGGTGCTGAGCGGCAGCGCCTCACGGATCTGCTCCTGCGTCGGCAGCGGGCCGCCGTCGGACTCCCTCGCCTGCTGGCGGCGGTCGTTGTAGAAGCAGGAGAAGTCGACCTCCGCGCCACGCTCGCGGTTGATCGCGTCGACCACGTCGTCCTGCTCGTACGGGTTGTAGTAGGCGTGCTTGTAGGCGTTCATCGCGCTGTGCGACGCCCGCACCACCGCCTCGTTCAGGGTGGTGTCCGCGACGTCGATCATGTACGGGCTGATCTGGGCCACCGCGCTGACCGAGTCGCCGAGGCCGGGGCGGAACCGGTTGCTGACCATGAGCATGGCCATCACCGGGGTGCGGCCGTTGAACCGGGCCAGCGCCACCGCGAAACCGGCCAGCAGCACCGGCGAGGTGTTGATGCCGTTGCGCGCGGCCACCACCTGGGTCGCGAGGTGCGTCGCGGGGGAGTGGAAGCGGATCATGCGGTAGGTCGGCTCGCCGTCGTGCAGCGGCTCGCCGAAGCGGCTGATCGGCACGGTGCGCATCACGTTCTCCAGGTGGCGCAGCGACGCGGCGCCCTGCCGCAGCGCCGCCGTGCCGCGCTGGCGCTGCGCCTGCTCCAACGGCGGGGCCGCGGTCACCGGCGGCGCGGTCCGCTCCCACCCCGGGGTCATGTGTCGCAGGTCGGAGAGCAGGGCGCTCAGCCCGTTGGCGTCGATCACCAGGTGCAGGTACACCACGACCGCGTGGGTGAGCTCGCCGTCCTTGCGCACGACGGCCATCCGCACCGGCCACTCGTTCTCGTAGTCGAAGTTGGTGCCCTGGTAGCGCTCTCGCACCTGGTCGGCCACCTCGGCCGGGTCGGCGTCGCCGGCGTCGACCACCTCGAGGGTGGTCTCGCCGGAGGTGAAGCACACCTGTTTGGGCAGGGGTCCGCCGTCGAACCGCAGCCGGCTGCGCAGCGACTGGTGCCGGCTCATCACGAACCGCAACGTCTCGGCGGCGGTCTCCACCGACGTGCCCGGCGGCAGCGGGTCGACCCCGGCCATGGTGCGGGAGATGCCGTCGGCCGCGATCGCCTGCCACAGCCCCAGCTGCCCCCAGGTGAGGTCGTCGACCCCCGATCCCTCTCCGTGGAACGTCACGCGAACGTGTTCGGTCATGGTGCCTCCCGACACCGGCACCTGGCCGGCTGCTGCGGTCACGCCCCTCAGGGGCACGTCAGACTGGTGCGGGTACCGAGTGCACGCCGGTCGTCGCCGCCGGGTCGAGCGCGGCCTCGACGACCACCGCCTCGATGCCGCGGACCAGCGTCTCCATGTCGGCCTTGGTGAGGTACCGGTTGTCCGCGGTCGCGGTGATGTCGACGGCGTCGACGCCGTTCGGCGCGTCGTTGAGGTCGAGGTACAGCTTCTGCCTGGTCGGCCCGGCCGGCTCCCACCGCAGCCGGCTGAGCGGCAGGGCGTCGCGGATCTCCTGGTCGGTCGCCATCGGCCGGCCGGCCGGCTCGCGGGCCGCCTCGCGCCGGTCGTTGAAGAAGCACGAGATGTCGATCACCTGGCCGCGATCGCGGTTGACCGTCTCCAGCAGCTTCACCCGCAGCGCCGGGTCGTAGTAGGCGTGCTTGTACGCGGTCATCGAGGCGTGCCAGGCGCGCCCGATCACCTCGCCGAGGGACGCGTCGGCCACGTCGATCACGCACGGGCTCACCTGGGCCAGCGGGCTCACCGAGTCGGCGAACCCCGGCCGGAACCGGTTGCTCACGGCCAGGACGGTGACGAACGGGTTGTTCCCGGTGATCCGGGTGGACGCCACCGCGTACGCGGCCAGCAGCACCGGCGAGGTGTCGACGTTGTTGCGCGCGGCCAGCGCCCGCACCGCCAGCTGCGCAGCCGGCGAGGTGAACCCGATGGTCGACCACCCCGACTCGACGCCGTTGGGCTCGTACCGGTGAGGGGAGATGCCGCGCAGCACCCGCTCCAGGTGCCGCAGCGACGCGTCGCACTGACGCTGTGACGCCGGGGTCCGCTGCTTGCGCGCCAGCTCCAGCGGCTGGATCGCGGTCACCGGCTGCACCTCGCCGCCGGCGCCCATGTTGGCCAGGTCCGACATGAGGATGGACAGGGCGAACGCGTCCATCGCGGTGTGCAGGTAGACGACGACGGCGTGGGTGAGCTCGCCGTCCTTGCGGACCATGGCCATCCGCACCGGGAACTCGTTCTCGTAGTCGAAGTCGGTGTCGCGGTAGCGGTTCCGCACCTCGACGGCGACCGCCGCCGGGTCGGCGTCACCGGCGTCCACGATCTCCAGCGGAACCTCGCCGGTGTCGGACAGGACCTGCCGGGTGTGCCCGTCGCTGTCGATGCGCATCCTGGTGCGCAGCGACTGGTGGCGGCTCACCACGAACCGCAGGGTGTCCATCGCGTCCTCGACGGTCTTGCCGGGGGGCAGCTCGTCGATTCCGGTCATGGTCCGGGAGCGGCCGTCGGTCCGCATGGTCTGCCAGAGCCCTTTCTGGCCCCAGGTCAGTTCCTCGACCCCGGAGCCTTCGCCCTGGAATGGGACGAGGATCCGCTCAACCATGCCTACTCCCCACATCGCGCAACCGCGCCGGATCGCCTGTCCGCGCTTGGCCGTAATCCTTGCAGTTTCCGGGTTGGTGTCAACACGATGAGCCGAATGGACGTAGCAGTTGCCGGGCGTGACGGTAAGGTTCCCTGGACGCGCTCGGTCGCGATCCTACTGTACGGAGTCGGGCCGACACGATAAGTAAAGTGCATGCTAGCAGGATATGCGCTCCCGAATCAACGGGGGTGCACCGTGCGCGCCAGGAACGAGGGGAGGTGGCCCGTGCGAATGTTGGTGGTCGGCGCCCATCCCGACGATATCGAGATCGGCGCCGGGGCACTCGTGGCCAAAGCTGTCGACCTCGGAATGCACGTCCATTTCCTGATACTGACCGACGACCCGGTCGAGTCGGCCGAGCGGCGCGCCGAGGCGGTCGCCGGGGCTGCGGAACTGGGCATACCGGCCGATCGCGTGCTGTTCGCCGGCCTGCCGGACGGCCATCTGCGGGCCGACGGCGAGGCGGTACGATCTGTGCGCGAACTGCTCGCCGAGCGTGGTGTCGAACCGGACATCGTCGTCACCCACAGCCAGGCCGACAGCCATAACGACCACGTCGAGGCCAACCGGGTCAGCCGGGCGGTATTTCGTGGGCGCGTTTTCCTGCACTATTCGACACACATTTCCAGCGAGCTGGACCAGTTCGCGCCACGCGTCTTCGTCGACGTGTCCGGCGCTCGGCTGGACGCCAAGAACCGAGCGCTTTCCCGGCACTGCTCCCAGCAGGTCAGAATCGAGAAGACGGACCTCGTCGAGTACGAGAAGGGCCTCGGCGCGCTGGCCGGTCTGGATCGGGCCGAGGGCTTCGAGGTCGGTTTCCAGAACAACGCGGTCGGGCTCATCGAGAAGACTATCGGGCTCAGTGACTCGCCGTTCCACCGGTTCTGGGCGCCGGTCATCGGCGGTGGCCCCACCGGCTCGGCCACGCTGCTCTACGAAGCGTATTCGGCGCCCGGCGAGAAGATCGACTGGCCGACGGTCCACGAGAACGCGGGGCGTGACCGGCTGCGGCAGGCGTTCGCCGCGCAGTGGGCGCCGTCGTCCCCGCTGCAGGAGAAGTTCTCCAACAGCCCCGACGCCGACGACATCGCCCGGCGCGGCACCGTCGTCCTCGCCGGTGGCGCCGTGAGCAACCCGGTGGTCCGCGACCTCTACAACCGGTTCCGCGACACCGTGTGGGCCATCGAGTACGACCTGCCGCGCTCCGAGTCGGCGTACCTGCTCAACCGGACCAACGGCCGGCGGCGCTACCCCGAGTTCGCCGGCGACCACGGGCTGGCCACCGACGTCGGCCTGATCGCCCTGGTCGAGAACCCGTACGCGCCGGACTCCAGCGTGGTGTGCGCGGCCGGCGCCACCGGGTTCGGCACCAGGGTGGGGCTGGAGTTCCTCGCCGACCCCGGATCGCGGCCGGAGCTCGCCGAGCTCTTCCGCGGCCGGCCGAACACTCAGGTCGCGTTCGCGGTGGAGGTCGCCGGCGGCGCGGTCGAGATCATCGATGTGCACCACGAAGGGCGGATCCTGTGACACAGCCTGTGACCGGGCACGTGCCAGAGCCCAGCCGCGTCGTCTGTGTGACCGGCCATGAGTTCGGCATCAGGGCGTTCGAGGGCATCCTCTCCTCGCCCGCGTTCCTCGACGGGCGCATCGAGGTCCCGCTGCTGATCGGGCTCGACGCCGAGCTGGCCGGCGGGACCGTCGGCTACCGGTCGGTGCAGCCGCTGGCCACCGAGTACGGCATCCCGCACGTGTTCACCACCGACGGCCGGCTCACCTCGCTGGCCGACACCATCCGGGAATGCCGGCCGCACTACCTGCTGGTCATCGGCTGGTCGCGGCTGGTCCCGCCGGAGGTGCTGGCGATCCCAGGTGGGGACGACGGCTCGTCGGACCGCGGCGGCTTCGGCTGCATCGGGATGCACCCCACCCGGCTGCCGTTCGGCCGCGGCCAGGCGCCCATCCCGTGGACCATCATCAAGGGCCTCGACAACACCGCGCTCAGCGTGTTCTTCCTGGAGGCCGGCGCGGACACCGGGTCGGTCATCGCCCAGCACGAGCTGGACGTGCACCCGAGGGAGACCGCGTCGTCGCTGTTCCACCGCATCGCCGCCACCCACTTCACCGCGGGGATGGAGCTGGCCGCCGGCCTCGGTCGGCGCGAGATCCCGTCGCGGCCGCAGGATCCGGCGACCGCCACCGTGTGGGGCAAGCGCCGCCCCGCCGACGGCGAGATCACCGCCGCCATGTCGAGCGCCGAGATCGACGCGCTGGTGCGGGCACTGCTCGGTCCGTACCCGCGGGCGTTCGTCACGATCGAGGGCCGGTCCCACCAGATCGGCGCGGTCGGGTCGGTGCGTCCGATCGGTGATCACACCGAGGCCGCCGTGGTGGCCGCCGACCGCGTCCACTTCCCCTGCCGCGACGGGGTGGTCACCCTGCTACTGGCCACCTCCAAGATCACCCGCTAGCCCGGGTTCCTTGCCTTTCAGAGAGAAGAGAGCACATGTCCGACGGCAAGCTGGTGGAGCTGGGCGCCGACCTGCAGGTCTACGCGTCGAGCGCCATCGAGGCGCGCTTCCTGTACGAGGAGATCTTCAACGAGGGCTGCTACGACGACATCGGGCTCCCCGAGCGGCCCTACATTGTCGACGTCGGCGCCAACATCGGCATGTTCCTCGTGTTCATCAAGAAGACCTACCCCGACGCCGAGGTGCTGGCCTTCGAGCCCATGCCGGCGTCGGTCGCCCTGGCCAGGCAGAACATCGAGCTGCACGGGCTCGACGGCGTGGTGCTGCACCAGCTGGCGCTCGGCAGCAAGCCGGAGCAGGGCGTGCCGTTCACCTACTACCCGATGATCCCCGGCAACTCCACGCGGTACCCGGAGATCAAGGAGGTGCAGAAGGCCAACATGGCCAAAACCCTCGCGGTCAAGGTCGTCGAGCGGATGCACCGGGGCAGCGAGGTCGCCGTCGACGTCGAACGCCTCTCCACGTTCCTCGACGCCGGCCGGCGGGTCGACCTGCTCAAAATGGACGTCGAGGGCGCCGAGCCGGACGTCCTGCGCGGCATCGACGCCGAACACTGGCCGCTGATCGGCCAGGTCATCATGGAGGTGCAGGACCTCGACGGCCGCCTCGCCGCGGTGACCGACATCCTCACCGCCAACGGCTTCACTCCGTCGGTGCGCCAGGCCCCCCTCATCGAGGCCGAGAACCACGCCTACCTGGTCCACGCCACCCGCTGACACCACGGTCGCGGCACGCCCGGGTGGCGTGCCGCGCGTCCGGGGCTCGAGGCCGGCCGTCGTGCATCACGATGATCCGGTGACCGTGCACGCGTTCGTCGACGAGTCGGCCAGGGCTCGGCGGTACCTGGTCGCGGCCGCCGTCGCGGACCCGTCGAACGTCCGCCGTCTCCGTCGGTCGATGCGTGAGTTCCTGCTCCCCGGCCAGCGTGAGCTGCACTTCAAGCAGGAGAAGCCCATACGTCGCCGGCTGCTCGCCGACGCGATCGCGCGCCTGCCGGTCGAGGTGCACGTCTACTCACGCACGTGGCACCGCCACGACGAACCGGCCCGTCAGGACTGCATGGAACGCCTGGCGCGCGACCTGCTCATCCGCCAGGCCCATCGGTTGGTCATCGACACCCGCAACGAGCGGGACATCCATGACGAGCGGACCCTCCGGCGGGTGCTCGGGCCGCACCCGAGCACGAGCCAGCTCGTGTACGAACACGTGGACAGCGCGAGCGAGTCCCTGCTCTGGATCGCGGACGTCGTCGTCTGGTGCTATGGCGCCGGCCCGGAGTGGCGCAAGCGCGTCGACCCGATCACCACAGCGGTGGTCGACCTGGGATGAGGTCCGAACAGCGCGAAACCCGTGAGACGACCGTCCGGACGCATCACGGGCTCACTTCCTCGGCCTACGGGGCCCAGGCAGTCGAATCGTAGCACGCTGCAACCCCCTGGCCAGGGGGTTTGTCCTTGGCGCCCACCCTTCGGCGCCACCCTTCAGCGGACGCGGTTGGCGAACATTCGGGTGGCCCACACGACGGCCAGGCCGGCGCCCAGGATGCTGATCAGGAACGACATGCCGACCGCCGGCTCGGCGATGCGGCCGTCGAAGAGGGTGCGGACGCCCTCGGTCGCCCAGTAGAACGGGTTGCCCTTGGCCACGGACACCAGCCACAGCGGGGCGAACGCCATCGGCAGCAGCACCCCGGACAGCAGGGCCAGCGGCTGCGACACGGTGTTGATGAGTGGCCCGAGCGCGGCGACGTTGCGGATCTGCAGGGCCATGGCGTACGAGACCGACGAGGCCAGCAGGCCCATCAGGGTCAGCACGAGGTAGGCCAGCAGCAGCGGGACGATCGACACGGTGAGGCCGAAAGGAATGGCCAGCAGGGTGATCACGACGGCCTGCGCCATCATGGTGGTCACCTCGCTCAGCGCCCTGCCGAGGAGCAGCGCGAACCGGCTGACCGGCGTCACCCTCGATTTCTCGATGATGCCGGCGCGTAGTTCGGCGATGAGGCTGAAGCCGACGAAGAATCCGCTGAACAGCACGAGCACGATCAACAGGCCGGGCACGTACACCCGGTACGCCTCCGCGTAGCTGTCGGTGCCGAGCGCCGACTTGAGCAGCGGCGCGAACAGCAGCAGGTAGGCGAGCGGCTGGACGAAGCCGATGACCAGCCGCAGCGGCGTCCGCACCACCAGCGTCATCTGGCGCTGGTAGATCAGCCACGTGTCCCTGGCGAGTTTCACGATGATTGCCCCTGGCTCTGTGTTGGGAAGGCGGTTCGGTGGCGGCGGGGAGTGGGCGTCATTCCCGCAACGACCGGCCGGTCTTGATCAGGAACACGTCGTCGAGGCTGGGGCGGTTGAGCTCCATCTTGTTGAACTCGACGTTGGAGCCGTCGAGGGTCCGCAGGATGTGCGGGATCGCGGTCGCGCCCTCGTCGACGTAGAGCCGCAGGCTGTCGGCGTCGACGATCTCGATCTGGCGGATGTGGGCGGCGCCGGTGAGCAGTTCGGCGGCCTTGTCGGAGATGCCGTCGACGCCGACCGTCACCACGTCGCCGGCGATCTCGTGCTTGAGCGCGGTCGGAGTGCCCTCGGCGACGATCTCACCGTGGTCGATGATGGCGATGCGGTCGCACAGGGCGTCGGCCTCGTCGAGGTAGTGCGTGGTGAGGAAGACGGTCATGCCCTCGTTGCGCAGGCGCCGCACCTCGTCCCACAGCCGCACCCGGCTCTGCGGGTCGAGGCCGGTGGTCGGCTCGTCCAGGAACAGCACCTGCGGCTCGTGGATGACGCCCATGGCGATGTCGACGCGGCGGCGCTGGCCGCCGGAGTACGTCGCGCAGTTGCGATCCGCGTACTCGGTGAGCTCGAAGGTGTCCAGCGCGGCGACGGCCCTGCGCTGCGCCTCGGCCTTGCCGATCCCGTACAGGCGGGCCTGCAGCACCAGCTCCTCGCGGGCGGTCACCTCGTCGGTGGTGCCGCCGCCCTGGGCGACGTACCCGATGCGCTGGCGCACCTCGTGCGGGTCCTTGAGCAGGTCGGCGCCGGCGATGGTGGCCTGGCCGCCGTCCGGGGTGATCAGGGTGGACAGCATCCGCAGCGTGGTGGTCTTGCCGGCGCCGTTCGGGCCGAGGAAGCCGAAGATCTCGGCCTTGTCGACGGACAGGTCGACGCCGCGCACCGCCTCGACGGCCTTGGCCTTGCTGCCCTTTCCGGATGTATAGGTTTTGCGCAGCCCAATGGTCTCGATCATTCATTACTCCGAACGCCGGTAGGGCCGGCAATCTTGGTGGGCCGGCAACGGACTGCGTCGCGTCAGGTTAGAGGGGATTACCACTTCTGGACAACGGCCGAGCAGTATACGTCGCTGTGCGTGACAGTAGTAGTCGTTCCAGGTGACCAGCGGCGGCGGTCGCGCCCCCAGCGGCGGCAAAGGAGTCACCGACGGTCCTGGCCGCGGCGCGGTACGACGGGTCGTCGAGCACCGTCCGCACGGTGTCCCGCAGCCCGTCCGGCGTGAACCGCGCGGCGTGCACCCGAATACCGGCCCCGGCGGCGACGACCTGCTCGGCGGTCACCGGCTGGTCGTTGATGAGCGGCGCCATCACCAGCGGCACGCCCTCGGCCAGCGCCTCGCACACGGTGTTCATGCCGCCGTGGCACACCACGGCGTCCAGGTGCGGCATCAGCTCCAGCATCGGCACCCGGTGGGTCACCAGCATGTGCTCCGGCGGGTCGGTGACCGCGCCGGGTGGCGCCACCACGATCGTCTGCACGTCGGCGCCGAGCGGCTCCAGCGCGGCGACGGCCCGTGGGTAGATGTCGTTGGCGTACTCGGGAACCAGGGTGCCGAAGCACGCCAGCACCTTTCGCCGGTCCGGGTCGACGCGGTCCCACGGGAAGTCCGGCTCCGGCGGCCGCTCGGCGAGCACCGGCCCGATCAGCGCGTAGTGCTCCGGCAGCGGGTACGGGCCGGTGAGCGCCGTGCTGGTGAACGCCAGCACCAGGTACGGGGAGAACCGCAGGTCCAGCCCATCCTCCTGGGTGAGGTCGGCCATGGCCCACAGCCGGTCCATCTGGCCGCGCACCCACTCCTCGACCTTGGGCAGCGCCCGGAACGGCCGGGTGAGCTCGATCGACGACGGGGCCAGCGTCACCCACGGCAGCCCGTGCCGGTGCGCGACGAGGGCCCCGGCCGGCGCGTGCTGGTCGACCAGGATCGCGTCGGGGCGGAACTCCAGGACGGCCTTGTCGACGGCGGGCAGGGTGAATTTGGTGAACGGCACGATGAAGCTCTGCCACAGGGTCTTCATCGCGTAGGCGCCCTGCCGGCCCTGGTCGCGGTACAGCCGGCTGCCCGTCGGGAAGATCGTGGCGTCCGGCCCGAGCAGCGGCCGCATGGCCAGCTCCGAGCCCGTCCAGGCCACCTCGTGCCCGCGGTCGGTCAGCGCCCTGGCGATCGCGATGGTCGGGTTCACGTGCCCGGCGAGGGGTTGCACGGTGAACAGGAAGCGGCTCACTGGGTGCTCTCCACGTACGCCACGACGTCCCCCACGCTCAGCTCGATGATCTGGTCGATGTCCAGGGTGGCGACGAACGCCGGCAGGTCCACCCGTTCGCCGAAGTGGTCGCGCAGCGAGCCGGCGAGCGCCAGCAGTTCGATGCTCTCCATCCGCAGGTCCGCGTCGAGCCGGGCGTCCTCGGTGATCCGGTCGGCCCAGTCCGTTCCGATCACCCCGGCGAGCAGGCGGGTGACGTCGGCGAGCAGCCGTGGGTCGGCCGTGCGGCCAGCCGTGGTCATGGGGTGCGAATCTAGGTGTGGCCGGCGCCCGGCGCAACGACGGCGCGGCTATTGACGCCCTGCCCGGCGCGACACAAGATTTGCCTGCATCCACGGAAGATCGTGTTCGGGGCGGCGCGTGCGCAAACGCCGCCCGTCCGTTCGCTGCGCGACAGACGGAGGCGTCAGTGCCGTTCGATCCACAGGTCCAGGAGTACCTGGCGCAGCGTGCCCGGTCCGGTACCCCGCCGCTGTACACCATGTCGGTCGACGAGGCCCGCGCCGCCGACCTGCGGTCCATCCAGGACGCGGCGGCCGACCCGGAGCCGGTGCACGAGGTGACCGAGCACGACATCCCCGGCCCTGGCTGCGACCTGCGGATCAGGGTCTACCGGCCGAGCGGGGACGACGGGCTGCCCGCGCTGGTCTACCTGTTCGGCGGGGGGTGGGCGCTCGGCACCATCGACACGTCCGACGGCATCTGCCGCGCCCTCACCAACCTCGCCGGGTGCGTCACGATCTCGGTGGGGTACCGCCTCGCTCCTGAGCACAAGTTCCCCGCAGCGGTGCACGACTGCCACGCGGCCGTCCGGTGGGTCGCCGACCACGCCGCCGAGCTGCGGATCGACGCCTCCCGGCTGGCCGTCGGGGGCGACAGCGCGGGCGGCAACCTCTCCGCCGCGGTCACTCTGCTGGCCAGGGACGGCGGTGGCCCGGCGCTCGTGCACCAGCTGCTGGTCTACCCGAACACCGACTACCTGTCCGACACCCCGTCGGCCACCGAGATCACGGATCCCTTGCTGTTCAACAGGTTCTCCGCCGAGTGGTACTGGCGGCACTACCTGGAGTCGCCGGCGGACGGCGCCGACCCGCTGGCCTCGCCGCTGCGGGCCGCCGACCTGGCGGGGCTGCCGCCGGCCACCGTCCTGACCGCCGAGTACGACCCGTTGCGCGACCAGGGTGAGCAGTACGCGGAGCGGCTGGAGCGCTCCGGGGTGCCGGTGCGGCTGGTGCGCCACGACGGGATGATCCACGGGTTCTTCGCCATGACCGGGATGTTCGACGCCGCGAGGGACGCCATGGCGTTCGCCGCCGGCCGGCTGCGCGACGCGTTCGCCCCGGTCGAGGAGCGGGTGTCATGACCGGCGTCGGGCCGGCCAGGACCCTGGTGTCGACGGAGCTGCACGGCAGCCTCGACGACCCCCTGCTCAGCTCGATGATGTTCCTCAACGAGATCACCTCGCGGTTCCCCGACGCCATCTCGTTCGCGCCCGGCCGCCCGTACGAGGGGCTGTTCGACACCGACCGCATCCCCGAGTACCTCGCCGCGTACACCGACCACCTGGCCACCGAGCGCGGCATGTCGGCCGCCGAGATCGGCACCGCCCTGTTCCAGTACGGCCGCACCAACGGCCAGATCCACGACCTCATCGCCCGTACGGTGGCCAACGACGAGGGCATGCTGGTGGCGCCGGAGGCCATCGTGGTCACGGTCGGCGCGCAGGAGGGCATGGTCCTGACGCTGCGGGCGCTGTTCGCCGGGCCGCGGGACGTGCTGCTGGTCAGCTCACCTTGCTACGTCGGCATCACCGGGGCGGCACGGCTGCTGGACATCGAGATCGTGCCGGTGCCGGAGGGGGAGTCGGGCATCGACCCGGAGACCGTCGCCGAGGTGGCGGCCATGGTGCGGGCGCGGGGCCAACGGCCGCGGGCGCTGTACGTCGTGCCGGACTTCGCCAACCCGTCCGGTGTGAGCATGCCGGTGCCGCGGCGGCACCACCTGCTCAGGGTCGCGGCCGACGAGGACCTGGTGGTCATCGAGGACAACCCGTACGGCTTTTTCGCCAGGGACGACGAGCTGCGGCCGACACTCCGGTCGCTCGACACCGACGGCACCGTCGTCTACCTCGGGTCGTTCGCCAAGACGTGCTTCCCCGGCGCGCGGGTCGGGTACGTGCTGGCCGACCAGCGGGTGGTGCACCCGGACGGCTCGGTGACCCTGCTCGCCGACCAGCTGGCGAAGATCAAGAGCATGCTGACGGTCAACACGTCGTCGCTGAGCCAGGCCGTCATCGGCGGCATCCTGGCCGCCAACGGGTGCCGGCTGCGCGACGCCAACCAGGACACGATCCGCTTCTACCGCGAGAACATGGAGCGGCTGCTTTCCCTGCTGCGCCACCACCTTTCGCCAGGGCTCGGTGTCGCATGGAACACCCCGGGCGGCGGGTTCTTCCTGGTGCTCGACGTGCCGTTCGTCGCCGACGAGGCCGCGCTGGTGCGGTCGGCCCGCGACCACGGCGTGCTGTGGACGCCGATGAGCTCCTTCTACCCGGACGGTGGCGGCACCCACCAGCTGCGGCTGTCGTGCAGCTACGTCGAGCCCGACCGGCTCGACGAGGGCGTGCGCCGACTGGCCGCGTTCATCACAGAAGCAACAGAAGCAACAGAAGCAGGAGCCACGAACGTCCAACTCACCCGGTTGGCCTGACGCCTCTCGCATCCGTATGGCCGTTCCGACGGCTCGGAAACGGCCTTACGGATGCGAGAGGGCGGGGGTGAAGACGGTGCGCGGGTAGCGGTCGCCCGCGAGGTCGACCAGGCCGGCGTCGACCGCGGCGCTGACGATGGGCCGGTCGGCCGACGTCCGCGCCACCACCTGCCCCTCCGGGTCGACGATCCAGCAGTCGCCGCCGAAGCCCGGACCGCCGCCGCGTCGGTTCGCCGAGGCGCACCACGCACCGGACACCAGCGCGACGCTGCGCCCACCGGCCAGCCACCGCTCGCTCCACGACGCCGACGACGCCCGCGGCACCAGCAGCAGCCCTGCCCCGTCGAGGTGGTAGCCGCGGGCCAGGTCGAAGTGCCACATCTCCGAGCAGATGAGCATGCCAACGTCCACCGGCCCGACGCGGACCGTGTCCCACTCGGGGCGGGCCGGGGTGAACCAGCTGCGCTCCCAGAAACCGTCCTCGTGCGGCAGGTGCACCTTCGCCCGCAGTGCCCGCTCGCCGTCGGCCGCGGTCCACAGGTACGCCTCGTTGAACCGGTCGTGCCCGGTGTCGACGGGGCGGGTGGTGATCACCGCGGCGGTGCCGAGGTCGGACAGCCGGGCGCGCCACCGCTCGTCGGCGGCCACCGCGGCGCGCCAGGCGTCGGCGGAGAACTCGGGCGCCGTGCACAGCCACGGGGCGAACGGCAGTTCGGGCAGCAGCACCAGGTCGCTGCCGTCGCGCCTGACCGCCTCGGCCAGCTCGTCCCACCTGGCGTCGAGCCGGTCGGGGTCGTCGGGCAGCTCGCACACGGTCAGGATCAGGGCACTCACGAATAGCCGCCCGGCTGTCCGCGGAGGAAGTTGGGGAGCTCGATCGTATCGGGGTACTGCTGGTGGTAGACCGGGGTCGTCGACGGCGACATCGGCGGCACCATCCAGTTCCACTCCGCGTTGACCGTGCGGTTCGCACGTTGTTCGGCCTGGGTGAACCGGTGGAACTGGTCGGTCGCGGTGTGGTGGTCGAGCATCCTGATGCCCGCCTCGTCGTAGGAGTGCAGCACCGCCGTGGTCAGCTCGATGAGCGCGCGGTCCTTCCAGAGGGTGCGGTCGGAGCTGGTGTCGAGCCCGAGCAGCTCGGCGACCGGCCGCAGCAGGTCGTAGCGCTGGGCGTCGGCGAAGTTCCGCGCGGCGATCTCGGTGACGAGGTACCACCCGGCGAACGGCGCTGCCGGGTACGTGATGCCGCCGATGCGCAGCTCCATGTCGCTGACCGTGGGGAACCCGTACCACCGCAGGCCGAGGTCCTCGAACGCCAGCAGGGTCGGGTGGGTGATCGTCACCTCCATGGCCAGGTCGAGCGGGACGTCGCGCAGCACGGGCGGCTTGCCGGGCATCTCGATGATCATGGGCAGGATGTCGAACCGGCCGGGCCGCTCGACCGACCAGCCGAGCGCCTTGGCGTGCTCCGTCGTCTCGACGTTCGCCGGGTCGCCGATGACCGTGCCGTCGGTGAGGCGGTGCCCGGCGTAGCGGACGAGCTGGCTGTTGTGGATCCGCGGGCCGGGTTTGTCGGGCGCCGCCGGCCGGAACACGGTCAGCACCGGGCGGATGTTGCCGCCGTTGCCGGCGAGCGCCAGGTGGTCGAGGAGGGCGTCGGCCATCTGCTCTGCGGTGTCGAGATCGCGGTGGTCGCGCAGCTGGAGGGTGCGCCAGTGGAGCTTGCCGATGCACCTGGTGTGGTTGTACCAGGCCAACTTCGCGCCGATGGTGAGCTCGTCGACGGTGTGCCGGTAGGTGCCGGTCCGCTCCACCTCGGAGCGCACCTCCCGCACCCGGTCCGACCAGCGCTCCGTGCTCTGCCGGGAGTGCCGGCGCACCTGGTCGAGGAACCGCTCGGCCTCGTCCAGGTCGACGAAGCCGTCCACGATCCCGGTGACGCCGCTCAGCTCGTCCAGCTCGTTGACGGTCGGTGGAGGTGCCGACTGGGCGTGGGGGACCGGGCAGACCTGGTCGCGGATCACGGCTGGACCGCCGTGCGCGCGGCCGGTCCGCCGCTATTCACCGCACCTCGTGAGGGCGTGGCCCGACGACGACCGACTCACCTGCGCTCCCTGCTCTCAGGCTGACCGAATCAACAGCGCTCACAGTCCACGATCCGAATGTCACGGCGGAACGCACACGGACTCTCGCGGACACCCCGAAGATCGCTACTCTGAGTGTCCTAAACGCGGTCGGCTCAGTCTACGTGACACGGACGTGGCCGCAAGACCCGAATGCACCAGCGATTTGACGACGTTAGATGACGAGCCGCCCGGATAGATCGCTCGAACGGAGTAGCGGCGGTAGTGTAGGTTGCGCCCCTGGTAGGCAGGGTCGTCGCCCACGGCCGGGCCGTCGTTCCGCCCGTCGATTCATTCGCGAAAGAATGGAAAAGGAATAGTTCGACGCCGGACACGCACCGTTTCTCCTGCGCGCTATTCCGGTCACCGATCGTTGTGCACGGCGAGGCGCTCGCCCAGGTCCATCGCGCGGTCCAGTTCGATGTCGAGCAGGTCGTAGGCCCCGACGCCGGCCGCGGTGATCGCGGTCGCGGTGGCGAGGTCCGACGCGCGCTGGAACACCGACTGCGACACCCGCCAGCCGATGATCCCCGACCGACGCAGCGCCACGGTCCGGCGCAGCAGGGACCCGCTGCGCACCACCAGGTACTCGTCGAGCACGGCGTGCCCCAGGCTCCGGTAGCGGTCGACGCCGAGCAGGACCGCGGCAGGGCCGAGCACCGCGGCAGCGGTGACCCACGGCCAGGTCGGCAGCGCGTCGGCGCCGTCGGCGACGGCCAGCGCGGCCACCACGACGGCGGCCGGCACCACGGTGCGGACCAGCCGACGGCGCAGCGCCGCCGCCGGGTGCCGGCGCAGCGGCGCGGTCGACGGCGGGGTGTCCTCGCGGAGCACAGCGGCGGCCACCCGATGGGCGTCGGCCCGCGGCGCCGGTGGCAGCAGGCTGGCGCGGTCGCCGCTGCCGGAGCCGGTGGCCACCGCGGAGCACCGAGCCCCACGGCCCGCCCGCAGCAGCAGCGGCTCGACCACCTCGACGCCGCGCAGCCGACGTTCCTCCAGCGACACCGACCGCCTGGTGAGCAGGCCGCGGTTCACCCGGAGAGTGCCATCCGGCTGACGGGTCAGCCGGTAGCCCCACCACGCCTCCACGTACAGGGCGAGCGCCCCCAGCGAGCCGGCCACCAGCAGGAACCCGACGGCCGCGACGATCACCAGCCCGATCGACCGGTCGGTGAACCAGTCGATGAGGCCGCGCACCGCGCCGGCGTCGTCCACGCCGACGCCGATCTCGCCGAACACCTGCCAGGCACCACCGAACAGGGCACCGATGGCCGCGACGCCCAGGAGAGTCAGCGGCGCGAACCGCAGCCAGGCCCAGGAGATCCTGGCGAGCTCGCTGGTGCCCGGCGGCTCCGCCGTGGCCGAGCCGGCGGTGTCCGAAGCCGAGCCGGGGGACGCGGTCGACCGGTCGAGGAGGGTGGCGCGCAGCCGCTCGGACTCGGCGCTGCTCACCGCGTTCAGGGTCAGCTCGCCGTCCTTGCCCGGCTCGTGCTGGCCGGTGCCCACCTGGAGCACACTCAGCCCGAACGCCCGGTGCAGCGGCTTCGCGGTCACGTCGACGGTCCGCACCCGGTCGCGCGGCACGGACCGGTGCTGGCGGAACAGCAGGCCGCTGCGCACCTCGATCCGCTCGGTCGTGATCCGGTACCGGGTGGTGAGCCAGCGCAGCACGCCGATGGTGATCACGCCGCCCAGCGCGCCGAGCACCCACCAGTGGCGGTTGTCGCTGTTGCCCGCGAACAGCGCGACCACCAGCAGGGGGACGAACTTCACGACCTCCTGGGCGGGGGCGACGGCGAGCATCCGCGGGTCGAGCCGGGCCCAGCCGTCGCCGCCGTCGGGGTGGCTCTCCGAGGTCATGTGGCGTCGCCGGGGGTCGCCTGCGTGGTGGCGGTGAGCTGCTCGACCAGCTCGCCGGCGAGCGCCAGGTCCAGCCCCTCGATGTGCAGCGGTCCGGCAGCGGACGCCGTGGTGACGGTGACCGTGGTGAGCCTCAGCAGCTGCTGCAGGGGCCCGCGCTGGGTGTCGACCGTCTGGATGCGCGACATCGGGGCGACGCGCCACTGCTGGCTCAGCCACCCGGACTGGGTGTAGACCGCGTCGTCGGTGGCCTCCCAGCGGTGCACCCGGAAGCGCCACCGCGGCATCACCGCGGTGTGCCCGACCGCGACCACGACGAGCACGATGAGGCCGACGTAGAAGATCGACGGCAGGTCGTCCACCAGCGCCATGGCGACGACCGCGCCGACCACCGGCACCAGCCACCCGATCACCGCGTGCACCGTCCACCAGGTGATCGCCCGATCGCTGACCCGGTGCGCGGGCTGCCGCAGCGGAGTGCTGTTGTCGCTCACCTGCCCAGCTTGCCGCAACCGCGCTACCAGTGGATGCCCGGCAGCAGCCGCATCATGGCGCGGGCACCGTTGGACAGCGACGTGGTCGGCGCGGAGGTGCCGTCGCCGGTGGCGGCGGCCGAGTCGGGGAACACCTGGTAGCCGATGTGCAGCACGGCGTCCACCACCCTCGGGGCGAGGGTGTACGAGACCGCGCCGAGCGCGCCGAGCGGGGTGCCGATGTGCTTGGGCCGCCGCAGCAGCGCCCGTACCACCAGGTCGGCGGCGTCCTCCGGCGACTTCGCGGGGAACGCGTTGTAGATCGTGGTGGGGCGGATCATCGGGGTCCGCACCAGCGGCATGTGGATGGTGGTGAAGGTGATCCCGTCGCCGTAGGTCTCGCTCGCCGCGATCCGGGAGAACGCGTCGAGCGCCGCCTTGGACGCCACGTACGCGGAGAAGCGCGGCGGGTTGGTCTGCACCCCGATGGACGAGACGTTGACGACGTGCCCGAACCGGCGTCGGGCCATGTGCGGCAGCAGGCCCATGGTCAGCCGCACCGCGCCGAAGTAGTTCAGCGACATGGTGCGCTCGAAGTCGTGGAACCGGTCGTGGGACAGCCGCACCGACCGGCGGATGGACCGGCCGGCGTTGTTCACCAGCATGTCGATGCCGGGGTGGTCGGCCACCATGCGCTTCACCAGCGTGTCGATCGACTCGGGCTGGGTGAGGTCGCACGAGTACACGTGGGCCTGGCCTCCGCCGCGCTCGATCTCGTCGCGGACGTGCTCCAACTCGTCGGTGCGGCGGGCCACCAGCAACGGCACCCCGCCGAGCCGGGCCACCTTGAGCGCGGTCGCGCGGCCGATGCCGGACGACGCGCCGGTGATCACCACCCGGCGGCCGGCCAGCGGGCCGCCCGGCCGGCGGCGGCGCGCCCGGAACGGGTCGAGCTCCTGACGCCAGTACCGCCACAGCGCGCCCGCGTAGTCGTCGAGGTTCGGCACCCGCAGCCCGCTGGGGGCGAGCGCGGCCCGCGTCGCCGCCGAGTCGAACACGGTGGGGAAGGCGGTGTGCCCGATGATCTCGGCCGGGACGCCGATCTGGGCGAGCGCGAGGTCGCGGACCGCCGTCGCCCCCGGCAGCCGGCCGACGAGCCCGGCGAGCGGCCCGGCCAACCGTTCGATCGGCCCGACCACCCCGCGCGGGATCGTCGCCGTCACCCTGGGGGCGCCGGCCTGGCGGGCGAAGGCGTTGTACACGTCGATCACCGGCTGCGGCGCCGGGTTCACCAGGTGGAACGTCCGATGGTCGGCACCGTCGGCACCGTCGACGCTGTCGACGCTGTCGACGTGCATGAGGTACGCCATGGCGTCGGCCACGTGGTCGACCGGCACGATGTTGGTGGCGCCGAGGTCGGGCAGCACGATCGGCAGCACGTCGGACACCACCCCGGGCAGCCGGCCGAGCGCGGCGATCGCCGGGAGCAGGTAGTACGGGCCGTCGATCTTGTCCATCTCGCCGGTCCGCGAGTCACCGACGACGATCGACGGGCGGTACACCCGCCACCGGGTCCGCGCCTTGTCCCTGACCAGAGCCTCCGCCTCGAACTTCGTCGCGTGGTACGGCGAGGTGAGGCGCTGGCCGACGTCGAAGTCGTCCTCGGTGTAGGTGCCGCGGTGGTCACCCGCGACCGCCACTGACGACACGTGGTGCAGGCATCCGACGCGCAGCTCGTTGGCCAGGTCCACCACCCTGGCCGTGCCGTCCACGTTGGCCGCCCGGTTGGCCTCCTCGGTGGCGGTGAGGTCGTAGACCGCGGCCAGGTGCACGAGGTGGTCGACGGTGCCGGTGAGCGCCGCCCGGTCCGCGTCGCCGATCCCCAGCGCCGGCGCTGTGAGGTCCCCGATGATCGGCCGCACCCGGGTCCCGCCCGGCCAGGACTCGGCCAGCGCGGCCAGCCGGGCCGTCGAGCGTTCCCTGACCAGCACCAGCACCTCGGCGCAGTCCGGGCGCCCGAGCAGCCGCCGGATCAGGTGTCGGCCGAGAAAACCGGTCCCCCCGGTCACGAGATACGTGGTCACAACCCACCTCCGAAACGCATGCGGCCGATCGTGTCACGCCGTTCGCGGAGCTCGGTTGGCGATCGCCCGCACGTCACACGGGCGATGACCTCGGTTCTAGTCGCCCGTCGCCGCCTCGACGACGGCGTCGCGCAGGGCGGCCCGCAGCCGCCCCACCTCCAGCGGTGACAGCACCGCCGTCTCACCCGGCGGTGACACGATGACCACCCGCCCGCGGTCGGTGAACACGATGATGTCCCGTCGACGACCGGCCACGTCCTTGCAACTGATCAGCCAGTCCTTGCGCACCACTATCACGCCGCCCCTCGAGTTCGCCCCTCCGGTCGGCGCGGAACGCCAACCGGTCATGGGCGGGACGCGGCTACCGCGTGGTGATGACGCGGGTTCGGAGCCCGATCAGCTGGTGGTGCCGTCCGCGTTGAGCACGGAGAAGCCCGCGTACGGGGCTAGCGTGTCCGGCAGCCGGACCGAGCCGTCCGCCTGCTGGCCCTGTTCGAGCAGCGCGGCCATGGTCCGCCCGATCGGCAACCCCGAGCCGTTCAGGGTGGCGACGAACTCGCGCTTGTTGCCGTCACCGCGGACCCGGATGCCGGCGCGGCGGGCCTGGAACGTGCCGCAGTCCGAGCACGACGAGATCTCCCGGTAGCGGTCCTGGCTGGGCAGCCACACCTCGATGTCGTAGGTGAACCGCGCCGAGAAGCCGAGGTCCCCTGCGGCGAGGGCCACCACCCGGTAGGCCAGCCCGAGCCCGGTGAGGCACGCCTCCGCGTGGCCGAGCATCACCTCCAGCTCGGCCACCGAGTCCTCCGCGCGGCAGATCCGCACCAGCTCCACCTTCGAGAACTGGTGCAGCCGAAGGATTCCGCGGGTGTCGCGGCCGTACGAGCCGGCCTCGGAGCGGAAGCACGGGGTGTACGAGGTGAGCGCCATCGGCAGCGCGTCCGCCGGCAGGATCTCGCCCGCGTACAGGCTGGCCAGCGGCACCTCGGCCGTGGGGATGAGGAACAGCTCGCGGGTGCCCACCGAGGTCGCGAACAGGTCCTGCTCGAACTTGGGCAGCTGGCCGGTGCCGGTCATGGTCTCGCGGTTGACCAGGTACGGCACCGAGTACTCGGTGTACCCGTGCTCGCGGGTGTGCAGGTCGAGGAAGTACTGGGCGAGCGCGCGCTCCAGCGCGGCGCCCGGCCCTCTGGCGATGCTGAACCGCGGCCCGGCCAGCTTCGTGGCGCGGCCGAAGTCGAAGATGCCGGCGGCCTCGCCGAGCTCGACGTGGTCGCGCGGGGTGAAGTCGAACCGCGGCGCCGGGCCCGACGTGCGGACCTCGACCGCGTCGTCCTCGGACACGCCGTCCGGCGCGGTGTCCGCCGGCAGGTTCGGGATGCCCAGCATCAGCTCCTGCAGCTGCTCGGCGGCCTGCGCGGCCCGCCGTTCCGCGTCGGCGATCTCGTCCTTCAGCGCCCTGGCCCGCGCGACCAGCTCGGCCGTGTCCTCGCCCCGCCTGGCCGCCGCCTGCACCTGCGACGCGGTCCGCTTGGCCTCGGCCCGCGCCCCGTCGCCCGCCCCGATGGCGGAGTTGCGGGCCGCCAGCAGCTCCTCGACCTGGCCGAGGTCGAGGTCCAGCCCTCGCCGGGCCAGCCGGCGCTTGGCCTCCGTCGTGGGATCGAGCAACAACCGCGCATCGTGCATGGCCGCCAAGCGTAGTGAGCCCCGGTGGGTGCCCGCGCCCGGATATCCGCTCCCAGGCTCTCAGGCGGACTCGCGGATGATCAGCTCCGTGGGCAGGATCAGCGGCTCGACCGGGCCGCCGTCGAACAGGGTCATCAGCAGCTCGACCATGCCGGCGACCAGGCGGGGGACGGGATGCCGCACGGTGGTGAGCGGCGGATCGGTGTAGCGCGCCGCCTCGATGTCGTCGAACCCGACTACCGCGACGTCGTCCGGCACCCGCCGGCCGGCCTGCCGCAGGGAGTGCAGCGCGCCGATGGCCATCACGTCGTTGGCGACGAACACCGCGTCGAGCTGGGGGTCGTCCTCCAGCAGGTGACGCATGGCGGTGGCGCCCGACTCCCTGGTGAAGTCGCCGACGGCGACGATGGAGCGGCGGTCGGAGTCACGCAGGACGTTGCGGTAGCCGGCGAGCCGGTCCTGGCCGCCGATCATGTCCTGCGGTCCGGCGATGGTGGCGATGCGCCGCCGCCCGATGGTGACCAGGTGCCGCACGGCCGACTCGGCGCCGCCGATGTTGTCGTTGTCCACGTACGGCAGGTCGATCGGCATGGCCGGGCGGCCGTAGGACACCACCGGCACCCGCATCCTGGTGATCGCGGTGGGCAGCGGGTCGGCGCCGTGCATCGAGATGAGCATGACGCCGTCGACGTGGCCGCCCGCGATGTACCGCTCGACCCTGGCGTGGCTCTTCGCCGAGCCCGCGAGGATCAGCACCACCTGCTTGTCGGCGGCCTCCAGCTCGGCCGACGCGGCGCGGATCACCGTGGAGAACATCGGGTCGTCGGAGAAGACCCTGGTCGGCGGCTCGGACACCACCAGCGCGATGGAGTCGGTCCGCTGGGTGACGAGGCTGCGGGCCGCCGAGTTGGGCACGTACCCCAGCTGGTCGACGGCGCGGAGCACCGCCTCCCTGATCCGCGGGGCGACCGACGCCTGGCCGTTCACCACCCTGGACACGGTCGCACGGGACACGCCCGCGTGCGCGGCGACCGCCTCGAGGGTGGGGCGCTTCATTCGGTCCCTTCGTATGGCCGGCGGTGGCAGCACTGCCAACGGGCCCATCAACCCTTGACGCCACCGGCGAGCAGACCACGGACGAAGTACCGCTGCAATGACAGGAACACGATGAGGGGGATGATCGCGGACACGAACGCCCCGGACGTCAGCCGTTGCCACTCGTCGCCCCTGGTACCGGCCATCTGGGCCAGCCTGACCGTCATCGGTGCGGTCTCCGACGTGCCTCCGGCGAAGATCAACGCCACCAGCAGGTCGTTCCACACCCAGAGGAACTGGAACAGCGCGAACGTGGCCAGCGCGGGGGCCACCAGCGGCAGGACGATGCGGCGCAGGATCACGCCGTGGGTGGCGCCGTCCACCCTGGCCGCCTCCATCAGCTCGCCGGGCAGCTCGGACATGAAGTTGTGCAGCAGGAAGATGCCGAGCGGCAGGGCGAAGCACGTGTGCGCGAACCACACCTGGATGAACCGGGCCGGACCGTCGAGGTCCCACGCGGGCAGCAGCGGCACCCCGAACAGGTCGACGCCCTGCGAGAAGAACTGCAGCAGCGGCACCAGCGCCATCTGCAGCGGCACCACCTGGAGCGCGAAGATGCCGATGAAGATCCAGTCGCGGCCCTTGAACGGGAGCCAGGTCAGCGCGTACGCGGCGAAGGACGCGAGCGCCACCGGCAGCAGCACCGCCGGGATCGTGATGACCAGCGAGTTGATCAGGAAGCTGGCCATCTGCCCCGACGAGGACGACGTGCCGAACAGCACCTCCTGGTAGTTGTCCAGGGTCAGGCTGGGGTTGGTGAAGAAGCTCCACCACCCGCTCGTCTTGATGTCGTTCTCCGGCCGGAACGAGGACAGCATCAGACCGAACGTCGGGGCCGTCCACAGCAGGGCGATGATCACCGCGACCACGCTGGCGGTGCGGCTGGTCAGGCGCCGCCGGATCCGGCTGGAGGCGCCACCGGTCTTCGACTCAGCGGCCGCCAGGTCGATGGTGCTGGTAATCGCTGTCATCGGATCTCCTGGCGCTGCCGCAGCGTGCGGACCTGGTAGAAGACGATCGGCACGACGAGGACGAACAGGAACACGGCCAACGCGGCGCCCTTGCCGGTCTCGCCGTAGCGGAACGCCTGGTTGTACATCTCGTTGGCGATGACGCTCGTCTCGAACTGGCCGCCGGTCATGGTGCGGACGATGTCGAAGAGCTTGAGCGTGCCGATGCACTGGGTGACGAGCACGACGATCACCGCCGGCCGGATGCTCGGCAGCGTGACCCTGAAGAACATCTGGAACGGTGAGGCGCCGTCGAGCCGGGCCGCCTCGACGATCTCGGCGGGGATCGACTTGATCGCCGCGGACAGCACCACGGTGGCGAACCCGGCCTGGATCCACACCAGCACGACGATGAGGAACAGCGTGTTGGCCGGTGGGTCGAGCAGCCATTGTTGTGGGCTGCCACCGAAGCTCACCACGATCTGGTTGAGCAGGCCGATCTGGTCGGCGCCGGGCGGCCGGTAGGCGTAGACGAACTTCCAGATGATGCCGGCGCCGAC
>Ga0190272_10000247_pt1 | contig 32403 bp, 21 predicted proteins | sample Popmic504T_FD_133746 | JGI IMG/M metagenome (GOLD analysis project Ga0190272, IMG submission 133746) | Populus adjacent soil microbial communities from riparian zone of Shoshone River, Wyoming, USA - 504 T | ecosystem: Environmental > Terrestrial > Soil > Riparian zone | place: USA: Wyoming...
GGCCGCGCCGGCAGGCGAGAGCCAGGCTGCGGGGCGACTCGAGTGCCAGTGGCAGCGTGACCAACTGCCGGACGCGATCCGCGAGCTCGTCCTTGATGACCAGAGGGTGCGCAACGACATCTGTTGGTCGGTGTTCGACGGCTGAGCACGCGTCGGGCCGCACACCGCCCACCAGCCCATCGGACGGCGGAAACCGATGTGTCGTCACACTCGGGCGGCTCGACGAACGCCCACCGACGGGTCTGCTCGGTGCGCGGTTCCTACGAAGCGCCTGGTCAACGGGCTGGAGTTGGTGCCGGGTAGGCGTTCCGTGGAGTTCTGGCTGCTGTCGCATGCGCAAAGTCTTTGGTGGGCACCGGAACCCGGCCGGGGCGATGCCGCTCTCAGGCGGGCGACAACCCCTATGGACCGGAGTCCCGCATGAATGACGCCATGATCGGCGCACCGCCGGGCGGCACCGTCGTCCGCGACGACGGGGTCTCGATCCGCCCCAAGCTGTTCTGGGCCCTCTACGCCTGGCTCGGTGCCGCCGGCTGTCTGGCCATCGCCGTGCTGATGCCGCTGGACATGACGCAGCGGGTGTCGGCCGGCAAGCAGGGGGTGAGCATGGGCGGCGTCGTCGGCGTCGCGGCGGCCTTCGGAGCGCTCGCGGTGGTGACGGCGGCGCTCGCTGTCCGGCTCAGCCGCTGCGCCTGGGTCGTCGACGCTGCGGGGATCAGGAAGTCGAGCTGGCGGCGGGCCTCAACCGACTGGTCCGCTGTGACCGCCATCGAGCTCAAACGCACCGGCCGGTACTGGCAGGTCTGGGTCCACGCGCCCGGCGCGGTGCGGGTCACCGGCCGTCGGCGTCCGACCGACCGCCTCATCCTCGGCTGCTCGACCCTCGCGCCCCGTCCCGCAGACCTGCACTCCTACCTCGTCCGCACCTGGCAGAACGGAAAGAACTCATGAACACCAGCTTTCGCCGTGCCATCCTCACACTCGGGCTGCTCGCCGCCGCCGCGACCCTGCCCGCCTGCGACTCCCAGCCCGACAGCTCCGACGTGCTCCGCGAGGCCACACCCGGCTCCTGCGTCCGCATCGGCTTCGGCTCGCAGGACGAGTGGGAGGCAGTTGGCTGCGACACCGACGCCGCCGGCAAGTACAAGGTGGTCTCCGCCCACGACGGCGCCGACACCGACGCCAGCGCCTGCAAGGGACAGCCCGATGTCGACACCGGCAAGATCGTGCTGATCGACCCCAAGCGGACGGTATGTCTGCGCTGGGCCCCCAAGGTCGGCGAGTGCGTCGCACAGGGACAGGGGCACTACTTCGACTGCGCCACCGGCGGCGGACACAAGGTGACCGCCGTGCACCAGGGCGTGGCCACGGAGAAATGCACCGCCGGCGAACAGGCCAGGACCTATGAGGACGACCCGGCAGTCGTCTGCCTGGCCATCAACGCCGCACCCTGACCGGCCCGCCCGGCCCCGCGCGTGGAGCGTGGCGTAGGCGTCACTGGCACCCTTGCGCATCGCGGTGATCAGTTCGACGTCGCTCGGCCCCTTGGCCGCCGCAGCCGTCGTCGTCACCGGCGGGTTTGTGGGCGTAGGCCGAGGGATCGGAGTTCCAGCGTGGCGAGGGCGTCCACGGTGGAACTGTCGCCGCGCCGCCAGGCTTGTGCTGCGTCCGGGTCGATTCGGGTCAGCTCGCGTAGTGGCTGGTTGGTCAGCGCGCGCAGGGCCAGCAGGTCCCGCCCGGCGGCTGAGTGTCGTAGCGTCGCCGCGGCACCCGCCCGCCGGGCATAGCGCACCCGCAGCGGCAGCCAGACGAGGAGCACCAGGCCCAGCGGGAACACCAGCAGCCCCACCGTCATGGCCAAAGCCAGGTCGGCCGCCACGTCCTGTTGTTGCTGGCCCACGCCGGCCAGCGAGCGTGCCGCGTCGGCCGCACCGGTGAACGGGCTGGTCAGTTCGTCGCCGACGACCGGTACCCGGCCGATCTTGCCGCCGACATCGGCGAGGTTGTCGGCAATGCCGGTGCCGGCGCTGTCCAGCTTCTGACCAGGCACCGCGAGCTTCAGGATCAGGTCGTGCACCCACATCGCGGCCCGGATCCAGGCGTACGCCCAGGCCACGACAAGCATGTCCGTGACGATCTGACGAATGGCGGTCGGCGTGCGATCGGCGTACATCTTCACGCCGTACAGAGTGCTGCAGCCGGCAGCACACCGCAGTGAACTCACCATCCGCCCATTCCGGGCTCTTCGCAGTTGACGGTGTAGCAGGGGCGCGCGTCGGTCGCAGTCGCGGACCATCTCCTGTCGCGAGTGATCGACTTTCGGATCAGACCCGGAGGAGCATCAGCCGACCGTTGGCTAGGCGTAGGCCGCCGGCATCACGGCGTTTCGAAACGGTGAGAGGGTGAGTATCAGCGCCGCGGCCATGAGCCCCACGATGCCGACGGCGATGACCGGGCGGTTGCCGTACACCGTCGCCGCCAGCCCGGCCAGCGGTGCGGCTACGGCAATCGAGCCCCAGTTCAACGACCGGATGGTCCCGTTCATCCGGGCTCGCAACCGGTCGGGGGTCACGGCGTTGCGATAGCTCAGATCGAGAGGACCCTTGAGCCCAGCGCCCAGCCCGTAGACCAACTGCCCGACCACCAGCAAGACCGTACCGGTGGGGCCCGGCGAGGCGAGCAGGAGGAACAGGAACGCCAGCGGGTGCAACCAGTCGGCGGCCACGCAGACCGGTCCCAAACCGAACCGCTTGGCGGCTTGTGGCGCCAGGCCGGCGCCGATAACCCCGCTCACCCCCGCGCATGAGAGCACCAGGCCGACCGTGAGCGCGTCCAGGCCGAGTACCTCGGTCACGTGAAAAACGAAGACCGTCATGATCGCGGAGTTGAAGAAGAACCACAGGTGCAGCGCTACGGCGTATGAGGCGAGGGTGCGGTGGCGGTACACCCAGGACCCGCCCTCCTTCAGCTCGCGCCACAGATGCCGGTTCGGCTGCCGCTGCGGCGCGGGCTCCTCGACCCGAATCGAGGCCAGGAGCACAGCGGACACGGCCTTGCTGACCGCGTTCAGCAGGATGGCGACAGGGGCGGACAAGAACCTGACGAGGGCGCCCCCCACCAGCGGACCGACCGCCTCAGCTGCCGTCATGGTCTGCTCAATGCGCGCATTGGCTACTGGCAGCAGCTCCATTGGTACCAGCCGCGGCAGGTAGGACTGGTGAGCGGCGTGGTAGAACATCGACGCTGCCCCGACAAGGGCCACCAGGGCAGCCAGGACGGGGACCGTCAGTAGCCCGGTCAGCGCGAGGGCTCCGATCCCTCCCGTCGCCAGAGCAGTCACAGTGTCGGCAGCAATCAGCACCGGCCGACGGCGCATCCGGTCGGTCAGCACCCCAGCGAGCAGACCGATCGCCAGGGCGGGCGCCCACTGCGCCGACCGCACAAATCCAATCGCCGCCTGATCCGCAGAAAGGGTTTCGATCAGGAGCAGTTGCAGGGCCAGGCCGAAACTGAACGTGCCCAGCCACGAGACCGTGCCGGCAAGCCACAGACGCACGAACGCCGGATAGGCCAGCACCCCCCGGTTCGACACGCCCGCAGTCAACCAGACGCGGCACCGAGCATTCGAGGCTCTTCGGTTGGCCGTCCCGAGGACCGTCGAGCAACGCATCGACACGTCGCTCGACCGGGGTGGCTACCCGCTCGGAGACGACCTGGCGGTCCTGTGCCGGTACCGCGCGAACCCTCCCGGACCGACCGCGGTCGTGTTGTCCGAGCAGTCGTTGCGCCGCTTCAACCGCGGCGACCCGCTCGGCGGCGAGTGCGGTCGGCGCACGGACCAGCGCACCGGCGACGACGTGCTACTCGGGTTCTATCCGATCGGCACGCGCAGCGTCGAACACCGGCTGGTGCGTTTCGACCGGGGCGGGCCGGCCCAGCGTCATGCGCAGGCGTTCGGCGCGTGGCTCTCGACGGCACCGGGCAGGCAGGCCCTACGCGACGCCGGCCTACGGCCGCAGCCGGGCCCCCATGATGAGGCTCCATCTCAGCAGGGTCAGGAGCACGGGGTGCTGCCGCAGGCGCGGGTCGACCAGGCGCCGGTGCCGCCCGAGATGCTCGCCGCCGCGCTGCTACGACACACGCTCGCCCATCGGTACGGCCGGGTGCTGCTCGCGCTGGACGGTTCGGGATCCATGGCCGAGAGCGCCGGTTACGGCCAGGGCACCCTGTTCGATGTCGCCACTCTGGGCGTGCGGCAGGCACTGGACCTCATGGGCGAGCGGGACGAGTTCGGGCTGTGGGTTTTCCCGGACGGGCGGGACGGCCAGGGTGCGGGCGACCTGGTGCCGATCGGCAGACGGGACGACACGGTCGGCGCCCAGCCGAGGCACGCTGCCACGGCGGCCGCGCTGACGCAGGCACGGCCGGTCGGGCACGGTGACCCGAACCGGATCAGCGCGCTGGTGGTGCTCACCGACGGCAGGAACACCTCGCCGAACCTGACGCCGGCCCAGGTCCGCGAGGCCGTACAGGGCCGCGGCGTTCGGCTCTTCGTGCTGGCGGTCGGCAAGGAGACCTGCGCCAGCATCGGACTGCGGGAAGTCGCATCGACCACCGGAGGTTGGTGCGCCGACGTGAATCTGGGGTCGATCGGCCCCGAGCTGGCCGAGTTGTTCAGAATCCTCTGGAGTGGTGGCCTCGACGTCGCCTGGATCGCCGAGTTCGCGCACGCCGACTACATCCGGTCGTTGGACGAGGAGCGCCTCGTGGCCGCGCTCGCCGCAGGGGGCCGGATCGTCGATGATCCGATGCTCCTGCGCATTGGACGCTCGCCGACCGCGCCGGCAACCGCGTGTGCAGGTACGAGCCCACATCCCTGACGTGACAGCCAGGCCGCTCATGTGCGTGACGGGTCTGTCAGCCGGTCGCGCAGCCGCGCGTGGCGGAACTGGTAGACGGCACCGACCTGGCGCAGCGCGCCGCGCTGGTGCGCGTCGGCAAGGAACACCATGGGCCGCCACGGCAGCCGGCCGGCCAGCGCCAGCACCAAGCGGGTGAGGACGAAGCGACCGTAGGCGCTGCTCAGGAACCAGGCGAGCGCCGCACAGGCCCACAGGATCGCGCCGGCCTGCCAGCCGAGGACCAGCAGGAACGCCGCCAGCACAGCCGCGGGCACCGAGAACACGAGCACCTGCCGGCGGTCGGCGCGCAGCGCGTCCCCCGGCTCGACCACCCGCCGGGGGTTGGTCTGCGTCAGGGTGCCCGGCCTGAGCGGCTTCGGACGGATGATCTCGAACCACACCGTGTACGCGACGCCGAGCAGGAACAGCAACGCCAGCACCATGACGAGCAGCAGGTCATTCGGCGGCCGGGCCACCAGCACCGCACCGACGACACCCATGACGAGCAGCCCGAACCCTCTGGTGAACGGGAGGGCGAAGGCGGTGAGGATGTCGTTGCGGACCAGCCGCTGCCTGGCCTGGACGGTGTGCGGCAGTTCCAGATCGCCGCGGACGCCGACGTACCGCAGCATCCGCTCGCTGGCGGTGACCAGGCCAACGACCAGCGCGGCGATCAACCCGGTGGCGAGGGTGCCCAGCAGTTGGCCGAATCCGAAGCCGACCAGCGCGCCGGCCAGGAACCGGCTGCCCGCGGCCATCGGCCGCACTGTCCTCTGCAGCCGCCACCATGCCAGGTCGGGCGTCCCGGCGGCCCGCAGGTGCCTGGCCAGGAAGGTCAGCCACGGCAGCACATCCTCCGACCGGCAGTGGCGGAAGGCCGACCGTTCCGCGGCCGGCGGCGGGTGTTCCGGGTAGAGGGCCGGCACCAGGTCGTCGAGCAGGTGGTTCTCAACCGCCTCGCGGGTGGGCAGTTCGCACAGCGGACCGACCGGTTCGGTGGTGTGCACCGTCCTGGCCAGCCAGAGCATGAGCGGGGCCCGCAGCGCCTGGGACAGCGGTCCGTCCGGGTGCGCGGCCAGCCGCTCCGTCACCGGCTGCCAGCGCTGGTTCGGGCCGTCCAGCTCACTCAAGTAGGCCGACACTTCGGCCGGTTCGAGTGCCTGGAGCTCGATCGGGACCGCGAGCAGCAGCGGGCGCTGGGCGGACTGGATGGCGGCGAGGTACTCGCCGGCCCGGCTGGTGACCACGAGCGGGAGGTTCCTGCCCAGCCGGTTGATCCCCTGGATGGCCGAGCCGCGGAGATCCTCGGCGATCTCGTCGAAGCCGTCCAGGACCGGCACGATCCGGCGGGTCAGGAACAGCAGCTCGGCCAGGGTTCGCGACGTGCCGGTCGCCGAGGTGATCATCTGGTCGAGCCCGGAGTAGTCCTGCCGTAGGCGCGCCACGATCCAGTCGGGGAGCCGCTGGCCGGCCGGGTCCCACGCGCCGAGCGGGAGCAGGACCGGCACCAGGTCACCGGGGCTGTGGGCCGCGAGCAGGTCGCTCATCAGCCGGATGACGAACACGCTCTTGCCTGCGCCGGCGTCACCGAGGATCACCAGCCGCTTGTGCCGCAGCCGGCGGACGAGTTTATCGGTCTGGTCCAGTCCGCCGTTGAGGGTCTCGGGCGCCATGATGCCCACGGACTCCCAGGTGGCGCCGCCCAGCGCCTGCTGCGCTGTCTCCGTCGTGGCCCAGCGCAGGTCCATCGGCCGCGGGTCCTGGATGGAGTAGCGCTCCTCCTCGCGGAGCCACAGCTGCCTCAGGTCGAACGCGAGGGCCTTGACCACCCGGTCGTGCGCGGGGTCCTTCCCGGCCCAACTCACGTCGGTCGTGCCGGCCGGGTCGGCGACGAAGGACCCCAGCGGGGGCATACGGTGCAGCGGGCGCTTACGCAGCACCGCGAGCAGTTCGGCGGCGCCGTCCTCGGTGATCTCGCCGACCACGTAGTGCGTCGCCGAGTGCGGCTTCAGGAACAGCGGGATCTCGTCTACGCAGCGGCCGGGCAGTACGATCGGCAGCACCCGGCGCTCCCAGACCGACCGGCGGGCGTGGATCAGCTCGCGGATCGTCGCGGCCTCCGACTGCACACCACGGCCGTCGTCGTCGGCGATGCCGTTTCCCTCGGCTCGGCGTTTGAAGTCGGGCGAGGCGATCGCCAGCACGAAGTCGGAATTCTCCATCTCCCGCGGCGCCCAGACCCCCCAGTCGAGCCGTTCCGTGTCCGCCCACTGGTCCAGGGTCACCTCTATCCCCGCGCCACGCAGAAGGGTCGCGAATTCCCGTACGAGGTCCTTGTGATACTCATTGTCATGCGCATACGACATGAATACCCGAGGGCGCTCCATGGTCGGCGACCCTATCGGATGTCGAGGGGTATACGCCGACTGGTCACTACCGTTGGCATCGGCTGCGGCTTCGCTGGTCCTAACGCTGACGGAAGTTGACGGGGGATAGTCTCCCGTTGTGTTGTCCGGTCGGGAGGTATAGTCGTCAGGTTTGCTACCTTCGCGGAAGGCGTGAGTAGAGTCTGTTAACGCGGATAGCAGTCGCCTGATTTTACCGTGTCGCTCCTCCGCTTGCGTGGAGGTGAAGGCTGGCGTGGAGTCAGCCAGCGCGGACAGAAGCCGTCGCCTCACAGTCTCATGAGTCATCGCTTTCACCTCCATCCTGGCGTTGCTGGCTAGTACGGCAGTCGCACAGTGCGGCTGCCGTACTAGCGCCGACCTCTTTGGAGGGGACGAGCGCCTCCACGTATCTCGCTACTTTCTTCACAACGGCAGGAGCGGCCACGCCAATCCCGAAGGCGATGAAGCCGCTCGTGACGATCGTGGTCGTTGCCAGCGCAGCCGTAGTCGCAGCGGCGATACCCAGACGGATGATGATCGAGACCGCATAGACACCGCCGCCCGGGCCACGCGGTTGAGCAAACGGCCACCCCTTGACGCGGTTCATCGCCTCTAAGAACAGGACGCCGCAATTGACTGCACTGCCAACCAGGCCCCACAGGGCGTACTGCCACACCCTCCAGAACCTACGCCACCCAGGCCGAGCGTCATACCAGTGTCTGGCTTCTCCTACCACCGCGCGGGTCTCCCAGACCCCCTCCTACAATTTCGAGATCTGCGATCAACGGCCCGTAGGTCACCGCCACTGCTATAGACCTGGTCAACGGCACCACAGCATCTAGCGGGAGGTCCATGGCGGTGACCACGCCCACCCCGCACAGCCTCACGCTCGGCGTACTCGTGCGGGCCCCTGCCGCCATCCAACCCATCGAAGCGTTGCGCGGGTCTATCGAGACCTATTCCGGACCTTTGACCTGCGGTTATTGAGTGTCCGAGGACCGTCAGGCACACTATCTGGCTCTTCGCCATGAACCTGGGAGTGGCGGGGGATCTCTGGGCGACACGCCGGGCTATGGGATCTCGACCAGTAGGAGTGGGTTGAGTCCGATGTGGGGGCTCGAGTCGACGATGGTGGCCAGGTGTGGGTCGGTGACGTGGCCGTCGAACTCCAGGACGCCGAGTCCCGCGTCGGCGGCGGCCGTCAACGAGCATGCCACGGTCATGGCGAGGAGTTCCGTTCCGCGGGGTTCGTCGCGCCGCTGGGTCTCGGCGAAGATTTCCAGGGTGCCGTCGGGGCGGCGGGTGACCCAACTGGTGGCCGCGAGCCGGCCGTTCGTCCAGGCGCCGGTGGTGAGGGAACGGTCGGCCGCGGCGACGATGTCGGCGGACACGTCGGCCAGCGCCGCGGGCACGGTGACCGCCAACCAGTCCTCGTGTACCCACCGGTACATCTCGGCGAAGGCGGCTACCAAGGTGTCGGTGTCCAGGCCGGTCACGGGGCCGACGGTGACGTCGTCGACCGGTTCGACGTTCGCGCACCAGTGCCGTAGCGCCGGGTCGCCGGCATCGACCTGCACGCCGCGGCAGCGCTGGAACACCGTGCCACCAACGGCGGTGACGAAGGCGTCCGCCGGGCTGCCGGGGCGGACCTTGCCCGCGATCGGCAGTTCGGCGGGCCGCAGGTCACGGATGGCGTCCAACAGGACCCGGCCAAGGCCCTGGCGACGGTGCCCGACAGCCACTTCGATGGCGCCCCACAGCCGGCCGGAGTGCAGGCGGTTCGCGGCGACGGTGGCCGCGGCGACGAGCTCGCGGCCCTCGACCGCGACCAGCGTCCGGCGCCGGCGGGGGCCGTCGCGGCGCTCGCCGTGCAGACGGTGGCTCTGCACCGCCCACAGCGGATCGGCCGCGGGCTCCAGCAACGCGTCAACGGCGGCCTCGTCGCCGGGTTGCCAGTCTCTGATCAGCATGAGCCATTATGCGACGACGGAACACGAACGACGTCGACGCAGCGACCGACCGCGCCAATCCATGGACGCGGTGGCTGCTGAGTATGGAGTGGCTCGACACCGCCCAACAATGCAAAATCCTTCAGTAGCGAGAACATCGACTGCAAGATCAAACCCCTCGAGCAGGAACTCACCCGGCCGGAGAGTGGGGCCCGAAGCTCGGGCCCCGGACCCAACGACAATCTCTGAGCTGCGAAAACAGTGTTCGGTGTGCTAGCGATAGTGTGGGTTGCCGCCTGGCGCGTCCAAGTTGGCTGACGGACTTACAGAGTCCAGCCACACCCCTCGCCCGCCGCCCGGCGGCAACTGATCTCCTCCCGCTCCCGGAAGGAAAGACGACGCCCGCCGACAGGGCTCTTTCCAGCGGGAAAGGAATTGCAACCGATCCGCCGACCCGACCCGACCCGACCCGGCCACGGCCCACTCTGGTCACCGGCATGTCCGGAACAGACGGGCCACCCGGTCAGGACAGCCCCGTCTGGTTCCCAGCCGCGCACCGGAAGTCGGCCGGCCATCTGCAGGACGAGCATGGTGGACAAGCCGGTGAGACCGACTCCGACGATCCGCATGACCACCAAACCAACTCGCGGGAAGACGTCGATACCGTCGCGAACAAAGACATATCCGACGGTCCAAACGGGTTCCTAGGAGATCAGTTCAGGGCGCGCCGGCACGGCCTGCCGCCCCGTGTGCTGCTCGGTCACCACTGCGGTGGCGAGCAGCCCCACCACGGCGAGCGGGCACAGCCCCCACCTCTCAGCCAGTCCGTTGTCGCGGCGCTGACGGCGCTGAGCGCAACGGCCGCAACCGGCGGCGCCGCCAGGCGCGTCCTGGTCGACGGCGAGGTGGTCGGGCGGTACCGCTTCGCCAGCCGATCGAGGAGTTCCGGGTCGTGCGGAGGTCACAGCCTGCAGGACCGCTGGCAGACTGACGTGCTCGTACCCGAAGGAGACGCATGGCAAAGCTCGTCTACTCCATGATCACCTCGCTCGACGGTTACGCCGAGGCGGCGGAGGGCGACCTCGGCACGGGGGCCGAGGACGAGGAGGTGCACACCTTCATCGGCGACGTCTTCCGCCACGTGGGCACGTACCTCTACGGACGGCGGATGTACGAGACGATGGTCTTCTGGGAGACCGCGCACACCGAGCCCGACGTGCCGCCGCACATCCTGCAGTACGCCCGCGACTGGCAGGCCGCGGAGAAGGTCGTGTATTCCACGACGCTGGAGTCGGTGTCCAGCGCGAAGACCAGGATCGAGCGGACCTTCGATCCGGACGCGGTGCGCAGGCTCAAGGCCGAGTCCGATCACGACCTCTCCGTCGACGGCCCGAACCTCGCGGCCCAGGCGATCGCGGCCGGCCTGGTGGACGAATACCACCTCTTCATCACCACGAGCGTGGTCGGCGGCGGCAAGCGGTTCTTCCCCGACGGCGTGCGCCTCGATCTCGAGCTGGTCCAGGAGCGTGCCTTCGACAGCGGACTGATCTACGCGCGCTACCGGACCCGCTGAGCCGCACCGGCGGTGACGCTGCCGGCGGCCGAGCCGGGGCAGGGTGAGACCGGTCGGGTGGACAGTGGCCCGCCACGCCGACCTCACGCCATCACCATGCGCTATGACTGCGGCCCGGCAGGACCTCGACCGCCATCCCAACGAAATCCGCGCGTCTGCATGATCTCCGCCACCTGAGGACGTGCCGATGATCGGACGCGCAGGATTGTGCGCTGAGCGTCAAGTCCGTGGTAGGTCATGCCAGCCAGAATCGATGCATGCGCGTCCTGTATGACACCAGCGAGGTCCATGCTCTCGATCGGTTCGGTTACTTTCGATCAGCGGCGATTGGTGAATTCGCGCCGGTCGCCATCGGTGATCAGGTACCGGGACGGTTGTACGTGGCGATGGCGGTCGACCAGGTCGGTGACCTCATGGTCGAAGTGTTCGATTGGGAATCGGACAGGCCGATCGAGGCGCGCCGGACCCCTCGACTCATCCGAGCCTCCGATCCGGACTGTTTCCGGCTCCTTCTGAGCGTCCATGGTGGGATGCGCATGCGGCAGGGCGACCACGTGGTCAGCTTCCAGCCGGGAGACATCGCCTTGTACGACACGTCCCGCCCTTTCGACACGCGGCACCTGCCCAGTACCTCCACCACGAGGCGCGTGGTCATGGTCACGTTCCCGCGCTCGCTGGTATCGGGTGACGCCGACCAGATCGATCGCCATGTCGGGACGGTGTTCCCGCGGTGCACCCGCGGCCGTGGCCAGCTCGCAGACCTGCTCGCGGGGCTTACCCATCCGCAGCATTGGCTCATCGACCACGGTGATGCGGCGGAGGTGTTGCGCGACTGTGTGATCGGGTTGCTGCGGGAGCGGATCGGCCGGCCAGGGATCACAACCCGGACGTACCGGCAGATCCAGCAGGCCTGGATCCGGACCGTCATCCAGAACCAGCTCGAGCAGCCAACCCTGGCTCCGGCCCAGATCGCCAGGATGGCCCACCTCTCCCCGCGTTCCCTGTACCAGATACTCCACGACGCAGGCACCACCCCAATGGAGCTGGTCAAACAACTTCGCCTGGAACAAGGCCGACGCAGCCTGACAGATCCGGCACAGTCGAACCGAACCATCAAGGACATCGCACTGTCCCTTGGCTACTCGCGGCCGGACCAGTTCGCCCACGACTTCAAGCAGATGTTCGGCGTCTCTGCCAGGACGATCCGGCGAACTGGCAACCGACGCCTGGTGCGCTGACGGCCACCAGGTGTGCGCTCACGGTCAACGCCAGACCGACCAGAGTGGTCGACAATGGGTCGGTCACAACGGATCTCGATGCCACTCGGGGGCTGCCATGCAGGTGCTGTACGACACTGAGGATGTTCCCCCTGCCGAACGGTTCGACTACTACCAGGCGGGATCGGCTCGCGAATTGGCGCCGGCGTCGGTTCATGGGCGCGCACCGGTTCGTCTGCGCGCTGCGATGTCGGTAGCCGAGGTCGACGACATCCGGCTCGAACACGTCACCTGGTCCGCGGACGCGCAACTTGTGACGCGGCGAACGGAGCGGTTGATCCGAGCCCAGGATCCGGAGTGTTACCGGATCTTCCTCTGTGCCAACGGCGTGATGATCGGGGATCAGGCCGGCAACCGGGTCGTCCTGCGTACCCACGACATGACCCTGTTCGATCTGTCCCGCCCCTGCGACGCCACGCACGGGACCGACCGCGGACTGCTGCAGGCGGTGATGCTGTCGATCCCGCGAGCACAGGTACAGGTCCCCCACGCCATGGTCCGGTCCCTGGCCGGCACCCTCATACCGCGAGCCCTGCCGGACCGAAGCCTGGTCGCGCAGTTCCTCATCGGCCTCATCCACCCCGCCGCACCGGCACCCGATCCCGATCTGGCGGACGTGCTGCGCGAGAGCGTGACCGATCTGATCCGCACACGCCTCGGACTGTCGAACGGCATCAGCCCACACACCCGTCAAACGCTGTGGATGCGCCACCTGAACAATCTCATCTGGCAAGGCCACCGCGACCCCGACTTCGACGTTCACCACCTCGCCACGGCCGCCAACATCTCCACCCGCTTCCTCCAGTCGCTGTGCCACCGCAGCGGACACACACCCACGCAGTTGGTCAAGCAGGTACGACTACAGGAATGCCACCGCGACCTGCGAGACCCTGCACTCGTCACCAAGCCCCTCGGGCACATCAGGGCGACCCACGGCTACACCCGGGCCGACCAGTTCGCCCGGGACTTCAGACAACAGTTCGGCCTCTCCGCCAGCCAGATACGTGACCAAACCCCCCGATAGCGGCCTACACAATGTGGGCAACGCCAATCAACGGAACCATTCCCTGGTTCGCCACCGTCGCCATCCTGGTCCTGGCACTCGCGGCCACCGCGCTGATCGTGCACCTGGTACGCGCCAGCGACGGCGACATGACCGTCCGACTGTGGTGGCTCGGCCTCCACGTCCAACACAAAGCCGCAAACGCCAACTCACGCGAACTCGCCCATGCCATAGAGCACACGCCTGTGCTCACGACTTGTCACTGCCATATGTCACAGCACAAATCTGCTGGCATGGAGACCAGCTGTGTCAATCGACGGCCATGACCGATCCGGCGAACCTAACCCGCCCGACCACACTCCACGACCCGAGCCGACACGACGCCATGCGGGCCAACAACCGAGCTCTTCGCGGCACCGTTGGGAAGCATGCTGCCTGGTCGGCCGGTCGACTGGGACAGTCTTCCCCCGGATGCTCGCGCCTGGGCTGACGAGCAGGCCGAGAACGACAACGAGATGCTGACCATCCTCGACGGTGACTGTCGCGCCGACTTCCAGGCCCACTACGACATCTATGTCGCCACGATGAACTGACCAGACACCGACATCTCGACATCTCGACATCAAGCACGGGCTTCAAACGGACTCGGCCCAGGTGCCGCAGCCTACAACGAGTGGGGCGAACGTCCGGTCATGCCTGCGTGCTCAGGCGGTCACCCCGGCTGCAGGTCGCGGTCGTACCGATAGCGGTGCTGCTCGGAGGGTGTCCTGCGCATGATGATTCCTTTCGTTCGTACGATTAATTCGCACACATCGTGATCGGCATCATGCTCGTACTGGCAGCAGTTGGGCTGCTCGTGGGCGGGACCACCAGTGCCTCCGCCGCGGGTCCGCGGCCGGCGTTCCAGCTGTCGTTTCCGTGTGGTGAGCAGTGGCGGCTCGACAGCTGGGACCACGCACCGGCCCTCGACATGGTCAAGGAGCCTGATCAGGAGGGCACCGAGGGCGCGCTGCTCATCGCCCCGGCAGCCGGCACCATCAAATCAGTCCTACCTGCACGACAACGCCGGACATCTGATCCAGATCAACCACGGCGGCGACTGGTTCACCACCTACATCCATCTCCAGTCGCGCGCCGTGTCGGCCGGCCAACAGGTCGCCAGGGGCCATGCTGCCGCCCGAAGTAGGAGATCGAGCCGTCGATCTGTGCCTGGCCGTTGTGGGAGGTCTTGGGGTTCCACGCCGTCGCGAAGTCGAACGTCGCCGCCGACGCCGGCGCGGCGGTCAAAAGCATGATCACAGCCGACATGGCGCCGACCAGCGTGGCCAGGATGCGGACTCGCATCGCGTCCCCCTGGTCGTCTCGACCGGCCCGACCGTACGCATGGCCGGCGGGGGAGCACAACATCGTCGGCGACCGCGACGGCCTACGGGGGCGCTCGTCAAGTGCTTCTTCCGCAGCCCGTCCCGCGTGTCACCGAACGAACGGAGTCACGCATAAACCCACGGTCGGTGCGGGCCCTCGCTTTGTGCCCGGTCGGGCACTGGGCGTGCCAACTGCTCGTGGTTGGCGTGGATCGCTCCGGACCGGCCGCTCAGACAGGAGAGCGCGGATGTCAGCAACGTCGAGCGTGCTCGCCACCGATGAGGAACTCCTGGCGTCGATCGGCGAAACACTGCCGTACCCGTGGGCTTTGGTCTGCCAGTTGCCGGCCCAGCTCAGAGCCACCGGCGCGACCTTCGTCGATGATCAGAACGAACCACCGAACCGGGCCGCCCGGCGCCAACTGCTCGACCTGGCTGCGAACAACGAGATGCGCGCGGCCATCGAACGCTCATACGGCGTGAAACTGGCGTTCCGAAATCGCCGCCACCTGGCACTGTTCGACCCGGCCGCAGTCCAGGAGTACCACAATTTCATCGGCACACCGACCTGAATAGAACACCGCGTGGGCACGCCTTCGCCGTAATCGTGGTTGGCCCTCACCCACTAGCCCTTGTGCGCGGTGGCGATCGCTGTGCTCAGCATGCTGATCGCGTCGTCGGCCTTGTCCTCGGTGAGTGTCATGGGTGGCGCGAGGCGGATGATGTTGCCGTACATCCCGCCCCCTGCCAACCAGCAGCCCCGGCCGCTGGCGCGGCTGCGGCGACGACCGAGTCGGTGATCCGTGCGAGGCAGGCGTCGCCGCCGGCGCCGCAGCCGACGTGGCCCGTCGCACCACGTGGTGGAGCGCAACTCCGTGGGCTGGCACGGGCCTCTCCTCGGCTGTGGAGTGTGATGGCGGATTCGGGGTGTCGGCGGATGCACGGGGTAGTTGACTCGTGACAGCGAGCCCCATTCACGATGAGGCCCGGATTTCCATCTCCCGGGTGGCTCCGGAGAAATTTGCAGCTCAACGCGGTGACGGCCGGGAATTGTTGCCCGCCGTAACGTCGTGCGACCGGCCGGAGATAATGGCGTCGTCGGCATTTCGGCATTTGCCTGTGGGGGTTTTCCCGGCCGTGAAGTACTCGATGACGGACGATCTCTACGGGGGCGGTGGTGTCGCTGTGTCAGGCGACTGCGCGCTGCGCGCCAGGCTTGGGTGGCGGCAGGCGCTCTGCCCGGTTCGGAGCAAGGTCGCTGCCGTACGGGTGAAGCGCGGGCACCGTCCGCCGGCCGGTATTAACGAGGCGGTGCCCTGCTCTTGTCGTTGTCCGGAAGGAGATGCCATGTACCCAGCAGCAGTTCACGGCAGGGCCCGATGAGCACACGGTCGGGCGTCCGGTGGTTGCCGCATTCGGGCTGGGTGACGCCCAGGGGGCGCCGTGGTGCGGCCTCGTTGTTCGAGCGCGACGAGGAGTTGGGCCGGCTGGAGGAGCTGTTCGCGGGTGCGGCCGGAGGTGCCGGCGCGCTGGTTGTGGTGAGCGGTGCCGTGGGCATGGGCAAAACGGCGTTGTTGCACACCGCTGCGGAGCGGGTGGCCGACGCCGGTGGGCTGGTGCTGGGCGCGACCGGGGTACGGGCGGAGCGGGCGGTGCCGCTCGGGGTGATCAACGAGCTGTTCTGGAGCACGCCGCTGCCGTGCGAGGTGACGGCCCGGATGGGGGCGCTGCTGGACGAGGTGGCGTTCGCCGCGGAGCTGGCCGGCCTGGGCCAGGGGACCGCGGTGGACACGGCCGATGGCACGGCGGAACCCGTTCGTAGCAGGGTGATGAACGGCATCTGGACGGTGCTGCGGGAGCTGTCCGCGGACGCGCCGGTGCTGGTGACTGTGGACGACGTGCACTACGCGGACCAGGCCTCGCTGCAGTGCCTGCTGTACTTCGTGCGGCGGCTGCGCTCCTCGCGGGTGCTGGTGGTGCTGGCCGAGTCCGAGCACTCGCACCGGGACAACCCGCTGTTCCGCACGGAGTTGTTGCGGGAGCGGCGATGCGAGCGCATTCACCTGGGGCGGCTGTCGGCGCACGGGGTGGGGCACATGGCCGGTGCACGGCTGGACGCCGCTGCTGCGGCCGAGCTGACCGCGTTCAGCGGCGGGAATCCGTTGCTGGTGCGGGCCTTGCTGGCCGACCAGCGGGCCGTCGACCCGGAGCGGTGGGGGAGGTCGCGCACCGGGCTGCTGGTGGGCGACGCGTTCGGGCAAGCCGTGACGTCATGTGTGCACCGGGTGGAGCCGAAGATGCTGGCCGCCGTGCGGGGGCTGGCTCTGCTCGGCGCGGCGGCGGAGCCGGAGTCGTTGGCGCAGTTGCTCGACGTGGACGTGGAGGTGGCCGCGCGGGCGGTGCGCGGGCTGCAGGATGCGGGGCTGCTCAGCGCGGGCTGGTTCCGGCACTCGGCGGCGGCGACGGCGGTGCTGGACAGCCTGTCCGAGCGGGATCGGCGCGACGGCCACCGGCGGATCGCCCTACTGCTGCACGACGAGGGCGCGTCGGCGACGGTCATCGCACGACACCTGGTGGCCGCCGGGCACGTGGCCGACGAGTGGGTGCTGCCGGTGCTGCGCGAGGCGGCCGAGCAGGCCCGGATGAACGACGACAACGGCTTCGCGGTGGAGTGCCTCGACCTGGCCACGGCGGCCTGCGTGAACGAGATGGAGCGCGCCGCCGTGACGATGGAGCTGGCCAAGGTGCAGTGGCTGGCGAACCCGGCGGCGGCGGCGCGGTACCTGGGCCCGCTGACGAAGGCGTTGCTGGGCGGGCATCTGCCGGCCGGTGAGGCCGCCGGACTGGCCAGGGCGCTGTTGTGGCACGGGCGGGCCGATGCGGCCGCGGAGGTGTTGGCGCACAGCGAGGCCGCCGGGGCGGACCTGCTGGTGGTGGACCAGTGGCTGCGGTCGTGCTGGCCCGAGTTGCGCACGCCGCCGTCGACGGGGTCGGCGCCGGCGCCTCGGGTGTCGATCAATCGGCCCTTGCAGGCGGCCACGGTCCTGGCCGACGTGCTGGTGCACGGCACCGCGGCGGTCGACGTTGATGGGGTCGTCGCGGTGGCCGAGCGGGTGTTGCAGTGCGGGCACCTGGACGAGGACGGGCTGGTGGCGATCGAGGCCGCGCTGCTGGCGCTGGTGTACGCGGATCGGCCGGACCTGGCCGCGCGGTGGTGCGCGCCGCTGCTGGAGCGGGCGGCCGAGCGTGGGGCGGCGACCTGGCAGGCACGGCTGTCGGCGGTGCAGGCGGACATCGCGCTGCGGCGGGGGGACGCGCCGGGTGCGGTGCTGCACGCGCGGGCCGCGCTGAGCCTGATCCCGCTGCGTAGCTGGGGCGTGGCGATCGGTGCGCCGCTGGCCACGTTGGTGCTGGCACTGTTGGCGATGGGACGGATCGAGGAGGCTGGGGAGCAGCTCAACCAGCCGGTGCCGCCGGCCATGGCGCGCACCAGGTTCGGGCTGCTGCACCGCTATGCGCGGGGGCGGCACCACCTGGTGACCGAGCGGCTGCACGCCGCGCTGGCCGACTTCCTGGCCTGCGGTGAACAGATGGCGAAGTGGGGCATGGACCTGCCGGCGCTGGTGCCGTGGCGGGCCGGCGCCGCTGAGGTGTACCTGCGCTTCGGCGAGCCAGAGCAGGCCCGACAGCTGGTCGAGGAGCAGCTGACCAGGCCGGGCGCGGGGCGCTCCCGTACACGCGGCGCCTCGCTGCGGGTGCTGGCCGCGGCGAGCGAGCCCGGGCAGAGGCCGCGGCTGTTGTGGCAGGCCGTGGAAGCGTTGCGGGACAGCGAGGACCGGCTGGAGACGGCCGGTGCGCTGGCCGACCTGAGCCGGGTGCACGAGGCGCTCGGCGAGACGGCCAGGGCGCGTTCGCTGGCTGAGCAGGCGGTGGAGCTCGCCGAGGAGTGCGAGGCCGAGCCGCTGCTGCGGACGCTCCAACGGCAGGACGCGTCGGGTTCGCCGGGTCGGGATGCCAGGGGCCGGCCGGCGGTGCTGAGCGACGCGGAACAGCGGGTGGCCTCGCTCGTGGCGCGCGGGCACACCAACCGTGAGGTGTCGCAGGCATTGTTCATCACGGTCAGCACTGTGGAGCAGCACCTGACCCGCATCTACCGCAAGCTCGATGTGAGCGGACGGTCGGACCTGGCGGCCTGCTTGGAGCTGGAGATAGGGGTGTCCGGGGTGCCTTTAGGGGCCGTGCCCGGTGGTGATGTCCGCGGCGTGCTGGCTTCAATGAAGTGTGGTTTCGACCAGTTTCGTTCGCCGGGAGAACCGGGTGGCTGAGGGCGCCGTCGACACTGTCGACGCGCGGTCCCGGGTGGCCGAGCTGCGCGCCGTCAAGGCCGCGGCGCGCGAGGGGCCGTCGCAGCGTGCGTCGGAAGCCCAGCGGGCCAAGGGAAAGCTGACCGTTCGGGAGCGGTTGGACCTGCTTTTCGACGAGGGCACCTTCCGCGAGGTGGAGCAGCTACGGCGGCACCGGGCCAGCGGGTTCGGGCTGGAGGACCGGCGGCCGCACACCGATGGCGTGGTGACCGGATGGGGCGAGGTGTTCGGCCGCACGGTGTTCGCCTACGCGCACGACTTCCGCATCTTCGGCGGCTCGCTGGGTGAGGCGCACGCGGCGAAGATCCACAAGGTGATGGACTTGGCCGAGTCGGCCGGGGCGCCGCTGGTGAGCCTCAACGACGGTGCGGGGGCACGCATCCAGGAGGGGGTCACGGCGCTCGCCGGCTACGGCGGCATCTTCCGCCGCAACGTGCGGTCCTCTGGGGTGATCCCGCAGATCAGCGTGATGCTCGGCCCGTGCGCCGGTGGAGCGGCCTATTCGCCGGCGTTGACCGACTTCGTGTTCATGGTGCGCGACATCGCGCAGATGTACATCACCGGCCCCGACGTGGTGCGCGCGGTGACCGGGGAGGACGTGACGCACGACCGGCTCGGCGGGGCCTGGGTGCACGGCACGGTGTCCGGCTCGGGGACGTTCGTGCACGACAGCGAGGCGGAGTGCCTGGCCGACGTGCGGCACCTCTTGTCCCTGCTGCCGTCGAACAACCGGGAGCTGCCGCCGGCGGTGGCGCCGACCGACCTGCCGGACCGGCGCAACGACGTGCTGGCCGATCTGGTGCCGGCCGATCCCAAGCGCTCGTACGACATGCGCACTGTGATCGAGGAGATCGTCGACAACGGCGACCTGCTCGAGGTGCACGCGGGGTGGGCGACCAACATCGTGTGCGGCCTGGCCCGGTTGGACGGGCACGTGGTCGGTATCGTGGCCAACCAGCCGGCGGTGCTCGCCGGGGTGCTGGACATCCACGCCTCGGAGAAGGCGGCGCGGTTCGTGCAGACCTGCGACGCGTTCAGCATTCCGTTGGTGACGCTGGTGGACGTACCCGGCTTCCTGCCCGGCACCGAGCAGGAGCACGGTGGGATCATCAGACACGGCGCAAAGCTGCTGTACGCCTACTGCAACGCCACGGTGCCACGGGTGCAGGTGATCCTCCGCAAGGCCTACGGCGGGGCGTACATCGTGATGGACTCGCGGTCCATCGGCGCGGACCTGTCGTTCGCCTGGCCCACCAACGAGATCGCGGTGATGGGTGCCGAAGGTGCCGCGGACGTGGTGTTCCGCCGCGAGATCGCGTCGGCGCCGGACCCGGACCTGGCCAGGGCACAGCGGATCAAGGAGTACAGCCACGAGCTGATGCACCCGTACTACGCGGCCGAGCGGGGGCTGGTGGACGACGTGATCGACCCGGCGGACACCCGGTCCGGGTTGATCGACGCGCTGGCCATGTTGCGTGGCAAGCAGGCGCGGCTGCCGGACCGCAAGCACGGGAACCCGCCGGTATGACCGCGGCGCTGCGGGTCGAACGGGGTACGCCGACCGACGACGAGTTGGCCGCGGTGATGGTGGCGCTGCTCGTCTCCCTGGCCCCGGTCGCTCCGGCGGCGGCTCGGCCGTTGCGCAGAGTGGGGTGGGGCTCGGCGCGCGGGTACCGGGCGCCGGGGTCGTGGACCTCGCGCTGATCCCTTGTTGGTTTGACGAAAGTGGGGACGACGACGATGGACAACAGCACGTGGGTCAGGCGATTCCACCCCGCGCCGGACGCCCGGGCCCGGCTGGTGTGTTTCCCGCACGCGGGGGGCTCGGCCACGTTCTTCTTCCCCGTGTCGCGGGCCATGTCGCCCGCCGTGGACGTGCTGGCGATCCAGTACCTGGGGCGGCAGGACCGGCGGGCCGAGCCGTGCGTGGACGACCTGCGCAAGCTGGCCGACCTGGTGGTGGAGGAACTGCACCAGTGGGTGGACCGGCCGGTCACGTTGTTCGGCCACAGCCTGGGCGCGACGCTGGCCTTCGAGGTGGCGCTTCGGTTGCGGGAGGACGGGATCACGCCGCTCGGGCTGTTCGCCTCGGGGCGGCGGGCGCCGTCACGGCACCGGGACGAGCGGGTGCACGAGGCGAATGACGACGGGTTGGTCGCTGACCTGAAGCGGTTGAGCGGCACCGAGTCGCAGATGTTGGACGACGACGAGGTCCTGCGGATGATCCTGCCGGCGATGCGCAGCGACTACCGGGCGGCGGAGACCTATCGGTACGAGCCGGGGCCGCCGCTGGACTGCCCGATCGTGGCCCTGGTCGGCGACGACGACCCGCAGGTCACGGTGGACGAGGCGCGTTCCTGGGGCGAGCACACCACGTCCTCGTTCGAGCTGAAGGTGTTCGGCGGCGGGCACTTCTACCTGAACACGCACGCGGCCGCGGTGATGCGCGCGATCACCGACCACGTTGGGGCCTGATCCCCTACGTAACCCCTAGCTTCGCTGGTCAGGCCGGGTCTGGGGTGTTCGGCGGTGGTCGCCGCTCCATATGTTCGCCGGACGGTGGCCGGGGACCGTCCTTCTCCGCGTGATCAGGTAACCAAGGAGTGGTCCCCGGTGAGCGACACGGACAGGCTTCTCGAATACCTGCGGCGGGCGACGGCCGACCTGCGGGACACCCGCCGGCGGTTGCAGGCCGCGGAGGAGGCGCTGTCCTCCTCTGCCTCAGCTTCCGCCTCAGCTTCCGCCTCAGCTTCCGCCGAGCCGATCGCGGTGGTGGGCATGGCCTGCCGCTTCCCCGGCGGAGTCACGTCGCCGGAGTCGTTGTGGCGCCTGCTGGTCGACGGGGTGGACGCGGTGTCCGGCTTCCCGACCGACCGCGGCTGGGACGTGGCCTACGACCCCGAGCCCGGTGTTCCCGGACGGACGTGCTCCACCGAGGGCGGGTTCCTGTACGACGCCGGGACGTTCGACCCGGACTTCTTCGGCATCAGCCCGAACGAGGCACTGGGCACGGACCCGCAGCAGCGGTTGCTGTTGGAGTGCTCGTGGGAGGCGCTGGAGCGCGCGGGCATCGACCCCTTGTCGTTGAAGGGCAGCGCCACCGGGGTGTTCGCCGGAGTGATGTACCACGACTACGCCCTGGGCAACGGGCCGGCGGGGACCAGCGCCGGCAGCCTGGCCACCGGACGGGTGGCGTACACGCTGGGCCTGGAGGGGCCGGCGGTGACCCTGGACACGGCGTGCTCGTCTTCGTTGGTGGCGTTGCACTTCGCCGCGCAGTCGTTGCTGCGTGGGGACTGCACGCTGGCGCTGGCCGGCGGGGCGACGGTGATGTCGACGCCGGACATGTTCGTGTACTTCAGTTCCCAGCGCGGGCTGGCGCGGGACGGGCGGTGCAAGTCGTTCGCGGCGGCGGCGGACGGGGTGGGCTGCTCCGAGGGCGCCGGGATGTTGTTGCTGGAGCGGCTTTCCGACGCCCGGCGCAACGGGCACCCGGTGCTGGCCGTGGTGCGGGGCTCGGCGGTGAACCAGGACGGGGCGTCGAGCGCGCTGACCGCCCCGAACGGTCCCGCACAGCAGCAGGTGATCCGGCAGGCACTTGCTGCCGCTGGTCTGTCCACTGTGGACGTGGACGCCGTCGAGGCGCACGGGACCGGGACGACGCTGGGCGATCCGATCGAGGCCCAGGCGTTGGTGGACACCTATGGGCAGGACCGTTCGACGCCGCTGTGGTTGGGGTCGGTCAAGTCGAACCTCGGGCACACGCAGGCTGCGGCCGGGGTGGCCGGGATCATCAAGATGGTGCTGGCGATGCGGCACGGGCTGTTGCCGAGGACGCTGCACGTGGATTCGCCGAGCCCTTTCGTGGACTGGTCGGCGGGGTCCGTGGAGTTGTTGACCGAGGCCCGTTCCTGGCCGGTGGTGGAGGGGCGGCCGCGGCGTGTTGGGGTGTCGTCGTTCGGGATCAGCGGGACGAACGCGCACGTGATCGTGGAGGAGGCCCCTGTCACCGCCGGCCTTTCGGGGCGGGCGGTCGGGGTGGTGCCGCTGGTGTTGTCGGCGCGGACGGCGGAGGCGTTGTCGGCGCGGGCGTCGGAGCTGTTGGGGTTGCTTTCGGAGCGGCCGGAGCTCGAGCCGGCGGACATGGGACGGTCGCTGGCGGCGCGGTCGGTGTTCGAGCACCGGGCCGTGGTCCTTGCGTCGAACCGGTCGGAGGCGTTGGCCGGGCTGTCGGCAGTCCTGCCGGGGGCAGGGGTGCGTGGCGAGGCGCCGGTGGCCTTGTTGTTCACCGGTCAGGGTTCGCAGCGGTTGGGGATGGGGCGGGAGCTGTACGGGGCGTTCCCGGTGTTCGCTTCGGCGTTCGATGCCGTGGTGTCCGCGTTGGATGCGTTGTTGGAGCGGCCGTTGCGGGAGGTGGTGTGGGGGTCTGATCCGGAGTTGTTGGAGCGGACGGAGTTCGCGCAGCCGGCGTTGTTCGCGGTCGAGGTGGCGTTGTCCCGGCTGTTGTCGTCGTGGGGGGTGCGGGCGGACTTCTTCGTCGGGCACTCGGTCGGTGAGTTGGCGGCGGCGCACGTCGCTGGTGTGTGGTCCCTGGAGGACGCGGCTCGGTTGGTGGTGGCGCGGGGCCGGTTGATGCAGGCGTTGCCCTCGGGTGGGGCGATGGTGGCGCTCTCGGCCACCGACGCCGAGGTCGAGCCGTGGCTGACGCCGGAGGTGAGCCTGGCGGCGGTGAACGGGCCGTCGTCGGTGGTGGTCTCGGGTGCGGAAGCGGCTGTTATCGGTGTGGTGGAACGGTTTCCGGGGCGGAGGTCGACGCGGCTGCGGGTGTCACACGCGTTCCACTCGCCCTTGATGGAGCCGATGCTGGCCGAGTTCGCTGCGGTGGCGGCGGGGCTGACGTACTCGCCACCAGAGGTGCCGGTGGTCGGGGCCGAGGTGTGCGATCCCGCCTACTGGGTGCGGCATGTTCGGGACACCGTGCGGTTCGCGGACAACGTGGAGTCGCTGGTCGCGCAGGGGGTTTCCCGATTCGTCGAGGTCGGGCCGGACGCGGTGCTCGCCGGGTTGGGGCAGGCGCTGGTGCCGGACGGGTTGTTCGTGCCGTTGCTGGCTCGCGGGTCCGCGTCCGGTTCCGGGTCCGGGGAGAAACGCGAGCTGGTGGCGGCACTGGCGCAGGCCCACGTGGGTGGCGTGCCGGTGGACTGGGCCGGGTTCTTCGCGGAGTGCGGGGGACAGTTGGTGGACCTGCCGACGTATCCGTTCCAGCGGCAGCGGTACTGGCTGCCGGCCGGGGCGACCGGTGGACTGGCGGCCGCTGGGATCGCGGCGGCGGAGCACCCGCTGCTCGTGGCGGCGGTGGACCTGCCGGACGGCGGTGGTGTGGTGCTGACCGGGCGGCTGTCTCTGGACACTGCGACCTGGCTGGCCGAGTACGAGCTGCTGGACACAGCGGTGCTGCCGGCGACCGCGTTGGTGGAACTGGCCTTGCGCGGCGGGGAGCACGTCGGGTGCACAGCCTTGCGGGAGCTGACAGTGGACGTACCACTGGTGCTCGGGGCGGTTGAGCTGCGGGTCATCGTGGGCTCCGCGGACCCGGACGAAGCCCGGGCGGTCGGCGTCTACTCGCGGCCCTACGGCTCGGACTCGGAGTGGGTCCGGCACGCCGGTGGGGTGCTCGAGAAGCTGTCCGCGGCCGGCTTTGGCGACCTGGCTTCGGAGGCGTGGCCGCCCGTCGGAGCGGTGGGGGTGGACCTGGCCGAGGCGTACGAGCGGCTGGCCGGCCGGGGCCACGGACACGGGGCGGCGTTCCGTGGGCTGACCGCGGCGTGGCGCCGGGGCGACGAGCTGTTCGCCGAGGTGGCGCTACCGGAAGGCGTTGCGGCGGACGGGTTCGGGGTGCACCCGGCGCTGCTGGACGCGGCGCTGCACGTGCGGCTGCTGGACCTGGACGGCGATGACGTGATGGCACCGTCCGCGTGGACCGGGGTGCGACTGCACGCCACCGGCGCCACAGCGCTGCGGGTGCGGCTGGCCCCGGCCGTCGTCGGCGGCATGGCTGCCGCCGACGGCCTGCCCGGCAGCGGCGCTTTGCGTGATGGTGGTGCCTCGCCAGATGTCGGTGTGGCGCTGACCGCTGTGGATGGGGTCGGCCAGGCGGTGCTGACGGCGGAGTCCGTGGTGCTGCGGGCAGTGGCCGGGTTCGCAGCCCCCGACGCGACCGCGGACTCGGCCTTCGCGTTGGACTGGGTCGTCGTGCCCACTCCGGTCGAGGCGGCCACCGACCGGTGCGTCGTGGTGGGCGGCGAGGCGGCCGGGCTGCCGGCGTTCCCGGACCTGGCGGCGCTGGGATCGGCGGTGGACGCGGGCCTGGCGGTGCCGGAAGTCGTTGTGCTGTCTTGGGCCGAGCCCGCTGGCGAGGTGCCGGCGGCGATGTTGGTGGCGACGACCGGGGTGCTCGGTGTGTTGCGGGAGTGGTTGGCGGACGGGCGGTTCGCCGGCTCCCGGCTGGTCGTGGCCGTCGGCGCGGACCTGGCCGGTGCGGCGGTGCGCGGGCTGGTTCGGGCGGCACAGGCGGAGCACCCCGGCCGCTTCGGGTTGGTGGACACGGATGGCGCGCTCGCCTCGCTGGTGACAGCGGTGGCGACGGGCGAGCCGGAGGTCTCGGTACGGGGCGGCGTGGCCCGGGTGCCGCGACTGGTTCGCGCCGATCTCTCCGGCGGTTCCGGTGGGGTGCCGGCATGTGGGGCTGGGACGGTGCTGGTCACCGGGGGGACCGGTGGGCTGGGGGCGGTGATCGCGCGGCAGCTCGTGGTGGGGCACGGGGTGCGGTCGTTGGTGTTGACCAGCCGGCGGGGGATGGACGCGCCGGGGGCGGCGGAACTGGTCGCGGAACTGAGCGCGCTCGGGGCCGAGGTGCGGGTGGCGGCTTGTGATGTGGCGGACCGGGCTGCGGTGGGGGCGCTGTTGGGCTCGGTGGGTGGGTTGACCGCAGTGGTGCACGCGGCTGGGGTGTTGGCCGATGGGGTGGTGGAAAGCCTTACGCCGGAACGGTTGCGGGCGGTGCTGGGGCCGAAGGCTGAGGCGGCCTGGCATCTGCACGAGTTGACGGCGGGAATGGAGTTGGCGGCGTTCGTGCTGGTGTCCTCGGTGGCGGGGACGCTCGGCGGGGCCGGGCAGGGCAACTACGCGGCGGCGAACGCCTTCCTGGACGCGCTGGCCGAGCACCGGCGGGCGGCCGGGCTGCCGGCGGTGTCGATGGCGTTCGGGCTGTGGGCCGGCGCGGGGATGGGTGCCTCGCTGTCAGAGGCGGAGATCCGGCAACTCGGGCGGCAGGGCATTCCGCCGCTGACGGTGGAGCACGGGCTGGCGCTGTTCGACGGCGCCGTGCGGTCCGGGCCGGCGTTCCTGGCGTTGCTGCGGTTGGACCTGAAGGCGTTGCGGGGCGCGGAGGAACTGCCGGCGGCGTTGCGTGGGCTGGTCAGGGCCCGGCCGCGCGGCGTGACGATGGCGGCGTCGGCCGCGGCGTTGCGGCGCCGCCTGGACGGCCTGACCGAGGCCGAGCGGCTGGTTGCGCTGCTGGAGGTGGTGCGCACGCAGGCCGCGCTCACCCTGGGGCACGCCGGGCCGGCGGCGATCGAGCCGGACCGCGCGTTCAAGGAACTGGGCTTCGACTCGCTCGGCGCGGTGCGGTTCCGCAACGGGCTCGGCGAGGCGGTCGGCCTGCCGCTGCCGACCACGCTGGTCTTCGACCACCCCACGTCGCGCGCCGTGGCGGAACACCTGGCCGCGTCGATGGGACCGGGCGGCGCGGACGCCGCGCGGCCGGCGCTGGACGGGGCCGACCACCTGGCCGCGGCGCTCGCCGCGCTGACGCCGTCGGACGGTGACCGGGCAAGGATCACCGCCCGCCTCGAGGCGCTGCTGCGCGGCTGGCTGGACACGCATGGCGGGACCGATTCCGCCGACCCCGATCAGGACTTCGGATCGGCCACCGACGACGAGTTGTTCGCCGCCCTGGACAGCGAGCTCGGCGTCTCCTGACGCAGGAACTGGATGAGATCGATGAGCGGTACGGGGAACGACGACAGGCTGCGGGACTACCTCAAGCGGGCCACCGCCGAGCTGCAGCAGACCAAGCGGCGCCTGCGCCAGGTGGAGGCCAGGGAGCACGAACCCGTTGCCATCGTGGCGATGGCCTGCCGCTACCCGGGGGGCGTGACCTCACCGGAGGACCTGTGGCGGCTGGTCGCCGATGGTCGGGACGCCATCTCCGGCTTTCCCACCGACCGCGGCTGGAACCTCGACGGGCTCGACGGTGACGCCGACCGGGCCGGCACCAGCTATGTGCGCGAGGGCGGGTTCGTCTACCAGGCGCCGGAGTTCGACGCGGCGTTCTTCGGGATCAGCCCACGCGAGGCCATGGCCACCGACCCGCAGCAGCGGATGATGCTGGAGGTCTGCTGGGAGGCCTTCGAGCGGGCCGGCATCGACCCGGAGTCGGTGCGGGGCCTGCCGATCGGGGTGTTCGCCGGCTCCGGGGTGCAGGACTACCAGCACCTGGTGGGCGTGCTGCCGGAGTTCGCCGAGGCGTACATGAGCACGGCCAGCGTGGCCGCGGTGATCTCCGGCCGGGTGTCCTACACCCTCGGGCTGGAGGGGCCCGCTGTCACCGTGGACACCGCGTGCTCGTCGTCGCTGGTGGCGATTCACCTCGCGGTGCAGGCACTTCGGCAGCGCGAGTGCTCGATGGCGCTGGCCGGCGGGATCATGGTGATGTCCACCCCGTCGCCGTTCATCGCGTTCAGCCGGCAGCGCGGGCTGGCGCCGGACGGGCGGTGCAAGGCGTTCTCCGAGTCGGCCGACGGCACCGGCTGGTCCGAGGGCGCCGGGATGCTGTTGTTGGAACGGCTTTCCGACGCGCAGGCCAACGGGCACGAGGTGCTGGCCATCGTCCGCGGCTCGGCGGTGAACCAGGACGGGGCGTCGAACGGGTTGACCGCGCCGAACGGTCCGGCGCAGCAGCGGGTGATCCGCCAGGCGCTGGCCAACGCCCAGGTGCCGGCCGACCAGGTGGATGTGGTGGAGGGCCACGGAACCGGGACGACGCTGGGCGATCCGATCGAGGCACAGGCGCTGCTGGCCACCTACGGGCAGGACCGGGAACGGCCGCTGTTGCTGGGGTCGATCAAGTCGAACCTCGGGCACGCGCAGGCCGCGGCCGGCGTCGGCGGTGTGATCAAGATGGTGATGGCCATGCGCAACGGCCTGATCCCCAGGACGTTGCATGTCACCGAGCCGTCCAGCCACGTGGACTGGTCGGCCGGTCGGGTCGAGCTGCTCACCGAGGCGGTGGACTGGCCGGACCTCGGCCGCCCGCGCCGCGCCGGCATCTCCTCGTTCGGCATCAGCGGCACCAACTCGCACGTCATCGTCGAGCAGGCGCCGGCGGCGGAAGTCGTTGCGCCGCAGGGGCAAGCGCCGTCGTGGCCGGTGCCGCTGGTGTTGTCCGGGCGGGACGCCGATGCGTTGTCCGAGCAGGCGTCGCGGCTGCGCGGGCTGCTCGCGGAGCGGCCGGACCTCGCAGTGCTGGATGTCGGCTTCTCGCTGGCGACGGGACGGGCCGCGCTGGAGCACCGGGCCGTGGTGCTGGCCGCGGACCGATCCTCGGCGCTGGAGGGGCTGGCCGCCGTCGGGCTGCGCGGGGTGGCTTCGGCCGGTGGGACGGCGTTGCTGTTCACCGGTCAAGGTTCGCAGCGGCTCGGCATGGGGCGAGAGCTGTACGCCGCGTTCCCGGTGTTCGCGTCGGCGTTCGACGCGGTGGTGTCCGCGCTGGATGGGTTGCTGGACCGGCCGTTGCGCGACGTGGTGTGGGGGTCGGATCCGGAGTTGTTGGAGCGGACGGAGTTCGCCCAGCCGGCCTTGTTCGCGGTCGAGGTCGCTCTGTTCCGGCTGCTGTCCTCATTGGGGATTCGGCCGGACTTCCTTGTGGGGCACTCCATCGGCGAGCTGGCCGCGGCGCACGTCGCGGGCGTGTGGTCGCTCGAGGACGCGGCGCGGTTGGTGGTGGCGCGCGGGCGGTTGATGCAGGCGTTGCCGGCCGGTGGGGCGATGGTGGCCATTGCCGCGTCGGAGGCCGAGGTCGAGCCGTGGCTCACCCCGGAAGTGAGCCTGGCCGCGGTGAACGGGCCGACGTCGGTCGTGGTGTCCGGCGCCGAGGCGGCCGTCCTCGGCGTCGCGGAACGGTTCGAGCGGTCCACCCGGCTGCGGGTGTCGCACGCGTTCCACTCGCCGTTGATGGAGCCGATGCTCGCGGAGTTCACCGCTGTGGCGGAGGGCCTGACCTACGAGGCGCCATCGATCCCGGTCGTCGGGGCCGACGTGTGCGATCCCGCCTACTGGGTGCGGCACGTCAGGGATGCGGTGCGGTTCGCGGACAACGTGGAATCGCTTGTCGCACAGGGGGTTTCCCGGTTCGTCGAGGTCGGGCCGGACGGGGTGCTCACCGCGATGGTCGGGCGGATCACCGAGGCCGGGACGGCGGTCGCTGCGCAGCGGCGGGAACGGCCCGCGGCCGCGACCCTGCTCGACGCGCTGGGCCGGCTGTACGTCGCCGGTGGTGCGGTGGACTGGGCCGGGGTGTTCGCCGGCACCGGGGCCGGGCGGGTGGACCTGCCAACGTATCCCTTCCAGCGGCAGCGGTACTGGCTCGACAACCAGCCCGCGGTGGGCGACCTCGGCTCGGCCGGCCTGGACGCGACGGACCACCCGCTGCTCGGCGCGGCCGTCATGCTGGCCGACTCCGACGGCGTGGTGCTGACCGCGCGGCTGTCCGTCGAGACCCACGCGTGGCTCGCCGAGCACGTGGTCGGCGGGTCGATCCTGTTCCCCGGCACCGGTTTTGTCGAGCTGGCGGTGCGCGCCGGCGACCAGGTCGGGTGCGACCTGCTGGACGAGCTGACGTTGGAGGCACCGCTGGTGCTACCCCGACGCGGCGCCGTACAGGTGCAGATCGCGGTGGGCGCGCCGGACTCCGGCGGCGCCCGGCCCGTGACGGTGCACTCACGACGACAGGGTACGGACGGACCGTGGACCCGCAACGCCACCGGCGTGCTGTCCGCCGGCCGGCGCGGCGACGGCGTCGAGCTGACGCAGTGGCCGCCGGCCGGGGCGGTTCCCGTTGACCTGCAAGGGATGTACCCGCGGTACGCCGAGGCCGGCATGGCGTACGGGCCGATCTTCCAGGGGCTCACCGCGGCCTGGACGGCCGGCGGCGAGGTGTTCGCCGAGGTGGAGCTGCCGGAGTCGGCCGACGGCGGTGCGTTCGGGCTGCACCCCGCGGTGCTGGACGCCTGCCTGCACGCGGCGACGCTGACCGACACCGTCGGCGACCGGGTGGTGCTGCCGTTCGCCTGGGCCGGGGTGCGGCTGCACGCGACCGGGGCGTCGGCGGTGCGGGTGCGGCTGACCCCGACGCCGGCCGGGGGCATCGCGCTGGCGCTGGCCGACGGGGACGGGCGGCCGGTGGCGTCGGTGGACTCCCTCCTGCTGCGCCCGGTATCGGCCGAGCAACTGGCCGGGGTGGGGTCGCGGTCGGGCGAGTCGCTGTTCCGGCTGGAGTGGGTGCCGGTGCCCGTCGGTGCCGTCGGGCCGGTGTCCTGGTCGGACCTGGACGCAGCCTCTGTGCCGGCCGCCGCCGCGCCGGATGTGGTGGTGTTCAACGCCTTCGGCGGCGCGGCCGGGGTGCGGGAGGCGACGCACCGAGCGCTGCGGGTGCTGCGGGAGTGGTTGGCCGACGATCGGTTCGCCGGGTCGCGGCTGCTGGTTCGCACCCGGGGTGCGGTTTCCTCCGACGGGGAGGACGTGCCGGATCTGGCCGGTGCCGCGGTGTGGGGGTTGGTGCGCTCCGCCCAGTCCGAACACCCGGACCGGATCGTGTTGGTGGACACGGATTCCGACCCCGACGTGGCCGCGGTGCTGGCCGCGGGGGAGCCGCGGCTCGTGGTGCGCGACGGGGTGTTGCGCGCGGCCCGGCTGGCCAGGGTGGCCGCGCCGGTCCGGCCGGTGGGTCCGGCGTTCGACCGCGACGGCACCGTCCTGATCACCGGTGGCACGGGCACGCTCGGGGCGCTGGTGGCCCGGCATCTCGTTGCGGAGCACGGCATCCGCTCGCTGCTGCTGGCCGGCCGCCGTGGGCCGGAGGCGCCGGGCGCGGCGGAACTGTGCGCCGAGCTGACCGCTGCCGGGGCCGAGGTGTCGGTTGTGGCCTGCGACGTGTCCGACCGGGACGCGGTGGCTGCGCTGCTGACCGGGGTGAACCTGACCGGCGTGGTGCACACCGCCGGGGTGCTCGCCGACGGCATGCTCGGATCCCTGACGCCGCAACGACTCGACGTGGTGCTGCGGCCCAAGGTGGATGCGGCGCTGCACCTGCACGAGCTGACCGCGGGGATGAACCTGTCGGCGTTCGTGCTGTTCTCGGCCTTCGCCGGCGTCCTCGGTGCCCCGGGGCAGGGCAACTACGCGGCGGCCAACACCGCGCTGGACGCGCTCGCCGCGCACCGAAGGGCCAACGGACTGCCGGCGCAGTCGCTGGCCTGGGGCCTGTGGGCGGACGAGACCGGGATGGCCGGTGGCCTGGCCGGCGCGGACCGGGCGCGGATGGCGCGGATCGGCGTGCTGGCCATGACCGCCGAGGACGGGCTGGCGTTGTTCGACGCGGCCTGCGGGGTGGACGCGGCTGCGGTCATCCCGGTGCGACTGGACCTGCCTGCCTTGCGGGAATTGGGCGACGGGCTGCCCGAACTGTTCCGTGGGCTGTTGCCGGCCGTGCGCCGGCGCAGCGCCACGGCCGGGTCGTCGGCGACGTCGGTGCTGAGCCGGCAGCTCGCGTCGCTGCCCCGCGGGGAGTGGCCGGCATTGCTGCTCGACCTGGTGCTGGACCGGGTCGCGCAGGTGCTCGGGTTCGCCTCGGTGCGGGCGGTGGACGCGGAGCGGGCGTTCAGCGAGCTGGGCTTCGATTCCCTGACGGCGGTGGAGTTCCGCAACGGCCTGCAGGTGGCGAGCGGACTGCGGCTGCCGGCCACGCTGGTGTTCGACCATCCGACGCCGGCCGTGCTGGCCGCGTACCTGCTGGCCGAGGTGTCCGGCACCGAGGTCGCCGCCACGACGACCACCACGGCGGTGACGGACGAACCCATTGCCATTGTCGGGATGGCCTGTCGTTACCCCGGTGGGGTGTCGTCCCCTGAGGACCTGTGGCGGCTGGTGGCCGACGAGGTGGACGCCATCTCGGAGTTCCCCGGTGACCGCGGCTGGGACCTGGAGCGGCTGTACGACCCGGACGGTGCGCGGCCGAACACGAGCTACACCAGGGAAGGCGGATTCCTGCACGACGCCGCGTTGTTCGACCCGGGGTTCTTCGGGATCAGCCCCAACGAGGCGCTGATCATGGACCCGCAGCAGCGCTTGCTGTTGGAGTGTTCGTGGGAGGCGTTCGAGCGGGCCGGTATCGACCCGGCGTCGTTGAAGGGCAGCTCGACCGGGGTGTTCGCCGGGATGATGTACCACGACTACGCGTTCAACAGCA
>Ga0190272_10000248_pt1 | contig 32369 bp, 19 predicted proteins | sample Popmic504T_FD_133746 | JGI IMG/M metagenome (GOLD analysis project Ga0190272, IMG submission 133746) | Populus adjacent soil microbial communities from riparian zone of Shoshone River, Wyoming, USA - 504 T | ecosystem: Environmental > Terrestrial > Soil > Riparian zone | place: USA: Wyoming...
ATGCAGATGCTGAAGGATTTGAAGAATTAGCCGCGGATTTTCGCGGATGAACGCGGATCCGGAAGCGATTGAAAGAGTGATGAAGTTGGGCGGTTGAAATGTTTGCATTCTTTTCTTAATCCGCGTTTATCCGCGCGAATCCGCGGCCAATAAATGCTTCCGAGCGAGCATGACAAAATACGACATCATCATCGTTGGCGGTGGTCACAATGGCCTTGTTTCTGCCTGTTATTTGGCAAAGGCCGGCCTGAAGACGATTGTCCTCGAGCGTCGCGAGATGCTCGGTGGCGGTGCGATTACTGACGAGATCCACCCGGGGTTTCGTTGTTCAATTCTCGACGACACCCCTGGCCCACTGCTGCCCAGCATCGTCAAAGAGCTCGATCTGAAATCACACGGCCTTGAGTTCATCGTTCCCGAAGTTCGCGCCCTCGCTCTCAATCCCAATGGTCCAGCGCTTTGTTTGTTTGCAGACCAGAGACGCACGGTAAGCGAGCTGGAAAAAATCTCTGCAAGCGATGCGACAAACTACCCGGAATTTGAGAACAGTTTCTCGCGAATCGGGAAGGTGTTAGCTCCGTTGGTGACGATGACGCCGCCTTCAATTGATAAACCCGCCGCCTCGGAATTGTGGAACCTCGGGAAGCTGGGCCTTTCGTTCCGCGGCCTGGGTAAGCAGGATTCGTATCGCCTGTTGCGCTGGGGACCAATGGCCGTGGCTGATTTGGTGGCGGAGTGGTTTGAAACGGAAACTCTGCGAGCGCTCATCGCCGCGCGCGGCATAGCCGGCGCTTTTGCCGGCCCATGGTCTGCAGGCACCAGCACCGGCCTTCTTTGGCAAGCGGCGCTCGACGGCCACGCAGTCGGTTCCACCACTTTCATCCGCGGAGGCATGGGTGCGCTCACGCAGGCGCTGGCTAAAGCGGCGGCAAGTGCCGGAGTCGAAATTCGGACCGGCGCTGAGGTAATAAAGATTGAAACTGACGAAAGCCGGGCGGCGCGAGTTGTACTCAAGAACGGTGAGGAGATCTCGGCCAGGGCAGTAGTTTCAAATGCTGATCCGCGCAGCACTTTGCTCGGCCTGGTAGACCCCGTTGAATTCGACCCAGGTTTCCTTTCCAAGGTTCAGCACTATCGAGCGCTGGGAGTTTCCGCAAAGATTAATCTGGCCCTTTCGAGTCTGCCTTCGTTTACCGGGGTTGAGCACACCGATTCGACGCCGCGGCTTTCAGGCCGGATCCATGTTGGACCAGATATCGACTATCTTGAACGGGCGTTTGATGCAGCGAAGTATGGCGACTTTTCGCCGGCGCCGTATATGGACATCACCATTCCATCGTTAACGGATTCGACGCTCACACCCGCGGGTGCGCACGTGATGTCCGTGTCAGTGCAATACGCGCCATTCAAATTAAAGGAGGGCGACTGGACGTCGCGCCGCGAGGAGTTTGGCGATAAGGTCATTGATCTGTTGATGGAGTACGCGCCTAAGTTGAAAGAGATTACCGTTGCGCGACAGATCATAACGCCGTTGGATCTCGAACAAACTTACGGTCTCAGCGGCGGGCATATTCATCACGGTGAGCAGACGCTCGATCAGTCGTTCACTTTTCGCCCGATCATAGGTTGGGCGCAATATCGAACCCCGCTCAAAGGACTCTATCTTTGCGGCGCCGGAACCCATCCGGGGGGAGGCGTCACTGGTGCTCCGGGCGCGAATGCCGCGCGTGAAATAATTAAAGATCTGCGAACTCGCACTTAAAAGTCGGCATCCATTCCGAGACCTGGAGAAGTTGCCTGAGACGAATACCCGCTGCCTCTCCGCGGGGATCAAAAACCTGAAAGTAAATCTCAAAATCAATTCTGGAAACGCAACAGGATTGCCACTGTAGGATTAATACGCGTCCACAGTAGTGCCTCCGATTCCGTGTTGCATAACGCGACAGCAGGACTGGAAACCGAAAGCCTTCGTTGCCCGATCGCTTTCAAGTAGCTCAGTTCTTAACCAGGGATCCGTCTGCACCCCGAGAACCATCAGCTGCATCGCGCATTGAACTAAGGAGAAGATCACGCCGTGAAATCACTTATTCGCTTAACTACCAGGCACCTTGTGCTGAGTCTGATTGCGTTGACCGTATTGGCAGCCGCACAGACCACCGCGCGGGCCGATGAAGTATTTATCGCCGGCTTTACCAACGGTTGTTTTGGAGCAGCATGTACTCCGGGAGACAGTGCTACCATTCTTGGCCTCACTTACAGCAATTCCACGTTTTCGGGAACGACTGCAAATGGCTTTCGAGGCATTGGCGCTAACGCGAATCCGGGTGCAAACGTCAACAACCTCGGATCGTTTACTTTGAGCACCGCTCCGAATAGCTTCAATGCACCGTTCACACTCCGGGTTACCTTCACTGCTCCACAGGGCATTGCAGGCGGAAACCAGACAACCTATACCGCTTTGGTAACAGGCACGGTGATAAGCAATGACATTGGCGGGGTCTTCATCGACTTCAACAACACCGCCTTAACGTTTACCTTTAATGACCCAAACTGTGAACCGGATCCGACCGGCGGTCGTCCGGGCCAGCAAACAACTTGCGGTGTGGGATCCTTCTCGTTCAGCGTTAACGATCTGGCGATCGACCCGGGCAACAGTGTCGCGCTGACTGGACAGATCACCGCTGCCCAGCAGGGGGAGGCGGTTCCTGAACCTGCCACCATGTTGTTGTTGGGAACCGGATTGGCCGGCATTGCTGCGCGATTTCGCCGACGCAGGCAGGCTAAGAGCGAAGCGGTCGACTGAAGTCTTAACTAAACCAGCGAACGAACAGGGGCCGGCGGATCCACTTCCGCCGGCCTCGACTATTTTGTCCATCACCAGGGAATGGCTGGGGCATGCCCTTGCTCGCCAAACGTGATAAAAGAGGCTGTGGCCCAGGAATCAGGACGAAGGAGATTAGAGAAGAACGTGACCAAGCAAACCGCACCACGGCGAAGTTTTGCCAGTGACAACAACGCCGGCGTGCACCAGAGGGTGATGGACGGGATGGCCCAGGCTAACGACGGTCACGTGATCGCCTACGGCAACGACGTCTACACAGAACGCGCGGTAAAGAAATTCCGTGAACAGTTTGGGAAGGAATCAGAGGTCTTCTTCGTCTTCGGCGGGACCGGTGCAAATATTCTGGGCCTCAAGGCGGCGACGCAGCCACATCACGCAGTCATTTGCGCGGAAACGGCGCACATCAATGTTGACGAGTGTGGCGCGCCCGAGAAGTTTACGGGCTGCAAACTTCTTGGCGTTTCCACCCCACACGGTAAGTTGACAGTGGATCAGCTTCCGCCCCTGCTTCACGAAGTAGGCTTCGAACATCACGTGCAACCGCGCGTCATATCAATCTCGCAAGCCACCGAAATGGGCACCGTATATTCAGTGCGTGAATTGAAAGCGCTGGCGAATTTCGCGCACGGCCATGGCATGTTGTTGCACATGGACGGCGCGCGCATCGCCAACGCGGCTGCAAGCCTCGACGTAAAACTTCGCGCCATAACGCGAGATGCAGGCGTCGACATTCTGTCGTTTGGCGGCGCTAAGAATGGAATGATGTATGGCGAGGCCGTGGTCTTCTTCGATCGGAAACTTGCCGAAGACTTCAAATACACGCGTAAACAAGGAGCGCAGCTACCTTCAAAGATGCGATTTATTTCGGCGCAGTTTGAAGCGCTGCTCACGGATGACCTCTGGCGCCGAAATGCCGAGCACGCGAATCGGATGGCCCAATCTTTGGCAGCAGAGTTGGGAAACGTTCCCCAAATCACGATCACACAAAAGGTCGAAGCAAATGGGGTGTTCGCCGTGATCCCGCGGCGCTACATCCCGCTGCTGCAGAAAAAATACTTCTTCTACATTTGGAATGAAGCGAGATCGGAAGTAAGGCTGATGACTTCGTTTGACACGACAGAAGACGACATCGCCGCCTTTGTGAGTTTGGTGAAGAAGACTGTGAGATGACTATCCGTTATCCGCAGATTACGCCGATTCAGAATCCCCATCAGAGAAGCGATCCACAAACACACACGAAATCACACGAATCTTGTTAGTGTTATTTCGTGCTTTTTCGTGGATCGTATGTGAGCCGTTGGTTCATGCAAAGCCGATCTTTGTAAGCTGCGGCGAGCTTTCTTAGTCAAGGAAGAACCTTAACAGTCCTCCCGCGGAGGCGATACTGCTCACCCGGTTATCGTCGGAATCTCCTAAAGCAGACGTCCGGCGCATGTCCAGGGCGAGTTTTTCCTGGCGCAATTGTTCGCGTTCCTCGGCAATCGCCAGCTTCTCCTTTGCGCGCGCAGCATTGAGTCCGCCACCACGAATGAATTCGACTATGCGGCTAAGCTCGTCGCGATCAAACCACGTCCCGTGCTGCTTGCAAACATCCACGATTACGCCGGAGCACCGCGCGAAATTCATCCGGTTCATTAACTGGGCACACTCCGGACAGGGCACATATCTGACTTTGTTGATTTCATCGCCTGCCACCGATGCAGGCCCAGCAGCGCCTAACACCGCCGACTGCTCTTCACGGTCGGCGCATATCTTTTCAAACGATCTGACGTCAACCCAGAGCCCCTCGCATTGCGAGCATTCGCCCAAGGGCGTTTCTCCAATCACCAGCGGTCTCATCTTCTTGCCGCAACGTGGACATGGGCGGCCGTCCACCCCGGCGCTTTCGGGGGCCACAGCAACAGCGCCGCACTTCGGGCAATGCTTACTGCCAATGAACATCATCCCGAAGCACGATGGGCAGGCAACTGTTGCCAGGCGTGACTCGCAGAACGCGCATCGCGAAGCATCAGTCGAGCTCGCCGCGCCACAGTTTGGACATTGAAGAGTTTCAGCCTGCATCGGCCGCATTCTAGCAGTTGCACCCAAAAGTGGACTACAGGTTGATCGCTGTGCGATGCTTCCCGCGCTACCGTAACGCAAACTGCTAGTTTGCGTATCAACCTTTCAAACAATGCGTCGCAAACTGACAGTTTGCGTTACACGAAAATGAGCAACGTGCTGGATCAAACGGTCGACCTGTTCGAGCCTGCACCGGAGCTTGTCTCGATGATGACGGATGCCGCAGCAAAGCGGTCGGTGTTGTTAGCCATCGATATCGGCACATCTGGAACGCGCGCTGCGATCTTTGATGAACGAGGCGCAGAGATTCATGGTACCGGCGTGCAATCAAATCGCTTGCCGGGAAGTGCGGCGGATTTCTCCACCTGGGATCCGGATGAATTGCGCCTGGAAGTGGCCCAGGCAATCGACGCCACCCTTGTCGAATCCAGATTTCTTGAGGCCACGACACACATCCGGTGGATCGCAGTCTCATGTTTCTGGCACAGCCTCTTGGGAATTGATGCCGCCGGCCAACCGACCACGCGAGTTTTGGGCTGGGCTGATAACCGCGCCGTTGCTGAGGTTTCGGAGCTGCGTTCCAAACTAAACGAAGCTGAGGTTCACTCGCGCACCGGATGCCGCCTCCACCCAAGCTACTGGCCCGCAAAACTTCTCCGCCTGCGGAATCAGGAACCGGAAGCTTTCAAACGCACGACTACCTGGCTTTCGTTTGGCGAATATCTGGCGCTCGAGTTGTTTGGCAAAACTGCCGCCAGCATTTCCATGGCTTCCGGAACCGGACTGTTGAACCAGCAAACCTGTGACTGGGACCGGCCGACCTTGGCCGCTCTCGATATTAATATCGGGAGCTTGCCGGAAATTGCCGCATCGAGAAAAACCTTTCATGGGTTGTCGCCTGACTATGCTGAGCGCTGGCCGCAGTTGAGCGAAGCTCGGATATTTCCGGCAATAGGAGATGGCGCGGCGAATTGCATCGGCGCGGGATGCGCGTCCAAAGAGAAACTGGCATTGATGATTGGTACGTCAGGCGCTATGCGCGTGCTTTACTCCGGCGAGCCGCCTGCTATCGTGCCGCCAGAGCTGTGGTCATATCGCGCCGACCGAGATCGAGTGGTGGTTGGAGGTGCGCTTTCAGATGGAGGCGGGCTCTACCATTGGTTACGAGAATCATTGATGAGAGACCTCGATGCGAGTTTGATCGAAACGGAGCTGCCACGCATCGCGCCCGATTCTCACGGCCTGACGATCCTGCCGTTTTGGGCAGGCGAACGAAGCACGGGTTGGCATGCCGAAGCTCAGGGGGCAATTCTGGGGCTGAGTGCCCATACGCGTCCGGTTGAAATTCTGCGCGCGGCGATGGAGGCCATCGCTTATCGCCTTGCGCTGATCGCGAGAGCGCTTGAGCCTTTGGCGCCCGGCGCGGCGATAGTTGCATCGGGTAATGCTTTGCGTTCTTCGCGAGTGTGGGGGCAAATCCTGGCAGACGTTCTTGGCCGGCGCGTGACGTTGGGTGAGGAATCTCAAGCATCGATGCGCGGCGCCGCCTTGCTTGCACTCGAAGCGGCGGGCAAAATACAGAGTATCGCGGAATTCTCAATGCCGGTGGAGACAGTCTTTGAGCCAATGATGTCTCATCACGAGCGTTATCAGCAGGCGCTCGATCGTCAGGAACGAATTTACCAACGCGTGTTTACAAATCCCTAACTGGACGGTGACATGAGCGCTACAGTGCAGCAGGAAAACATCAAACCCACACCCGAACTGGATCAACTTTGCATCAACACGATTCGCACTCTGTCGCTCGATGCGATACAGAAGGCCGAATCAGGTCACCCGGGGTTGCCGCTGGGCGCAGCGCCGATGGCCTATGTGTTATGGACACGCTTTCTGCGTCACAATCCGCTGAATCCAAAGTGGGAAAATCGAGATCGGTTTCTTTTATCAGCCGGCCACGGCTCGATGTTGCTCTACTCGCTACTTCATCTCACTGGTTACGACCTGTCGCTCGATGAAATTAAAAACTTTCGCCAGTTTGGATCGAAGACGCCGGGCCACCCTGAATATGGATTGACGCCGGGAGTAGAGATTACGACTGGTCCACTCGGCCAGGGCTTTGCGAATGGTGTCGGCATGGCGATGGGCGCCGCGCATCTGGGCGCGAAGTTTAACCAGGCAGGCTTTCCTCTTATCGATCATTACGTTTATTCGATCGTTTCCGACGGCGACCTGATGGAAGGAGTCGCCGCTGAATCTGCTTCGCTCGCCGGTCATCTAAAGCTCGGCAAACTGATTTACCTTTACGATGACAACAACGTGACGATCGAGGGCTTTACCAATCTCGCCTTCAGCGAAGATGTGCCAAAACGTTTTGAATCGTATGGCTGGCACACGCTGACCGTTGCGGATGGTAATGATCTTGAGGCGATTGACGCTGCTATCCGCGAGGCTCAGTCAGTTTCCGACAAGCCTTCGCTGATTTCAGTGAAGACCATCATCGGATTCGGTATGCCTACCCAGGGCACGCGCAAGGCGCATAGCGACGCGCCCGGCCCGGATGCTGTGAAAGAAACGAAAAGACATCTTGGCTGGCCTGAGGACCAACAGTTTTTGATTCCTGACGAGGCGCTGGCTAATTTCCGCGAGGCCGTTACCCGCGGCAGCGCACAGGAGCAGGAATGGAAGACGCTCGTTGAGAAATACGAAGAGTCGCACACCAAACTCGGAGAGCAATGGCGCGCGACAGTGAAGGGGGAATTGCCCGCCGATTGGGAGTCACATTTGCCGGATTTCAAAGACGGTAAGGCGGTCGCAACCCGGGTGGCGAGCGGCGAGGTCATCAATGCACTTGCGCCACACCTGCCGATGTTGATTGGCGGCTCGGCCGATCTTGGCGTTTCCAACAACACCGACATCAAGGAAGGCGGAGACTTTGAAGCGGAATCTTACGAAGGCCGCATCATTCATTTCGGCGTTCGCGAGCATGCGATGGGATCCACGCTGACAGGTATTTCCTTGAACGGCGGATTGATACCGTATGCCGGCACGTTTCTTACTTTTTCAGACTACATGCGTCCGGCGATTCGGCTGGCGGCGCTTTCGGAAGTGCAAGTGATTTATGTTTTCACTCACGACTCAGTCGGGCTTGGCGAGGATGGACCAACCCACCAGCCGATTGAACACATCGCAGCTTTGCGCGCAATTCCAAATCTATTTGTCATACGTCCGGCGGATTCACCTGAAGTGAGCGAGGCCTGGCGGATAGCGATCCTGCGGCGCCACGCGCCTACGGCACTCGCGCTGACGCGTCAAAAAGTCGCTGTAATAGATCGAACCCGGTTTGCGTCGGCTGACGGTCTACGTCGCGGCGGTTACATTCTCGCGGAAGCCGATCAAGTCCAAAGTCCAATGTCCAACGTCCAAGGTCAGAGCGCAGCCAGTGGCGAACTTGCGAATGGGACGTTAGGGAGGGCGCAAATTGACGGCGCGGCGATCGTACCTCAGCTCATCATCATCGCCACCGGCTCTGAAGTTTCCCTCGCGCTCGAAGCCCGCGAGAAACTGCAGGCCGAAGGCATTGCCACGCGCGTTGTTTCCATGCCGTGTTGCGAGCTCTTCGACGAGCAGCCTGAAGATTATCGCAATCAGGTTTTGCCGCCTTCGGTTACTGCGCGGCTGGCTGTCGAAGCAGGAGTTCGGCAGGGTTGGGATCGCTACGTTGGTTCAGCCGGCGACGTCGTTTGTCTCGATCGCTTTGGCGCCTCGGCGCCCGGCGACGTGGCACTGCGCGAATTAGGGTTCAATGTTGAGAATGTCTTAGCCCATGCTCGTGGTCTGTTATAGGAACACCACAAGGAAGCATAATGAGCGACTTAGAAAAACTCGAAGCAGATGTTAGCTCTACCAGCTGATTCCCGGGCGTCGCTAGCTCGGGCTCTAATCTCAAGCCTGGAAGAGACGCCAGATGAAAATGTCGAGGCTTTGTGGGCCGACGAGATCCGCCGACGAGATGAAGACCTGCGCAGCGGAAGAGCAAGTGGAAGATCAGTTGACGAGGTCCTGCACGAAGCTCGAGAGCGCTTGCGATGTTTGAAATAGTTGTTCATGAAAGTGCCGAGGAAGAATTAATCGCCGCCGCGGTATTCTATGAATCCCGCGAAATCGGTCTCGGTGAAGAATTCCTAGAGGAACTCTCGCAAGGATTTCAACGCATCACGGAGCATCCGGTTTTTTTGGCATCCCCTTCGACGACTATCGTCGTTACTTAATGAGTCGGTTTCCCTACGGAGTCGTTTACCGAATTGAGAGCGAACAGATCTTAGTGTTTGCCGTCGCACACTTGCGCCGTCGACCAGGATATTGGCGAGATCGAGTGCGAGTCTGAATGATCCATGGAATTATCAGAGCGTGAGCTTTTATGAGGATTGCGATCGGCGCAGATCACGCTGGCTACCCACTCAACGAAGTGGTTATCGAAGAGCTGCGCAGCGCCGGACATGAGTTGATCGACTTCGGCACGCACGTAGGGTCGCGCCCGGACGACTATCCGGATTACGCATTGAAAATTGGCAGAGCAATCCAGTCGAACGAAGCAGACATCGGCATCCTCATCTGTGGCAGCGGCGTCGGCGCGGCAGTCGCAGCCAACAAACTCAAAGGCATCCGCGCCGCACTCTGTGGCGATACCTATTCAGCTCGTCAATCACGCGAACATGACGACTGCAACGTGCTGTGTTTGGGCGCACGGGTTACGGGGGTGGAACTCGCGTTGGAGATCATGCGCGCGTTTGTAGCAGCGCGATTCAGCGGTGACGAGCGGCACCTGCGGCGGTTGGGTAAGATTGCGGAGATGGAAAAAGGTGAAGCCGTCTGACCGGCGAAGGACCGGAACATTTTCCATTCGTCATTTGTCATTTTGTCATTGTTCCGGAATTCCGTTGAACCTTACTTTGTGAGCATGAAGAATGAAAAATTAAAAATGAGAAATGGAAAATGTTCCGGTTTACCCCTTGTTCTCCCCGACCACGAACTTCAAAGCTGCAGGCATAACTTGAAACTCAACTGGGGTAACCCCGCGAACGTTTCCATCCGCTTCAATCTTCATCGCATCCTCAGGCGAGAAGGTTTCCACCCTTACTTTCGTGCCCTGAGTGATGCGCACTTTCGGATTAGCGACATGGCCGCCCTTGTGAATGCGCGTCAGTTCGCGGACTACATTCCCGCGATTAAGACCCGAGGCGGTAACAACATCGAGTTTGCCATCGTCAAATCGAGCTTGGGGTGAAAGCATCATCCCGCCGCCCGCATAAAGCGCGTTTGCCACGGCCGCCAGGTTCACTGGCGCGTCGAGAACCTCCTTATCATCGACCACCACGCGCACACGCCGCTCGCGCCAGTTGACCAGTCCAGCGGTTGCGGCCAGGGCGAAACGCACTTCACCCGAAAGCCGGCGCATAAACTTACCCTGAGCGGCAACCCGCGCTGCCGTCTCGCCGCCGATACCCATCGAAGAGGCGTTTAGGCAGATGAAGGGCTTCACGTACCCGTCACAAAGTCCGTAAAGCACATCAACCGCGCGGGTTGTAATCGCACCTTCCTGGCAATGAGCGACAAGATTGGCAATCCACTGATCCAGTGGCGCTCGTTGACCCGTTAGGCCACGCGCAAAATCGTCACCTGTACCGGCGGGGAGAATTGCGAGCGCCGCCGACGAGTTGATTGCTGAGGGCAGCTCCTGAACAGAATCGCTAAACTTAAAAAAACCCTGGGCGGCTTCACTGAGTGTGCCATCGCCGCCAACCACGGCAATAGTCGTCATACCGTCGCGCAGAGCTGCCCGTGTTTTAGTTGTGGCGTCACCCGGATGCGAAGTGGCGTAGAAATCAAAATTAACTGCGGCGGCGCGAAGTTGGCTTTGAATGATAGGCCATGCCAGACGGGCTTTGGCGGCTGCATTGTTGACGATGATGAAAGGCTTATGCACGGGTCGTGAATGGTAAATGGTAAATGGTGAATGGTGAAGCGGGCGCCTGCCATTTCCGAATGATGGCGTTCTGGTTTCAGCTGTGCGTCCTCGGTGTGCTCTGTGTCTCTGTGTTGAATCATTGATCCGCAAACGCCCACCAAGGAGACACAGAGAACACGGAGACTGCACAGCGAAAACCGTTTCACGTTTACCAATAGCTTGCGAGGATTGTGCTGGTATCGGCTGGGTGCGTGTAGTTTGACTTGGTTGTAGGACAAAAAAAAGGACAGGCGTGGCTGCCTGTCCTCTTAGTCGAAGCTGGATATTAGAAGAGGACAGGCACGAATGCCTGTCCTACTGGATTACGTCCTTGCTCTTGCGCGGCGCGCCGACAAAGCGAGTTCACGTGCACGGGGCATCGCTTCTACCGCGCGGGCAATTTGTGGATCGTTCTCGTAAAAAACCTGGACTGACGCTAACGAACCATAAGCCGCAGTCGCCAGCTCGAAACGAAGTTGACGCTCCACAAACGGTCGTGCCTTCTCCAATTGCTCGGGAGTGACCTTGAGCGCCGGTTTGCTTGCTACGAACCGCTGGAACTCCTTGAACAAACCATCGGTAATGGGAAAATCTGTCGGCGAAACGTCGCGGTCGTAGTCAATTGTTTTATTCGCGCGGTAGGCTTCAAAGCCCGCCACTTTGCCGGCGACCAGTTCCAACGCAAATCCAAAGATCGAGTTTGCCAGTCTGAATTCGCTCGGCTTAATCAATGCAGGTTTCACAAGCTCGTCCGGCATGATGCCGCCGCCTTCGTAGACCGGGCGCCCGGTATCGGTAAGTTTCTCCGGCCCCACCGGTTGCGCCGGTTCCTTGCTTCTGTCAGCCGACAGCCCGCCTCGCGTCAGGTAGTCGTAAAAACCACCATGCGAATAGTCGCGTTGAATCAGTCGTCCCGACGGCGTGAAATATTTAGCGACAGTGAGCAGCAGGGCTGAATCGTGTTCGAGTTGGATCGGAAGTTGGACCAGGCCCTTTCCAAACGTATTCTCGCCGACAATCAGAGCGCGGTCGTGATCCTGCAGAGCGCCGGCCACAATCTCTGCTGCCGAGGCACTCTCGCCATTGACCAGAACAACCAGAGGAATCTGATCGGGTGCTTCGTTGATAGCTTTGTACGGTGGTTCGGTAGCCCCTCTAATCCGGCCTTTTTGAGTAACGATCACCTGCCCCTTTTGGAGAAACGTGTTGGCGATAAGCACGGCCTGAAACAGCAAGCCGCCACGGTTGCCGCGCAGATCGAGAATCAACATCTTCATTCCCTGTGAATGAAGATCAGCGAGCGCAGCTTCGAATTCATTGGCTGTTGTCTGGGCGAAACTGCCCGTCATCGCGATGTAGCCAACGCCGGGACGAACGAGGTAAGCCTGCGGAATTGAAGGAACTGAAACTGCATCGCGAGTAATTGTTACCGTTTCACTCTGCTTATTTGCCGCGTGTTCGACAGTCACTTTTACAACTGTGCCGCGTGGTCCAAGAAGAAACCTGCGTACTTCAGCATAGGGCTTGCCGGCCATTGATTGGCCATCAATCGCTGTGATGCGGTCGCCGAAACGAAGGCCGGCGCGCATGGCCGGCGCATTCTCAAAGGTCGCACGAATATAGGTATCGACGTTAGTTCCTTCGCGCAAATCTCCAATGGTGGCGCCAATGCCGAAATATTCCGACCGTTGTTCGTTTCTGAAGGCGGCGTTTTCAATCGGATCAAAGTAATTCGAATGCGGATCGAGGACAGTCAACATCCCGTTGATCGACGACTTAAAGATTGAGTTGTAGTCCAGTTTTTTCCCGTCGATGTAGTTGTCCTGAATTACTGACAACGCTTCGGAGAGATCGTTTTTGACAGTCCCAGGGGTCACTGCTGGTGAACTCCCTGACGGGGCGACCGTGCGTGAGTTTGGAGTGACGGTTTGCCGGCGCGTGGAACCGGCCTGTTGACTAAAAATGCTTCCTGCGAAAGAAAGCATTAATACCAAGCTAATGACCCGGGCTGCGAAAAATCGTGTGTTCACAAAAGCCTCCTAAAATCCTGGTAACCCTCTATTCGGCATGGCTGCCGGCTCCCCGAAGCGGGACTGTCAGAATAACACGAACGACCAAACGAACTGAACGTTCCGGAGGAACGGGTAAAATTCAAATGGAAGGTTAACCAAAATCACGGAAATAGGGTCGTTCAGCTCTGCGAGTTAGTGGGACAACTCCCGGAAAGCGTTGCCCTCGCCCGAGCGGAAGTGGCAGGAATCTATTACTTAAATTGCTAAATGCTTTTAACTGTGACATGTTTGAACCTCACACCATTGCTTGATCACAACAGCCAGTCAGAAAAAGGAGAAAAATGAAATCAATTTCCCCGGAAATTGTCGTTGGTGCGGGAGCCACCGTGCGTCTCGACGCTAAAGGCGAAGTCGACGTCGGCGAGTCGTACGGAGCCTATGAATCCCAGGGAACGAAAAAATTCTCGGAGCAGCCCGCGGGCTATTATCCACTCCAAACGAAAATGCGTTACGGTTTGGCAGTTCGACACCTACCGCTCCTGGGTGTCATCGCTATTTTGATCTTTACGGCAACATACACGCGTGGACAGTCAACCGATGAGACGCGTCCTACACCGATTGCCGCCTTCCCTATAACCGGAAACTTGGGTTCGGGAACATATTATTATCAAATGGCCCAATCAAGGGTCGTGCCAGGCACAGGGAACGCGACACTGGAGCTTACCCCGCCCGATGGTGGAGGCAGTATGACCGTGACCTTTAGCGGACCGAGTTGCTGTCCGCCTGACGCTTATATCGGTATTACCACGGGGCTCGCAGACCCTATGCGAGAAGCTGCGAGGTTTGATATACCTCGCGAACAACCTCTTTTGATCACCGTTTATATATCCGTAGGTGCAGAACAAACCGTTCGTTTCAGGCTGGACTTTAATATCGTTAAGTCGGGAGACGGCGGCATCATTGTGACGCCGCCGACTCCGACACCGACGCCGACCCCGAGGCCAATGCTGACACCGGCAACACCAACGCCCTGCACCGATCTCGCTATAACCGACTTTAGCGTGGTCGAAGTAGCGAGAGGTCGGAAAGTAATTAAAGGGCAGCTTCGGAATCTCTCGCCGACGGCGTTCCTTGCGGGACACTCTCGGGGCCAGTATGTCGCAGTTTACGATATCTCAACCGCGGGCATGGAGCCGCCGTTGGTAGGGCACTGGAGATTTGCAGGTGTTCCCGCGAACGGTGCGTTAAATTTCCACGTGGAACACGTATTCACCCCTCCCCGCAGTCACAGGTATGAGGTTCGCATTGTCTATCTACCGCTTGTTGCGACGAACAGGAGCACCACCGATGACGATTGCAACGAGTCAAACAACTCTACGCGGAGCCAGTCAAATCCTGATGACGTTCTAACGCCGACAACGCCCGTAATTCCACAAACTAGTCCGGCACCGCCCTGCACCGATCTCGGCCTCGCACACTTTCGCGTGGAGGATGTAACGAGAAATCGCAGAGTGATCAAAAGCGTTATTGGAAATCTCTCGACAACGCCGTTCAAGGGATATCCCAGGAATCAGTATGTCGCAGTTTACGATATCTCAGCCTCGGCCAAGGAGCCGCCCTTAGTAGGGTTTTTTAGATTCACAGAGGTACCGGCTCGCGGAACGCTGGAGTTCAGCGTGGAGCACAGTTTGACGACCCCCCGCCGGACAAGGTATGAAGTTCGCATCGTCTATTTACCGGGTACTGCAACCAACAGGATTATCAGCGATGATGATTGCAACAGCGAAAACAACTCAACGCGGCGGCAGTTGATAGAAGGCGGGGACGTTCTGGTGGATGAACTCCCTTGATTTGTAGTATCCAAATCAAATGATTGGAGAGATAGGCTCGGTGCGGACCGGTGAAGAGTTATCGGTAAAAGCTGTTTACCTTCAGTCGCCTATAGGCTTTCGCGCCGGGAGATCATAGTCGAGCAGGTTCACGGCGGCAGCTCGAGTCTCACAGATCTCGTTCGAGTCGGCAAAGAGGAATAAATACCTTTGCCGTCCGCCGTTCGACAACCTGCCGCGCAGTTTTATAAGATCTACGACCTACTTTCATCGGAGGAACACGAATGGCGAAAGCACTCGATCGGGATGAGCTCTTCTCTTTTGCAAACGGGCATCGGGCGGAATACGAAGCTCTGTTGAAGCGTTTCGTGGAAACGCCGACAGTTTCGTGTGACCCGACCCATGCGGCAGATATTACAAAAGGAGTTGAACTCACGGTCGCCACGCTGGAAAGGTTTGGCGCCCAAGTCCAGGTCTATGAAGTGGCCAATGGCAACCCAACGGTGCACGCAGTGTTTGGCAATGATCCAAACCTGCCGACTGTAACCGTCTACAACCACATGGACGTCCAGCCCGCCTCAAAGGAAACCGAACCATGGGAAACTGAGCCATTCATCATGACCCAGAAAGGCGACAGTTATTTTGGCCGGGGCACAACTGACGATAAAGGTCCGGCGTTGGCCGCGCTCTATGGCGCGCGGGCCGCGATCGAAGCCGGCGTGGGTGTAAACATCCGTTTCCTGTGGGAGTTTGAAGAGGAGATTGGGTCGCCTAATTTTGAAAAGATAATTACGAAGGCTGGTTCGGATCTCAAAACGGATTCCGTCGTTGTGTCCGATACGGTTTGGGTTTCGCGCGAGCGTCCGGCCTGTTCGGCGGGACTACGTGGGTTGCTCGGTTTTCTGCTCAGGCTGGAGACCGCCGAGACTGATACGCATTCAGGAGAAGTGGGTGGCGCCGCTCGCAATCCCATCGCCGAACTAATGCGGCTCGTGTGCGATATCTATGATCCGATCACAGGCCTGGTATTGATCAATGGTTTCTACGATGACGTGATCCCGCCTACCGAGGAAGAGCTGAACGACTGGGCCAACTCCGGATTCACCGCAAGTCATTTCAAGAAAGCGCATCACCTGAAACTAACGCGCACGGATGATTCGCTGGAAATGATGAAACGTATCTGGGGACAGCCGACTATGGAAATTCACGGCGTGGTTGGTGGCTACCAGGGACCAGGTCTCAAATCGATTGTGCCGCCGCGCGCGGAAGTGAAATGTTCGTGCCGTTTGGTGCCGGGACAGGATCCTGCAAAGATCCGAAAACTGATTGAAGCGGCTGTGAAGGAGAAAAACCCGGACGTAAAAATGCATTTCGAACACGCAGCGCCGGCGTTTCGCACGCCGATGGACGGACCCTTGCCGGCACTCCTGAAGCAGTCGGTCAAGTTTGCGTTTGAGCGTGATGCAGTTTTCGTCCGCGACGGCGGCACGATCGGCGCGATGACCAGTATTGAAAAAGTCCTTGAGTGTCCCGTGCTGTTTCTTGGTCTTTCGCTTCCGGAGCATGGCTATCACGCGCCGAATGAAAACTTCGATTGGCAGCAGGCGTCAGGCGGAATGGTGGCGTTTGCGAAATACTTTGAAGAGATCGCGAACCTGGGGAAGATTAAGAATTAGCCGGCTTGTCAGAACCGCCTGCGTGAGCGGGCGGGTTTAAGGATTCGTCCAAGTCGATTCAAGTAAGAATGATAAAAGACCACCCGCTTACGCAGGTGGTTCTGACAAACCGATCACACAAGCTAGCCGTTCTTCATTCAACGCCACAAACCCGTGCCGTTCGTAAAACCTTCGCGCTTCCGGATTCTGGAGGTGCACTGCTACGTCGATACGAGTGACGGATTCTTTCCTGAGTTGCTCCTTCAATTCTTCCAAAAGCGCCGAGCCGATGCCTTTGCCACGCCGGTCCGCCTTGACTGAAACATCGTCCAGCTTGGCCACGACTGCACCCATTGAGGTGGAGATCGCATAACAAACGACGCAAATTCCCGCGAGGCACTCGTCGTCATACGCCAGCCAAATGAACCCCAGTTCGGGGCGCTCGAGAAAAAGATCGAGAGCGTTGTTGAGTCCCTGAAACCCACGGTCGCCATAAGCTTTGCTGCTGTCCAGGTAATGTTCATCCTCGTTGAGAAACGCTTGTAACATTTCATAAGCGTCGGTGACGTCACGTGCGGTCAACTTACGGCAGGTAATCAAGGCAAACTCCTTTCAGGTAAATGTAACGCAAACTGTTAGTTTGCGTGAACCTTCAACGCCACGAACTGCGAAATGATTTCGATCCGCAAACTAACAGTTTGCGGTACGGCAGACAATGCGAGGATATATACCCAGGTGCTATAATGCCGCCGTTCACATTCCAGCGAAATCCAAGATAAGCAATTCCATCTCCGCCATCGAGGTTTAAGAACCATGAAGAATGCCTTTTTGTCAGCCCTGGTCATGATCCTTGCAGCATCCTCTTTCGCTTTTGGTCGCGAGGCGAAACTCGTTCGCTATCCGCACTATCACAATGGCCGTATCGTTTTCAGTTATCTTGGCGACGTTTGGACTGCGGACGAGAGCGGACAAAACATTCAGCGGCTGACCGTGAACCGCGCGCGAGATGTCTACGCCCGATTCTCTCCTGACGGGAAGTGGATCGCTTTCTCGAGCGATCGAAACGGCAATCTCGACGTTTACATAATCCCTGCGGAAGGTGGCGCGGCGAAACAGTTAACCGTGCATTCAGCCGACGATACGGTGCTTGGATGGCGACCCGACTCGCGCGCCGTCTTGTTTAGCAGCAACCGTGGCGAAGACTTCGCGGGTCAACTTTATCTCATCAGCGTTGACGGCGGTCTGCCGACCAGGGCCGGCACTGATATGGGCGTGCAAGCTGCTTATTCACCGGACGGCAAACGCCTCGCTTACAACCCGCGCGCACAGGCCTACTGGAGAAAGTTTTATCGCGGCTCGAACCAGAGCGACGTTATCGTCATGGATGTCTCTACCAAAAAGTTTAGCCAGTTGACGGATTTTGATGGCCACGATTCATGGCCCATGTGGGGCAACGACGGCAGCATTTATTTTGTCAGCGATCGCGATGGAAATGGGTTGACGAACATTTGGCGCGTCTCGGCCGACGGTAGCAAGACGGAACGAATTACGTCGTTTAAGAGCGGCGACGTGCGCTGGCCTTCCGCCAGCAGCGATGGCCGCACGATTGTTTTCGAACACGACTTTGGTATTTGGAAGCTCGACGTTAACAGCAGGAAAGCGACGCCGATCCAACTCAATATTGCAGCGGAAACGCAGGAAAACCTCACTGAGGTGCAGAGTTTTAGTTCCCAAGCGGACGACTTCGATCTGGCGCCTTCGTCGCGGCGGGTGGCGTTTTCAATTCACGGCGAAATTTTTACCGCGCCGGTCGAAGAGGGCGATCTGAAGCAACTGACCGATGGCGCAGCGCGCGACCGCAACGTCAGTTACGGGCCGGATGGAAAGACAATTGCATTTATTTCGGACCGCAGTGGGCGCGAGGAAATCTATGTGATCGCGGCCGACGGCGCCGGAGAGGCGCGACAGATCACCGATATCGACACTCTCAAACTCGGCTACCGCTGGTCACCGGATTCCAAAGAGATAGCTTTCACCACTTCCGATGGCAAAATGCGCAAAGTGGATGTGGCCACGAAAAAAGTAGTCGAACTGGATTCGTCAAACTATGGAAGTATCAGCGCGCCCGTGTGGTCGCCGGATGGAAAGTGGCTGGGTTATTCCAAGTCTGACATTACGCGGACTTCCGACATTTACGTTATTGCTTCGTCAGGCTCTGAAAAGGACGCGCACAAGATAACCTTTGATTCGAATAGTGACGTGAATCCCGTATTTGCAGCTGACGGCCGCAAACTTTTCTTTCAACGAATAGAAGCATCCGGTGGCAACACGCCAAACTCGGTCCAGATTTATTCAGTAGCGCTCGAGCGTTTGGAGCGCGACCCTGACGATGCCGAGGAGCGCGCGGAAACAGAAACTTCGGCCATGCCGGCAGAGCCTGGCGCGGAGGGCGCTGCGGGCGCCGCTGGTCCACGCCGGATGCCCTCCGAAAGACGCGGGGCCCCGCGGGAAACCAAGATGGATTGGGCGGGGATGAAACGGCGCACACGCCAAATAACGCGCATGCCCTTCCCGGTTTCAAGTTACACAGTTGGACCTGATAGTCGCTCGATAGTCTTCGTTACGAGTGAGCCGGCGGGGCTTGCCAGTGTCCCGGTGGTCTATTCGGTCCAGGACGACGGCAAACGCCTCACGCGCATTCTTTCTGGTCAACCACCCAGCGAAGAAGGTGGCCAGGGCGGTGGTGGCGGAGGCTTTGGTGGTGGAATCTCGGAACTAAATATTTCGCGCGACGGCCGCACGCTCTTTTTCAGTGAGCGTGATGCAATTTATTCCGCGCCGCTACCCGCGTCGCCAGCTGGTTCATCGGCCGCAGCAGCCGGCGCCGGTGCGCCCCGCAGCGAAGCCGCCCGACGTCGCATCAATTTCAACGTGCGAGTTCGCGTCGATCGTCCGGCTGAGTGGGCCGAGATGTTTGACGATGCCTGGCGCACGATGAAGTATCGTTTTTACGACGCGAAGATGCATGGGACTGATTGGGACGCAATGCGCGCGAAGTATCGGCCTTTGGTTGACTACGTGGGCGATCGGCAGGAGCTGCTGAATATCGTTAACGAAATGATTGGCGAGTTGAATGCTTCCCACACGGGCGCAGCGCCGCCGCCGCGTGGCCAGGCGGGCGGAGTTTCCACCGGTCATCTCGGGGTTGAGCTTGAAGCTGACAGCGCTGCCGGTCGTTACAAGGTGGCATACGTCTACGAAAACGGTCCCGCCGATAAGGACTGGGTACGAGTTGGCGCGGGCAACTACCTGATCGCGATCAATGGCAAGCAGGTGAAGGCCGGAGATAACTACTGGCAGCTACTCAACAACCGGCTTAATCGCAAGAGTGAAGTCACCTTTAATAACAAGCCCAGCGACGAGGGCGCCTGGGTAACGAGAATTGAAACTATCAGCTCCGGCGCCTATGCCCAGCTGCGTTACGAGCGTTGGGTGAAAGAGCGGCGCCAGAAGGTGGATGAACTTTCCGGAGGACGAGTCGGCTATCTGCACATCCAGGCGATGAACCAGCCTTCGCTGCGAAAGTTTGAGAAAGAGATTCGCGAGTTTCGCAACAAGGAAGCATTGGTGATTGACCAGCGCTGGAATGGCGGCGGAAATATTGAACAGGAACTGCTCGCCATCCTGGTGCAGAGGCAGTATCAAATTTGGCAGCCGCGCGGCACCGAAGCCACCGGAAGGCCTTTCGCCGGATTCTTTGGGCCAAAGATCGTTTTGCAAAACTGGCGGTCCGCGTCAAATGCGGAAATGTTTCCCGCCGGGTTCCGCGCGCTGGGCCTCGGCAAGGTAGTCGGCACGCCCACCGCGGGCGCGGTCATCGGCACCGGCAGTTATTCGCTCATCGATGGCTCAACTGTGCGCACGCCCGGCGTCGGAGTTTTCCTGGCCGACGCGAAACGCACGAACATGGAAAACAACGGTGTGCAGCCGGATATGCTGGTGGACAACACACCCGCAGATACCCTCGCGGGACGAGATCGGCAACTCGAGGTTGCCGTTGAAGAGTTGATGAAACAACTTCAGGGACCAAAGCGAAACGTCGCAAAAACCGAGTAGTTAATTGTGACACGGCGTCCTGCCCGTGATTTCACACGAGGACGGATGCGTGTAACGCGCGCAACTGAATCAAGAATCCAAAAGGCGCTTTTTCCGAATCTTTCGGACTGCGCCTTTTGTCATTCTAGTTGTCGGGTTGCGATGGAATTTCCCAAGAGACTCAATCACGCGCCCTTTGGAAACTATCCCAATCTCTTTTCGCGTCTTTTGAACAAAAGTCAAAGTCAAAGCCTGAAAAGACCGGTTCGAAAATCATTAACGCTGAAGGCGTTCGCCAATTCCAGCCCAGGGTTGCGCTTTGGCAACCCTGGGGAAACACATCTCATTATGGAAGACGCAACTCTGAAGGAGTTGCGGGCGCGGTTGTTACGCCGAAGCCTCGCAACCCCTTCATGGTTGTGAGCATTTCCTCGGGTATTTTTGGACTCAGGGTTTCAAAGCAAACCCTGGGCTGACGTTAGCCAACGCTTACAGCGTTAAGTCCATTTTTTGACGCAACCTTGATTTTCGACTATTGGCAAAGCCTTCTCGTCCCTTGAGCGGAGACAACTGCGCGCATGTTCCAAAGCATCAGTTGAGCAACGAAAATTTGGATTAGTCTACGAGGCAAACTCCCATGACGCTCCGGCCCATGCTCTCGCTGCTGCTCATTTGGTCCACGTTGATAACTGTCTTTCCCGCGACTCCCGCACTTGCTGTTACTGAACAAGAGAGCGACTCCACTGACACTTCTGATGGTCTACTCATTCGTCTGAGTGAAGGGAAAGATGCTGTAAATTCTCCGTCACCAGTCCCAACGATCAACTCCGTCGCGCGCGCTACGAATCTATCCGAATCAGAAAGCAGCAGGTTGCTCGCCCGCCTGCCCGCACTAAAGACCGAGCGTGATGACACGCTTAATTTCAGGCTCCGCGACAATTCGCTGCCACCGCCGCGCGCGGGCGAAACCATTCAATCGGCTTTTGCATTATCTGGAAACGCAGGTCCACCCGTTGCAGCCGTCACAAATGCTCCGCTGGAGGTCACACGCTTTGCGCCCGAAGGCGAAGTGGCGTTGGCTCCCAACCTGAGCATCGCATTTTCACAACCGATGGTAGCGGTTGCGTCGCAAGAGCAGGCGGCAGCAAACGTGCCAATTAGACTGAGCCCTCAGCCCGCAGGTAAGTGGCGCTGGCTCGGCACGCAGACGCTGATGTTTCAACCGGATGCAGAAGGCGGCCGGCTGCCGATGGCGACCAATTACACAGTTACCATTCCGGCCGGGACAAAATCCGCGCTGGGAAATTCTCTGCCAGGAACCAGGACGTTTAGCTTTGCCACGCCACCACCCAAACTGACCGGCTCACACCCCGAGGGAAATAGTGTTTCCCGCGACGCACTGATCTTCCTGGAGTTTGATCAGCGCATCGATGCGTCGCGGGTGCTCAATCACCTCACGCTTCAGCCGGCAAATTCGGAAATACGTCTACGACTGGCAAGTGCCGAAGAAATCGCCGCGGATGAGTCGGTTAGCGATTTAATCAAAGAGGCCACGGAAGGTCGTTGGATGGTGGTGCGCGCGGTAGGTGCTTATGGCGCGACTAAAGACGCGCTTCCCGCCGGCACTTTGATCAGAATCGGCATTGCGCAGGGTACGCCTTCAGTAGAAGGTACGCGCACGACGCTTGCGGCGGAAGATTTTAGCTTCACCACGTATGGCCCAATGCAGGTGGTGGAAACGGCGTGTAACTACCAACAGAGTTGCTCTCCGTTCGACAACTTTCGCATCTCATTGAGTAATCAACTCGATGACGAAACTTTCACCGACGCTCACGTGAAGATCGAGCCGGAGATCCCCGGTGTCAAAATCGGCTGGTCCTACAAGCAGATCAACATTGAAGGCGCCAAGCGCAGTAACACTACCTACACAGTCACGCTTGACCGGGCCACCAAAGACAGTTTCAAGCAAACACTAACCGGTGAGAACAAGTTCACTTTCAAAGTAAACAAAAGCTCACCCATTCTCTTCTCAGCAGGTAGCAGTCTGGTTGTGCTCGACCCGGCCGGCACCCGGGCGTTTACTGTCTACAGCATGAACCATACCCGTCTCCGGGTAATGCTCTTCAAAGTTACCGCCGGCGATTGGCAACAGTTTCAACGCTATCAGGGCGCGCAGAGCGTCCAAGCCAGGAAACAGGCCGAGCCTCCCGGACGGCTTGTCTCAGACAAGGTAATCGAGATCAAGGTAGACCCGGATCTATTAACCGAAACCTCGGTGGATATTTCGGCCGCTCTCGACGAAGGCTACGGCCATGTATTTGTCAGAGTGGAACCTGCTCCTTCGGAAGGTAATGAACCAGTGACTGTGTATGCGAACTGGCGCAACATCGCTGAAGCATGGGTTCAGTCAACGGAGATCGCGCTCGACGCTTTTGCCGACCGGAAGGAACTGGTGGTCTGGACGAACTCGCTGAAAGATGGCGCTCCTCTGGCGGGCGTGGAGCTTAGCGTGTCGCCAGACGAAATGAACGGCGTTACCGGCGTCGACGGCCTTGCCCGTCTTACTTTCAAAGACGTCCCCTGGGTCAAAAAGGGGGCGCCGGAGTTGCTCATCGCTCGTCGCGGTAAGGATGTGGCGATCCTGCCGCAGCTTGATCCTACTCGCTATCATTATTCAAACGCTATCGCGAGTAGCTCTTGGCGGCGTAACGACGCGCGCAGCTCACTCAGTTGGTACGTGTTCGACGATCGCAAACTCTACCGCCCCGGCGAAGAAGTGAATCTCAAAGGTTGGATTCGAACGGTCGATCTCTCCCCGACCGGCGACGTCGAAATTTTCAAACCCGAGGTGGGAGAGACTCTCGATTATGTCGTGCAAGATTCACGAGACAACGAGGTCGCAAAAGGGACTGTGAAACTGAATGCCCTGGCCGGCTTCAACGTAAAAATCCAACTTCCGGTGACGATGAATCTGGGAGAGGCGTCGGTGCAACTCAAATTACGAAAGGATCGCGACGAATACGATCACTCTTTCCAGGTTCAGGAATTTCGTCGTCCTGAATTCGAGATCAGTACGCAGACTTCAGAGGCGCCACACTTCGTCGGTTCATCGGCGACAGTATCAATGACCGCAGCCTACTACTCGGGCGGCGGGCTGGCTGATACGGAAGTCAATTAGAACGTTAAGTCAGTGCCCACCAACTTCTCTCCACCTAACCGCGCAGAATATACATTCGGAAAGTTCTCCCCCTGGTGGGTCGACGGCGAGGACTCCGATGCGACTATGAATGAGAGGACGTTAAAGGCCCGCACCGACGCTAATGGTAAGCATACGCTCAAGTTGGATTTTGAAAGCGTGCGGCCTGCACGCGCCTCGAATGTGGTGGTGGCCGCTCGACTCCAGGATGTGAACCGGCAGGTGGTCTCAACCTCGACCCAGCTATTAGTGCACCCAGCTGATGTTTATGTTGGTTTGAAATCGGTCCGCAGTTTTATTCAGAAGGGGCAGGCTTTTAGTATCGCCACCATTATCACTGATCTCGACGGGAAAGCTGTGGCCGGACGCGAAGTACGCCTGCGCCTCGTCCGGATTGAGCACGTATTCAAAAAAGGACAGTGGGAAGAGCAGGAAAAAGATCTTCAGGAGCAAACTTTTAAAAGCGCGGCTGATGCGGTCAACGCTAACTTCCAAACGACCGCCACGACGGTGGGCGGCAGGTACCGCCTGACGGCGCAAGTACGCGACGAGCGGGAGCGTTTAAACGAAAGCGACTTGACGCTGTGGGTAGCAGGCGGTAAGCCGCGGCCGAATCGTGAAGTGTCAGAGGAAAAAGTCGAGTTGATTCCGGATCGCCGGACCTACGCCGGCGATGACGTGGCGGAGATTCTCGTTCAATCTCCCTTTGCGCCGGCAGAAGGCGTATTGACGATCCGTCGTTCCGGCTTGCTACGGACCGAGCGGTTCACGATGAACGGCAATTCCCACATCTTGCGCGTTCCTATTGCAGAGGCAATGACGCCAAACGTTCAAGTGCAAGTGGATCTGGTGGGCGCCTCTGCACGAGTCGACGATCAAGGCGATGCAGTGACGGACTTAGCGAAGCGTCCGGCGTTCGCTTCGGGCGAGATCAAACTGGATATTCCTCCGGTGAAGCGCCGGCTGGCTGTAACCGCGACGCCGCGGGAAAAAGTGCTTGAACCGGGTGGCGAAACAACTGTAGACGTCGAAGTAAAGGACGCACAAGGAAAGGGTGTGGCGGGAACCGACACCGCGGTCGTCGTAGTAGATGAGTCCGTTTTGACGATGGCGAATTACACCCTGTCCGAACCCTGGGTGATGTTCTACCCGCAGCGCAGCGAGAATGTGGATGATTACCACATGCGCAAGAATGTGACGCTGGCGAACCCTAATGAAGTGAAAAGGCAACAGGCAGCTGGAAGCGGAGGTCGTGGGGATATTGATATAAGTATGCCACTCAGCGGTCAGCGGGCGACGCAAAGCATGTATCGGATCGCTTCCCTTTCGGACGGAATATTAAACAGTTCGAACGCGACGGTTGGCGTTACAAGTAGCGTTAACGTACCTGTAACCACGCGCAAGGATTTCAACGCCCTCGCAGTTTTCGCTGCCTCAGTCCCGACTGATGCGCAAGGCCGCGCGCAGCTACAAGTTAAACTGCCAGACAATCTAACGCGCTATCGTGTGATTGCGGTGTCCGTCTCCGGAGGCAAGCTCTCAGGATCCTCGATGGAGTCGGTCATCACCGCTCGCAAGCAGTTCATGGCCCGGCCTTCAGCGCCGCGCTTTCTGAATTATGGAGACGCCGCTGAGCTTCCAGTTGTTCTGCAAAACCAAACCGATACAGCGATGGAAGTGCGCCTGGCTGTGCGGGCCTCCAATGCCAACTTGACCGCTGGCGCCGGTCGTCAGGTGACCGTTCCTGCGAACGATCGCGTTGAAGTTCGCTTCCCAATCGAGGCTATGAAACCAGGCACGGCGCGTTTTCAGATCGTTGCAGCCTCCGGGAGGATGACAGACGCCGCGGAAATATCGCTCCCCGTTTACACTCCAGCCACAATGGAGGCGTTTGCAACTTACGGCGTGATAGACAACGGCGCCATTGTCCAACCGGTGCAAGCGCCCGCTAATGCCGTGAAGACTTTCGGGGGTCTGGAGATTACCACCGCCTCCACCCAACTTCAGGAACTCACCGACGCAGTCATTTATTTGGTGAGCTATCCTTATTCGTGCTCCGAGCAGATAGCCTCGAGGGTGATCGCTATCGCTGCCCTTAAAGACGTACTCGCCGCCTTTAATGCGAAAGATCTGCCAACGCCGAAAGCTTTGCATGAATCTGTTAATTCTGATCTCCTGCGGCTTGAGGCCTTGCAAAACAACGATGGCGGATTTGGATTTTGGCGTCAGGGCGAAACCTCTTTCCCCTACGTTTCGATCCACGTGGCCCATGCTCTCGCACGCGCGAAAGGCAAGGGCTTCAAAGTAACTGAATCTGCGATCGAGAATTCAGAGGGATACCTTGACAAGATCGACAGCCATATTCCCAGTGAGTACAGCGTCGAATCGCGGCGAGCTATTCAGTCATACGCACTTTACGTGAGCGCTTTGAGGGGCAAAGGGAGTCCGGCGAAAGCGCGTCAAATAATAATGAACGCGGGTGGTGTCGAGAAATTATCGCTCGAATCGCTCGGCTGGTTGTTACCCATTCTATCTGGCGACACAGTCTCCCAAAAAGAAACAGCGGCCATCCGGCGCCACTTAAACAACCGCGTTACTGAAACGTCAGGCGCGGCCCACTTTGCCGATTCATACAGTGATGGCGCTTACACCATTCTTCATTCAGACCGTCGAGCCGATGGCGTGATCTTGGAAGCAATGATTGGCGATCAACCGCAAAGCGACTTGATTCCGAAGCTGGTGCAAGGACTTCTCTCCGGTCGCCGGCACGGCCGGTGGGTAAGCACTCAGGAGAACGTCTTTATACTTTTGGCCCTCGATCGCTACTTCAATACCTACGAACGCGCGACGCCCGATTTTGTGGCACGCGTCTGGCTGGGAACAGGTTATGCAGGTGAACAAGCGTTCAAGGGTCGTTCGATCAACCGCCAGCAACTCAATCTGCCGATGACTGTGCTTGCAGATCGAACCGCAAATGGTTCCGAGAACCTCACAATTGCGAAGGAAGGCGCAGGACGTCTCTACTTTCGCATCGGCGCGCGGTATGCGCCGGCGAATCTAAAGATTGCGGCCGCCGATCATGGCTTTCTGGTTGAGCGGAAATATGAAGCAGTTGATAACCCTAAAGACGTGAAGCGAGAGGCGGATGGCAGTTGGCTCATCATGGCCGGAGCGCGAGTGCGCGTGAGAGTCACAATGTCTAATTCAGCGCGCCGGTATCATGTGGCCCTGGTCGACCCACTGCCTGCCGGACTGGAACCACTTAACCCGGAATTAGCAACGACAGAAAAACTGCCTGACGAGTCGGTTGAAGAAGGCGTAAGCCGCGGCGGTCGCGGAATCTTCCATCATTACTGGTACTGGCGCGGCACCTGGTACGAACATCAAAACCTTCGCGATGAGCGCGTGGAGGCTTTTACTTCGATGCTTTGGGAAGGAGTGCATGAGTACACTTACTTTGCGCGGGCCACGAGCCCCGGTTTGTTTGTAGTTCCACCTTCGAGAGCGGAGGAAATGTACGCGCCGGAAACGTTTGGACGCGGGCAAAGCGACCGCGTGCGCGTGCAATAAGGGAACAACAGGGACCGGTAGCGGGTCAGTTTTCAACAGTGGCACGGGCGTCCCGCCCGTGAGTCACGCGCCAGATGCGCGTGCCACCCGCCCCTCGATCACGGTTTCAGCACGAAATCTTTCGGCACAAACTCGATCGAACGAATCGTTCCATTAGTTTTTGCCCGCGGATCATTCTTATCGACATAACAAATTACTACTTTCTCTGCTTTGCGCGGACCGCACGTAATTTGTCCGGCGATATCCGGGCTGTAGCTGGTGATGTCGACTTGATGGAAACCCGCCGTCTTCAGTCTCAAGATTTGCTCCCCGACCTTCACCACGAAGACTATTCCTTTCGAATCACAATCGATCCGCATCAAGGTGCCTTCCGCCTGTGTTTCATCCGCCGTTGGCTTCCTCAGGGCCTCTCGCAGATAAGATCCGGAGTCGACATTTTCTACCGGACCCTCGGGCTCAGGCTCCGCCGAATCTCTCAATCGCGGCGGAGCTGCGGAGTCTGACGATCTATCGTCGTCGCCACGTTCGCGGAAGCGCGCAATCTGACTCTGAATCGATCTGAGCGAGCCGAGCAGGTTGCGGGCGTTGGCCCTGATCTGCGGATCAGCGCCGGTCGCAGCCAGTGGTTCCACTACCTTCCGCGCGGCGTCCCAATCCTCTTTACGCATGTAAAGCTGCGCCAGGACAAACAGAAATTCTTCACTGCCCGGGGACAGGGCAACAGCGTGTTTGATAAAGCCGATCGATTCATCCACTTGCTCACCGGTGACCAGATTCAAAAACGCGAGCAGATGATACGACTCTGGAAAATCCGGATTGAGCTCGATCGCTCTACGCAATTGAGTCCTCATCTTTGCGGCAGTCTCGGCGGGAAAACTATGGACGGGTTGCCCTTCGGTGATCACTTCGCGGCTCAAGGCGAACGCGTATTGGTAGTGCAATAGATAATTGGATGAATTTCCCGCCACCGCCTGTTCCAGTTGCGCTCTCGCCTCCGGAATCTTCTTTTGCTCCATTAAAACCATTCCGAGCGATGCATGGGCCATGGGCAGTTTCGGATCGAGTGCCAACGCTTGTTCGAGTCTCGTCCTCGCGTCCTCGGGCCGGCGGATGTGATACAGCAAATCGCCGAGGTAGGCCTGGGCTTCGGCTTCAGACAAAGGCGACGTGGTTATTTGGGAATCAAACTCGAGTTTTTTGTCGAAGGTTGCGATTTGACCGCGGAAAGACCGACGCTGCACGTAGTCTTTCAGTTCCTTCTGCATGCCGGCATAGTCCGTTTGAAAAGCCTGGCGGAAAGCAGTCTCCAGCGGAACGTTTTGACGAAGCAGACTCACAAACTCGCCTAGTTGGGGTAATCGCTTCCCTTCGTTCGCCTGGATCAGATAGTGAATGAGAGCCCACGACTGAGCATAGAAGAGTCCGCGCGCATCGTGCTTGTTGCGCTCGAGCGAGTAGTAGTCAACGCCGAATAATCTGTCGAGCGGTAACAACTGGGTGGAGCCAAGCAGATCGAGATGATGCGGGATGAGCCTGCCGAGAAAGACCTTCCGATCGTCCTGGATGTCGAACGTGCTGTAATACTCGGCGATGCCTTCGTTGAACCACGGTGGCACACTTGTCTTGCCGAGAGTGTTGTTGACCAGCAGATGAACATACTCGTGAAAGATTGTGGTGAAAGAATCCTCTCCTCGATTCTCGGAGGTGAGCGTGATGTAGTTTACGTCGCGCCCTGGTTGAAAATAGCCGGCGACTGCCACCATCTTGCCGTCTGCGACGGGCTTGAACGGTTTGTAAGAGCTGTCGCTCTTGAACACGATGACGGTGGTGGGAACCGGCGAGGTGAAACTCATGTCTGGAAACAAACGGGCGAAGACATCGCGAAACTGCTCGAGCCGCACCGCCACCTGGCGGATATCTTTCTCCGAGGCGTTGCCAACCAAAGAGAAGTTTTTCGAGCGCACGCTAATCCAGGTGTCTTTGGCAAACACCGGATGGCCCGCGGGAATGACCGCCAAAAAACAGAAGAGGATTGCGAGCGCTAAAGAAATTCGCTTAATCATGATTGTTTCCAGGGGTTGAAGTGCATTGAGTTGTTCGGCTAACCGCAGACGTTGTGTTCATTGTCTGGAAGCCGTGGGGAGGAAGCTACGTTAAAGTTGCAGACTATACGAACTGGGCTCCAAGGCTGTCAAATTTCAAAGACTACAGACTGAGGTTGGCATTCGGCGGTGCGTGAGGCTGAACGATTTGCTGGACAATATTCCCGGACAATGTTCAAAGACAGGGCGCCCCAGGAAAAACTTCCGGAGGCGCCCTGAAAATGTCTCTGGCCCATTCGGCGGCGTTAGTTTGGCATCAGCACGGAATCGACCACATGTATCACACCGTTGGATTGATACACGTTTGCAATGGAAACAGTTGATGTGCTGCCCTTCTCATCGGTGAGCACGAGTGAACTGCCGTCCATACGCGCAGTCAAGCGGTCGCCGCTGACGGTAGTGAATTGCGCAGTACCCCGGCCGGCTTTGATCTTCTTTGCAATCGCATTGGAGTCAAACTTACCAGCGAGCACGTGGTAGGTCAGGATCTTTGTCAGCGTGTCTTTGTTCTCTGGCATTACCAGCGTGCCGACAGTGCCGGCGGGCAGTTTGTCGAAGGCCGCGTTGGTTGGCGCAAAGACGGTAAATGGTCCCTTGCTCTTTAAGGTGTCGACCAACCCGGCGGCTTTCACGGCGGCGACCAGCGTGGTGTGGTCGGCTGAATTCACAGCATTGTCAACGATATCCATCGTCTTCAGCATCGGCGCTCCGCCGACCATCGGATTCATGGAATCGTTTTTCATCATTTGCGCACTGGCGCTTTGATTGCCGATTGCGACCGAAGCCGCTACGACGAACAGCATTGCTAATATTCTCTTCACAGTTTTCCCATCCTTCATTTTGAAAGTAATTTTTGGCGAACTCGGGGAATATACGGAGAGGGCAGCACAGCCGGATTGGCGGCAACAGAATTAACACACGTTGAATTTATGGAGGTTGTAGATGCGCGGTGGGCGCAGCCACTGTGTCTTGTTGAGCAGCGCTGACCGGGTGTGATGAGCAAACGGAGTCTGATTCGCTATGATGTCTGGTGGACACTCACGCGAGGCTATGCAACAATTCCAAAAACCCAACGCGACAATAGTAGCTTTTAGAGGAGTTGATAACTGAAAGATGTCTGAACAAATGTCTGAAAATGAGACCGCACCCAGCAGTAGTGCGGCTGACAAAACAACTGAGAACCCGAGCGAGACCCCGGTTGCTGTAGCACCGGAGGATATTTCTTATCACGCGGTCGAGAAGGACGGGGTGGTGACGGCCATTTGGGAGATGAACGGGCGGAAGCATGTAAGGACCATCGATCCGCGTTCACGGCAGGGCGAAGATATTTTGCGCCTTTACACCACTGAGCATCACGATGAAACGCATCCCGCAGAGGCCAGCGACGCCGCCTCCAGTTGATCTGCCAACCAATTTCAGTCCCCTCGCAGGTTGAAATACTTGTGAATTCGATTCAGGGAATTGGACTGAAATCCGAGAATTTGAACGACCCCGCCCTATGGTTGGGCCGCGGATTCTCTCAGCCCACCGCTCGTCAGCTAAAATCCTAACAACTCAACGTAGGCCCAGTCCGGCCGTCCGAGGACTCTGCTCGGAATATTTCTTGCATAGGAAAATTCAGTCGAAGAACACACCGGGTTAACACGTAACCTTTTCTAAGCTCTCTTAGCCTACAGTCACCCTCCCAGGGGTGCTAACAAAAGGAGAAGACTAATGATTCGAGTGACCAGGTACTTAGCCGTACTGCTGGTGGTATTTGCTTGTGCTTCCTTTACCGTTTTGGGCCAGACTACTGGCTCAGTTTCAGGAGAAGTGAAGGATGAGAAGGGCGCCTCAATCCCAAACGCCACCGTTACTCTGCGCAATGTACAGACCAATATTCCTCAAACGACGACCACCGATAACGAGGGTCGTTATCGCTTCAATAATGTGTCTGTAGGTGACTATGAGGTTACGGCCGAGGCCTCAGGCTTCGGGAAGTATGTGCAATCGGGAATCACGCTCTCGCTCAACCAAAACGCCGTGGTTGATGTGCCTCTGAAACCGGGCGGCCTGCAGGCCAGCGTGACCGTCGTTGAAAACGCAGCGGTTCTCAATACCAGCAACGCGGAGGTCAGCGTCCAGTTTGACAGCCGGCGAGTCTCCGAACTGCCGCTGGCACCTAATCGAAACGTCTTCAACGTGGCTCTCGGAGCCCCAGGGGTTAGCCAACTCGGATCGGGCCAGGCTGCTTTTTCCCAGGGTGTGCAATTCTCGGCAAACGGAGGCCGTACCCGCTCAAACAACTTTATGATTGATGGTCAGGACATTAATGACCCGAGTGTCTCGGGCGGCCAGCAAGCCATTAACAATCCCGACATCGTGCAAGAGGTGCGGCTCATTACGAACCAGTTCCTCGCTGAATATGGGCGCAATGCGGGCTCGGTCCTGAACATTGTGACTAAGGCAGGCACCAACGACTACCATGGAACGCTTTTTATGTTCCATAACAACGCTAATTTAAACTCCTGTAGCAACCTCAATAAGACCGGCGGCTTCTGCAACAAAAACGCCACTGATCCATCGCTAAGGAAGGCTCCGTTCCGAATTGAGAATCAGATCGGATTCACAATCGGCGGTCCGCTTCATCTGCCTCGCTTCGGCGAGGGTGGTCGTTCGATTCATAGTGGACGCGATCGCACCTTCTTCTTTGGTTCGTATCAGCGCTGGAGCGATCGTCTGCTAGGGTCCGGCTTTACTCTTGTCGGGGCGCCGACCGCTGCTGGCCGACAGGCAATTCAGACTGCGGCAGGAAATCGCCCACAGGTCCAGGCACTGCTTAACTACCTACCGGCCGCGCAGGACACCAGCGGACCGACAGTGTTTTTCTCGCTTACTCCAGGTGTTAACTGTGCGACGCTGCCACGTGACGGGTCATGTGTTCCAGTCCAGACCGGACGCTTAACCGGCTCCGCCGCGTCGTTCTTCGACAACCATCAGGCCTCGTTTCGCGTTGACCACCGA